>Ga0310829_1000361_pt1 | contig 44042 bp, 44 predicted proteins | sample WT_ome_4_FD_202244 | JGI IMG/M metagenome (GOLD analysis project Ga0310829, IMG submission 202244) | Sorghum-adapted microbial communities enriched on wild type (WT) sorghum from Joint BioEnergy Institute, Emeryville, California, United... ...
ATCTGATGCGCGTATTTGGCGTGTTGACCCGCAACGTGGTGCAGGCGTTCTCGCCGTACGGCTGGGAACTGCATCTTGCCGCCCTGTCCCGCATGGAGGATCTCGGGCTGGCGGTGCGGGGGCTGTTCGTGCGGGACATCCCCGCGCTGCAATTCGCCGAACGGGATACGGTGGAGCGCCTGCGGGAAATGCAGTCGACAGCGGCGGTCGATCAGGCAAGCGCGTCCGGAGTGCCCGATGCCGACACACCGGGTCCCGGGAAAGCCGGCGATCGGGCGCAAGGTGCAGCCACCGGGTTTGGCACCGGCATCGCAGGTGCGGCGGACGATTCCGATCACGTCATCCTGCTGTCCGCCGCCGATCCGGCCAACCCGTTCGGCCTGTTGCTGGATTGGCCGACGGAACGGGACCGGGACGCCCGTTTTGCCCGCAAGCCGGACAACCATCTGCTGCTCAGTCGCGGCCGCTGGCTGCTCTGGACGGAGAACAAAAGCCGCAAAATCACCGTCATGGATCCGTCGGCGAAGGACCCGTCCCGGCAGGCGTCGTGCATCCGCACGGCGGCGCGCCATCTGATCCGCCAGCACGGTCAGCGGAAAGTGGTGATCGAGCGGATCGACGGCCAACCGGCGGCGGAAACCCCGCTTTCAACCGAACTTGCCCGCACCGGCGCGGAAAAGGACGGCACCGCCCTCGTCATCTGGCCGAGCCAGTTGTAGGCGTAAAATTTCCCAAACACCCCTTTACAAATCGACCGAAGGGGTGTATTTTATTCACAAGTGAATATTCAAAGTTGAACAAACAATATTGAACAAGACGAACGCAAAACGGATTGCAACCTCCAATCCACAACCCAACACGAGGTGATTCGATTGACAACACGATTGATGGTTTTGGGCCTTCTGTCCGAAAAACCGATGAGCGGCTACGAAATGCTGCAAGTCATGCAAATGTCCCAGGCTGACCGATGGGCCGGCATTCTGACCGGATCCGTCTATCACGCCCTGAAAAAAATGGAGCAGGAAGGCCTTGTCGCCCTTGATGCGGTGGAGCAAACCGGCCATCGTTCCAAGGCAACCTACCGGTTGACGGAGCAAGGCCGCGCCGAATTGATCCGGCTGCTCGGCGAAGCGCTGACCGTGCCTTCCATCGCCTACCCGACCGATCTGTACGCGGCCATGTCGTTCCTCCATCTGCTTCCGCAACGGGAAGTGCTGGATGCCATCGACCGGCAAATCCAACTGGTGGAGGAAAGCCTCACAAGCATGAAAGCCGGTGAAGCGGCCAAAACGGCGGTGACGACGCTGCCTTCGCACATCAGGCTGGTGTTCGAAAACATTTTTGACCAGCACGAGCTGCAACTGCGTTTTCTGCGCAGGCTCCGGCAACTGGTGGAGGAAGAGGGCATCGTGATGCCTCCGCGCGTAGAAGGGTGATTGGTTGGCTGGTTGCCTTTTTTGAAAAATTCCATCGTGTAAAAAAGGAACGTGATCCCGCATGCAAACGTTGGTGGAAGCCCGCAATTTGCGCAAAACATACCGCGGCCGCGTGGTCGTGAACGGCGTCGATCTCCTGCTCGAACGGGGGGAAACCGTCGCCATCATCGGCCCGAACGGCGCCGGCAAATCGACGACGTTGGACATCATCCTCGGGTTGAAGAAACCCGATGGCGGCACCGTCCGGTTTTGGCGGCCCGATCCGCTCGGGCGGATCGGCGTCCAGTTGCAGCAGACGCCTTTCTTTCCCGGACTCGGTGCCCTGGAAAACCTGAAGTTGTTCGCGTCCTTCTATCGGATGAAGTTGACGGATGCCCGTGCCAGGGAGCTGCTCGAACTGTGCGGACTGGCGGATGCGGCCGGCACGGAAGCGTCCCGGCTGTCCGGCGGCCAGCAAAAAAGGCTCGCCATCGCCGCCAGCCTCGTCCATGATCCGAAACTGGTGTTTCTCGATGAACCGACGGCCGCCCTTGATCCGAAGGCGCGCAAGGAAGTGCATGCACTGATCGGCAAACTGGCGAATGCCGGCACGACCGTCGTGTTCACCTCCCACGACATGGAGGAAGTGCACCGGCTGGCCACCCGGGTCGTCATGATCCGGCAAGGGCGGATCGCCGCGGAGGGCGCGCCGGAGGAACTGTGCGCCAGGTTCGGCACGGCGGACCTGGAAGAGCTTTACGTCAAACTGGCGGAAGAAACGGAAGAGGGGGTGCGGGCATGAATATGACCATTTTGCGCTCGATGATGATGACGTCGCTGCGGGACAAGATCAGCCTATTCTATGCGACGTTGTTTCCGGCCGGGCTTTTTGTCGGGCTTGGTTTGTACATCGATACGCCCGGATATGCGCCCAGGCTGATGGTGGGCGTCATGGCGCTCGGCGCGCTGTTTTGGTCGATGGCGGGGCAGTCGTTCCAGGTGCTGCAACAGCGGAACAAAGGCGTGTACAAGCTGCTGCGCGTCGCGCCGCTGCCGTCCCTTTCCTTCATTTGGTGGATGATTGTGGCGCGGACGATTCTCGGCGTGGGCATGAGCGGACTCATCGTGCTTACCGGCGTCCTGCTGTTTGACATCCGGGTGACGGCTGCGGGGCTGGCGTGGAGCGTGCTGCTTTTGGTCGCCGGATCCCTTTGCTTCACCGCCCTCGGCTTTTCCATCGCCAATTTGGCGAGGAATGAAGCTCAGGTGAACATGATCTCGAACCTGCTCTATGTGCCGATGGTGTTCGGCAGCGAGGCGTTCTACAGCCTGGAGAAGGCACCCGCGTGGCTGGCGGCGGCCGGCAAAGCGTTCCCTTTTCAGTATCTGGCGGACGGGTTGAATCGGACGTTGGTGCTTGGCGAGGCGCTGCCGCTGTTCCCCCTGCTGATGTTGGTGCTGTTCACGGTGATCGGTTTGCTGCTTGCGGTGGTGACGTTCCGATGGGAGGAGCATCAGGCGATTCTGGGGGCCAGAGGATAACGGGCGAGAAGACAACCAAGACCTTGGGGATGGTTGCCCTCAATAGATCACATGTCAATTGAGTATTGGGGAGTTCCTTCCGAAATAATTGGCGCAATTATCGTTAAAGAGCAATTCACCAAGTCAATTTCCGATTGGCTGGCAACGGCTGATACGCTGGTCAAAGGATTTGGCGACGATCTGATGCACTTTGTATACCGCCCGCTTTTGGTGGTTCGGCAAATTCCTTCTGGTTTCCGACGACGAACTGGCGTCAGAGCCCAATACGAAGGACATTGCGATCGATCCGTTTGATGAACGGTTCACCTTTGAGCATTTTTCGAACCTTTTGAACGGGAAAAAGATGCAGATCAAAGCTTTTCTGATGGACCAGAAAAATGTCGGCGGCATCGGGAACGCGTACATGCATGACATTTTGTTCAAGGCGCGTCTGCATCCCCACAAAGAAGATCTCGGACATGAGCGTGGAAGAAGTCCGTGCCCTGTATCATGCCATCAAGTAGATTTTGAATCTCTCGCGGGAAAAAGGCACCCTGGCCTATGAAAGCGACTTTTTCGGGCAAAAGGGCGGTTTCACGACGGACGATTTCCTGGTGGGCTACAAAGAAAAGAAACCGTGCCCGGTCTGCGGCGAGGCGATCGTGTCCATCAAAACGGGCAGCACGTCGACGTTCATCTGCCCGGCTTGCCAGATTCGGTGAGTATTTACAACATCCAGTTTGGCTGTTTCGTGTTTATCCTTCATGAGATTGTTCGAACCCGCATGTTCCGGTTCGCCCCGATTGTTCGAAGATTTGCCGTCATTTCCTTCTTCATTTCCCGCCGATTACACGGTATGATAGAATAAGCAGCCTAGAATCAGTGCAAAGAAAGGATGATTCTTCTTGACGGGAATTTGGGTCGGATCGGTCATCATTTTTATCCTCACGCTCGGATTGACCATCTGGGTAACCAACAAAGCGTATTCGCGCAAATGGGAAGAATAATAACGGATCGGTTGCGGATGCCAACCGGTCCGTTCTTTTTTGGCCGTTCATCGGAGTGGCGACTTGCCGGCGGCGCCGATGAAAGCGAGCACGTCATCCAGTCGCTGCGGCGGAGCCTGCTCCAGAAGATCACCCCGTTCGGCAAGCCGGCGTTCCATGTTGAACAGATGGAAGTGCTGCGGCTTGACCCCGGCCCGAACTTCCTCCCATGTGAGCGGCGCGGAGACGGAAGCGGCGACCCTCGCCCGCGGCGTGTAGGGGGCGGACAGCGTTTTGCCCGGCCAATGCTGCAAATAGTCGAAGTAGACGAGGTCCCCGCGATCCTTGATCAATCGTTCCAATGTAAAAAGGCGGGGATGCTTCTCGCGGATGAACCGGCCGACAAAAAGACCGAGGGCGCGCAATTGCTCGAACGTGTATCCCGGCTGGAGCGGCACGATGATTTGCACGCCGGTGGCGCCGGATGTTTTCGGCACCGAGGCGATGCCGAGGGAGTCGAGCACTTCGCCGACGATGGCGGCCGCTTCCATGATGCGGGGGTCTTCATCCCGCGACGGGTCGAGGTCGATGACCCATTCCGGCGGTTCCATGCTCCCGATCCGTTCGAAGGAAGCGTGAAATTCGAGCGCGCCGAGGTTGCCCAGCCAGAGCAGGGTGGCCAAATTGTCCAGTCGCACATAACGAATGCCGCCCGACACCGCGGTGCTGACGAATGAAGGCAGCGGTTCGGGCGCGTTTTTTTGATAGAAGGAGTGGCCGTGGATGCCATGGGGCCAGCGGATGACCGTCAAGTACCGATCGCGGCAGTGGCGGATCAGATAGGGCGAAAGCGCGACCAGTTTTTGCAAATAGACGAGTTTGGTGATGCCCATCTCGGGCCAGAGCGGTTTTTCCGGGTTCGTGATGATGAGTTCGTGACCGTCCACGACGATGGTGCCTTTGTCGGTTTTCGCCATGGGTCCGCCTCCTGTTCGCCGGATTATCGTTTGAGGGGCCGTGGTTCCCGGGAAAGCCGTTTCCGCCGTCCGGTTCGGCCAAACCAGGCGGTAAACCGGAAAACCGATCCGTGCAAGCCGCGGTTACCTGACGTTGGCCGGACGGCCCGGATCCGCAGCGCGGTCCCGGCCGATATTTCCGCGCTTCGCGCATCCCCTTCAATCCGGAAACCGGCATTCCTCCGCCGGCGCGTCCACGATCGCCTGGATGCTCGGATGCCGCATCGTGCCCTGCGGCGTCCATTCGAGAAACTGGACTTTCACCGCGATCTCCGGCCTGACCCAGACGGCGCCCTCCGCGCGTTGCGGTTCGTTGGCAAAAGGCCGCCTCGGCAAAGCCAGCGGCAGCAGCCGCCCGGTCAGTTTCCGCCAATCCGCCCGGCCCAGTTTGCCGGTTCCCGCGTGGCCGATGTACATAAAGCGTCCATCCTCCGCATACAGGCCCAAAAGCAGCGAATTGACGATGCCGTTCCGCAGCGTGACGCCCCCGACGGCGGCGACCACGTCCCGCATCAGCTTCACTTTCCGCCAGCGCCCGTCTTTCCCGCCCGGCACATAGGTGCTCGACAGCTCCTTGCAGACGATCCCTTCCATGCCGAACTGTTTCATGACCGCAAGGAGATGCTCCCCGTCCGTCACGTTGTCCACCAGTTGCACGTTGCCCCGCGGCCGGACGATTTCGGCGAGCCGTTCCTGCCGCTCGCGCAGCGGGCGGGAGGTCAGCCACTCGCCATTCAGATACAACAGATCGAAAATCATGTAGGTCACCGGCTCGCGTCCGGCCGCCTGCCGGATGGCCGCTTCATGGCGCAGGTTGTCCCTTGTCATGATCTTGTAAAACGAAGGCTTCCCGTTCCTTAGCGCGATCACTTCCCCGTCCAGCACGAAGGAGGAGGCGGAGCACCAGACGGACGTATCGGCCAACTCCGGGTACTGGCGGGTGCGGTCGTGCAAGCGGCGGTTGATGAGCCGGGTTTCCGTCCCGTCGAAATAGGTGAGCATGCGGACGCCGTCCCATTTCACCTGGGCGATCCAGCCGTCCCCTGTCGGCATCCCGTCGGCCTGCACCGGTTCAAACGGCTTCACCGGCTTCAGATTCATGCGCTGGCCCAATCTTTCACGAAACCGGAATGAACCGCATCAAGAGACCGGTTCGCCCGAACCGACCGGCGCAGTGTCGGTGCCGTCGGTGACGGCGGACGCCTTCTTGCGCCGACCGCCGCTTCTCCTTCCGCTCGCGCCCGGCGCCTTCACGCCGTCCGCCGTACCCGTATCCGCCCCGTCTGTCCGGTGTCCCGCCGCGTCCTTCGCCATCCTGCCCGCTTCGCCGGCAGATGCCGCCGACCGGCCTGTCGCCGCATCCGATGATTTCACCGCTTTGTTCGTGCCTTCCGCATCTGCCGTTTTTCCCGCCGCACTGCCGGATCCGGCCGTTTTGTCCGACTTATTGCCTTTCGTCGCCTTTTTTCCCGCCGTTTCGTTCGCCTTGTCCCGCTGCGCCGTCGCCCGTGCCAGTTCCAGGCTTGCCTGCAGCGCTTCCATCAGGTTGACGACGCTCTCCTTCGGCGCCTGCGGCGCCGCCACCACCTGTTTCCCGCCGATTTTCGCCTCGATCGCTTCCATCAGCCGTTTCCGGTACTCGTCCTCGAATTTTACCGGTTCGAACGGCACCGACAGCTGTTCGATCAACGTTTTGGCCATGGCCAATTCCCGTTCGTCCACTTTGTCGTCCGCCGGCAAGTTCGGCACCTGGCTGACGGGGCGAATTTCCGCCGGATAAAACATCGTCACCATGGACAGGCACCCGTCCACGACGCGGATGGCGGCAAGCGACCCTTTGGAGCGCAGGGTGACGTTGGCGATGCCGATTTTGCCCGTTTCGAGCAGTGCCCGTTTGAGCAGGTTGTATGCGTTGGCACCGGTATCGCCGGGGGACATGTAGTATGTTTTCTGGAAGTAGATCGGATCGATTTCCTGCAAGTCGACGAAGTCGACGATTTTGATCTCTTTGTTCGATTCTTCGCCCAGCGCCTGCAGCTCTTCCTTTTCGAAGGTGACGAATTTGCCGGGCTCGTACTCGTATCCCTTGATGATGTCCTCCCAGGGCACCTCGCCGTCGCATCCGTCGCACGTTCGCGTGTAACGGATCGGGGCGTTCGTTTGGCGATGGAGCAGTTTCATGCTGATGTCCTGGTTTTCCGTGGCGGTGTACAGCTTGACGGGCACGTGGACAAGCCCGAAGCTGATGGCGCCTTTCCAGACCGTGTGCATGGCGGGGTCCTCCTTCGTACAGCATCCGTTTCTTCCATGTGTATGTGGCGTCCGCGCGGGGGTATTCCCATTGTGCCCAAAAAGCGCATGTTTCACGTAGGGTTGAGGGAAAAATAAGGAACAGACCGGAACAAAGCACAGAAGGCACCAGGATGGACACGTTGGACGGAAGGACGAAAGACGGACAACAAGTGGACAGACGTCAAGGGGGAGCACCAAGGCAGAGCATCGAGGCAGAGCACCAGGTCAGACACCAAGGCTGAACATCAAGGACGGACACAAAAGGAGGAGCGTTCATGCGACCATCGATTCAGGCGATCCCGCGGAGGGCGGGGCTGAAAAGCGAAATCCGGCGATTGCGGAAGTCCGGCTGCATCCCGGCTTCGGTGTACGGCAAGGCGATTCCGCCGATGGCCGTCGCGGTGGACGAGAAGGAAATGTTGCAAGTGTTGCGCCGGCTGGACAACCACATCCTGGACATGGACATTCCCGGTCACGGGAAGCAACCGGTGCTGATCAAGGAGATGCAACGGGACAAGGTGGCGGGCGGAAGGATCGTGCACGTGGACTTTTTCCGCATTTCGCTGACGGAACCGGTGCGGGCGACGGTGAAAGTCGAGCTTGTCGGCGAACCCGCCGGGCTGGGCAAAGGCGTCGTCCTTCAGCATACGCTGGAGAGCATCGAAGTGAAGGCGTTGCCGCAGGAGTTGCCGGGGGCGATCACGGCGGACGTGAGCCGCATGGTGCCCGGGGATACGCTCACCGTGGCGGATTTGGCGATGCCGCCGGGCGTCACGTGCCTGACCGATCCGACCGCGCTCATCGCCACGGTGCTGGACGTGCATCCGGTGAGCGAGGAAGAGCTGACCGAGATGCAAGCGGAAGCGGAGAACGGAGGGGGATTGAAGGAGTCGAGCGGAGCGAAGCTGTCCGACAAGCCGAGCGCGGCGGACGTGCGGTAACCGTTATCCCCATGATTCCAGGCAAATAAGCTCCCCGCGCGGCCGGATGACGGCCTGACGGGGAGCTTGCGTTGTTCCCGGGAGATTACATCGGTTCTTCCACGTACTGCCGGTCGCCGTTGGAGCGATTGTAGTAGACGCGGTAACGTTTGTTGTCCTTCGGATCGATGAACACTTCGGCGGTCGGTTCATAACCGGGATCGTGCGGGGAGACTCGACCCGGGTCCCCCGTTTTTGCCTTGTATCTCCGGTCGAAATACACCCAACTGATCCAGATCAGTGCGACGACGACCGCCGCCTGCAGGCCGAAAAAGAAAAGGGCGATCAAAATGCCGATCACGCCAGCCTCCTGAGTTTGACGGCCGTCCCGTAGGCCACGATTTCGCTCATGTTTTGACCCACATCACCGCTGTCGAACCGCATCATGATCACCGCGTCCGCACCCATGGCGTGGGCGTTCTGCACCATCCGGTCCATCGCCTGCCGCCGGGCGTCTTCGATCATTTGCGTGTATTGCGTAATTTCGCCGCCAACCAAACTTTTCAGCGATGCGAGGATGTCGCCGCCGATGCCCCGCGCCCGCACGACGACGCCGAAGGACGGACCGAGCACCTCTGTAACTTCATAGCCGGGTACATTTTCTGTCGTCACAATAATCATGGTTTTCCCGCCTTTCACGAGTTGGTTGTGGATGAATCAAAAAATTCCCATGCACGCGGTTTGCCGTGGTGGCGGCAATGCCGCGTTTTTCTTCTATTACGGAAAAAGTACCGGCAAAGTTTCAATTCGGGTAAAATGGTGTCAATCAAAAGTGTCACAGTGCCGGTTGAGCCGGGAACGTCCGATCATGCGGCGGATGCGCCGGGATGGTTCGGGTGTGCGTCGGATGCCGGGATGGTCCGGCTGTGCGTCGGATGCGCCGGGATGGTCCGGCTGTGCGTCGGATGCGCCGGAATGGCCGGGCTGTGCGGCGATGTGCGGCATCCCGCGGGCATTGTGTTTTTCATCGGATCAACGTTTCAAATGCGTTTTTTTCGATTTTTTCCATCTTGCTGCGGACGAAGGGGGTGCGTCAATGGTGAATCCGTTCGGTCAGGCCGAAATGTTTCCCCTCGGCGAACAGGCGCTGATCGTGCGGCTTTGCCGGGAGGAGAGCGATACCGGCGAAGCGGCGATGCGCGCGCTGGCGGCGCTGGGGGAGAAAATTGCGGCGGAGGCGCCGCCGGGTCTTGCGGAGCTGGTCCCGGCGGGATTTTCGCTGGCCATCCATTATGATCCGCTGAAAACCGATTTTGATGAGTGGCGGAGGCGCATCGAAACGTGGATCGGCGAGTTGCGCGTTTCGGAGGCGGAAGGCGGCCGGCTGGTGGAAATTCCCGTTTGTTACGGCGGCGAGTTCGGGCCGGATTTGCCCGACCTGGCCCGACATGCCGGCATCGGCGAAGAGGAAGCGGTGCGGTTGCATAGCGAGGCGGAATACGTGGTCGGCATGATCGGGTTCGCCCCGGGATTTCCGTATGTGTACGGCTTGCCGGAACGGCTTGCGATGCCGCGCCGCTCCGAGCCGCGCACGAAAGTGCCCGCCGGTTCGGTGGCCGTCGGAAGCGGGCAGACCGGCATTTATCCGGCGGACTTGCCGGGCGGTTGGCACGTCATCGGCCGGACGCCGGTCCGGTTGTTCAATCCGGGGATGTCGCCGCCAAGTTTGCTGGCTCCCGGTGACCGGGTGCGGTTCGTGCCGGTGTATGAGGCGGAGTTTAGGCGGCTGCTGCATAACCGGGCTGGCCGGACGGAGGGACGTGTCCGGCCGGACATGGACAAGGATGATTTTCCCGGGGCGCGGGCCGCGTTTCGCGTGCGAAAACCCGGTTTGTATACCACGTTGCAGGATTTCGGGCGTCCCGGTTTTCAGCGGTACGGGGTCACTCCGGGCGGCGTGATGGACCGGTACAGCTATCGGTTGGCCAACCGGCTGGTTGGCAACCGTAACGGCGAAGCGGTGCTGGAGATGACGGTGACGGGGCCCGAACTGGAAGTGTTGGAGGATGCAGTGGTGGCGTTCGTCGGCGCGGACATGGCGGCATCGGTCAACGGGCAACGATTGCCGCATGGCCGTCCGGTCCGCGTGAAAGCGGGGGACGTGTTGCGGTTTGGCTCCGCCCGGGCGGGCTGCCGGGCCTGTCTGGCCGTAGCAGGCGGTTTTGCCGTACCGGAGATGCTCGGCGGCCGCGGCGCCTGCCCGTCCGCCGGGCTGCCAGGCCTGCTCGGCAGGGAGCTCAAGCCCGGGGATGAGTTGTCCATCGGGGAGCCGGCTCGGGAAGCAGGGAGACATGCCGCCGGGGAAGGCGCCGTCGGGAATGTGGCCGGGAACGTCGCCGTCATGGAAGACGGGCGTCCTGTCCCCTGGTTTGTTGTGCCCCCGTTTTCGCTTCCGGTCGCCGGCTCAACGGTTACGATCCGCGTTCTGCCCGGCCCCGAGTTTGACCGTCTGTCTCCGGCAGCGGCCGGCTTGTTGCTGGAACGGGTGCACATGGTCGGGAACCGGTCGAATCGGATGGGGTTGCGCCTGGTTTGCGACGAGCCGATTCCGTTGCCGGCAGCGGGCGGCATGGTTTCCGAAGCGGTGGCTTGGGGCACTGTGCAGCTTCCGCCCGGCGGCGAACCGATCGTGCTGGGCGCCGACCGGCAAACGACGGGCGGCTACCCGCGCGTCCTGCAGGTGATCGCGGCGGATTTGCCTTTGCTCGGACAGTTGCCGCCGGGCGCCCGGGTTTTGTTCCAACCGGTGAATCATGCCGAAGCCGTGGCTGCTTTGGCGGCCGCAGAACGGCGCATGCGCATGCTGGAATGGGCGATTGACCGTCGGTTGGGGGATCCGGGATGAAGGTGCCCTTTTTTCCAATCCGGTAAGCAGGATCGATACGGCGCGATCAAAATCGCAAACCACAAGGAGGAGAAGCATGGGACGGGAGAAACGAATCGACCTCAACTGCGACATGGGGGAAGGATTTGGCATATACCGGATCGGGGATGACGAAACGTTGCTCCGCCACGTAACGTCGGCGAACATCGCCTGTGGGTTTCATGCCGGTGATCCGACGGTCATGCGGAGAACCGTCCTGCTTTGCCTGGAGCACGGAACGGCCGTCGGTGCCCATCCGGGATTGCCGGACCTCGTCGGTTTCGGGCGGAGGCACATGGCCATTCCGGCAGAGGAAATCCGCGATCTGGTCCTCTATCAAATCGGGGCGCTCCATGCCATCGCTGCGGCGGAAGGTGTGCGTTTGGCCCACGTGAAGCCGCACGGCGCCCTGTATCACATGGCCAACCGTGACAGGACCGCGGCGGAAGCGGTTGCTGAAGCCGTTGCGCGGGCTTCCGATGCATGCGGACATCCGCTTTTGTTGGTGGCACCGCCGGAGGGTGAACTGTCCGGGGCGGGCGTCCGACACGGGTTGTCCGTGTTGCGGGAAGCGTTCGCCGATCGGCTGTATGCGCGGGACGGCTCCCTCGCACCGCGGGGGACGCCGGGCAGCGTCCTGTCAGCGGAAGAGGCGGCGGATCAGGCGCTGGCCATCGCCATGGGGGAAGCCGTGTCGGCTTCCGACGGCAGTCATATCCGAATCGCGGCCGACACCATCTGCGTGCACGGCGATTCACCGGGTGCAGCCCGGGCAGCAGAAGCGATCCGGCGCAAGCTGGAACAGGCGGGTTTTGCGGTCTGTCCCGCTTCTCACGACGCACCTGCCGGTTAAGTGTTTCCGGCAGAACTGCGGCGATGTGATCTCCGCACAACCGAAAGAAAACAGTCCGGTTTGAAACGCATCACGGGACATAGCATCCCCGATTGAATGTGTTCGGACATCGCATTCCCGGCCGGATCACGGATGATGGTTCCGTTGACCGGGCGGGATCCTCATGTTCCAAGCGAAATAAGGGAAGAATCTTCCGCTATTGGTCGCTGGGCAACGCATTTTCGTTCGAATAAGAGAAGATTCTTCCGTTATTTGCTCAGGCGGGGAAGGAAATAAAAAGTACCGCACCCCGCCTATGTTCATCACCCGCTTAATAAAAGTGTTTCGGCATGCCGCCGCAGCCCGTATCCAGCTTCACCTCACGAAATCCGTTTGCGCATGCAATCCGCGCCCATTTTCTGCACCCAGCCGCTTTCGGCGGGCAGGCCGCGCTTCGGAAGAAGAAAACGCCGCCGCGCTGCCAGGGCACTCTCGTGCATTTTTTCCTCGGCAGCCAAGGCTGCAGTACCGATCCGACTAAGGGCGCGTTTCAGGGTGACGAGCTCATCCAGCTTTTCGTCGGCGAAGGCGAGGGTTTCCTTCACATGCGGCGGCAGGCCGCTTTCCCCGGCGAGCGAAACCGGCACGTGCAACAGGCTGCAAGACGGCTGTAGCACCAACTCGCACGCTTCACCGGACAGCTTCGCCAACTGCGTCACCAGTCGAGCGGCTTCCCGCAGATCGGTTCGCCACACGCCCTGCCCGTCGATCAAGCCGATGCCGAGCCGCCAACCGTCGGGCACGCCGTAAGCCGCCACCGACGCCAAATTTTGCTCTTTGCCGGCCACGAAATCAAGGCCGATCCCGTTCACCGGCAATCCGGTCAACCGGCCGTAATGCTCCGCGGGGGCATAGGGAATTTGCAACATGATGCGGAGCCCCCGTGCCTCCTGACGCAACACCGAATATGCGCTCTCCACCGCATCCCATTCATCTTCCGACAATTCTCCGCCCAGGCAAGGTTCTTCCAGCTGCACCCAAACCGTGCCGGCTTCCGCCAATTCCGCGAGCACTCGCCCATACAGGGGCGCCAGCTTGCCGATCCAATGGCCGACCGATTCGCCGTCTGCCCGATCAGCCAGTTTCACGAAGGAATACGGACCGACCAAAACAGGTGCCGTTTCCAGTCCGAGCTCCGATTTCGCTTCCATATACGCTGCAAGCGGCTTGTTCGTCGCCAGCACCGGTTCACGCCCGTCAAGTTCCGGCACCACGTAATGGTAACCGGTCCCGAACCAGTCCGCTTTCCGGCAGGCGGACGCTCCGTCCGTCCCGCGTGCCATGGCGAAATACAGTTCCGTCGAAACCGGCCCGCCCGCATAAGCGAACCGTTCGGGCACAAGTCCGAACATGGCGGCAGTGTCCAGCATGTGGTCAAACAGGCTGAAATCCCCCGAACCGATCCAATCGATGCCGGTTTTGCGTTGTGCGACGAGCCCTTTCAGGCGAAGTTCCGCCATGCCGTCCAGCAGTGCATTCTCGCCGATTGCTCCCGACCAATATTGTTCAAGCAAAACGCTCCACTCCCGGTTTTCGCCGATGCGCGGATAACCGAGCGTGGCCGTCAGCATTTGATTCATCCTGAAAAACCTCCCCAAGGCAAAACGATGTATTAATAAATATACATTAATATTTATATTTATTCAACGGTGAAATGGGGGATTCACACAAGAGGAGCTGTTCGCGGTGACCGGCTGGAACGATCATACAAGGCAAGCATCATGGATGCCGGTCAGGAAACGCGTGAACGGCAGTCGGCAACAAAAAACACCGGACAATGAATATCCGGCGCACAATTTGCAGGAGATTGGTTTGTCGTCGGTACGGGGAAGTCATCGCATGCGTCTTGTCTGGGACGGGAGCGGGCTCGGCGGCCGTGAGGGAAGGACTCGGGCTTCGTTCGCAATCCCTCGACGGCGACGGCACGCAGGGGAACTCCCGAAAGCATGTTGTCTGGGACGGGAGCGGGCTCGGCGGCCGCGAGGGAAGGACTCGGGCTTCGTTCGCAATCCCTCGACGGTGACGGCACGCAGGGGAACTCCCGAATGCATGTTGTCTGGGACGGGAGCGGGCTCGACGGCCGCGAGGGAAGGACAAGTCGTCTGCAATCCCCCGCACGGCAAGCAAGGGGGAACTCCCGAATGCATGTTGGGCACGGGAGCGGGCCGCTGACGTCCCGCGAAGCCGGTTCGCAGCCCCTCGCATGCCACGGGAGGCGTTCCGGCCTACCTCCTGGTGAGCTTGCCGAGCTCGCTGACGATGGCTTCCATCTCGGAGATGCTGAAGGCGGACTTGCCGTCGACCCATTCGTAGATGTCGAGCAGATCTTCGTACCGCTCCAATGGAAACAGGTCGGCGCGCATGGCGCCGGCGGAGGCCATTTTCAGTTTTGCTTTGATCTCTTCCACCATGTAGGCGATGTTTTCTGCGCTGGGCACGGACAAATCGGGCATGGGAGCACGTCCTTTCGGTCTTGTTTCATGAAAAAAGTTCATCCCGTCAAAAACGTTCCGTTGCGGTAGTAAGGTTATGCGGCGCTGGCAGATTCATTCGATGCAAGAGGCACGTGCTCAAAACAGATTCAGCTGTTCCGGGTCAGGCGTTTTCCGCTCGCTTGGCGGTGCGTAAGGCTCGAGGCATGCCGGCACGTCGTTTTTGGCGTTGCCGACCAGCGGATTCACCGGATACGCATGCATCTTATCCGCGTCGTACGGTTCCAGCATCGGCAGCAGGGAGCGCGGATCGGTGTTGGACCGGTCCAGCCACGCCCCTACCCGGTCGCGGGGGAGTATGACGGGCATCCGCTCGTGAAGAGGCGCCAACAGCTCGTTGGCTTCGGTGGTGATGATCGTGACCGTGGCCAGTTTCGCGCCCTTCGGCGACACCCATACGTCGTAGAGGGCGGCCAGCGACAGAAGCCCGCCGTCCTTCAGCGTGATGCGGTATGGCTGCTTGTCCGTCTTGCGCCATTCGTAAAAACCGTCGGCGGGCACGATGCATCTTTTCGTCCGAAAAGGTTTGGCGAACGCCGGCTTGTCGGCCACCCCGTCCGCCCGGGCGTTGATCATATTGTAACCGATTTTGTCGTCGCGGGCCCACTCCGGCACGAGCCCCCACCTCAGACCCCCGAGCCGACGGCCGGCCGGCACGTCGATGATTGCCGGGATCACCTGACCGGGCGCGATGTTGTAGCGCGGCACATAGTCAAAATTTGTTTCCTGGATGCCGTAATATTCGAGCAGCTCCGCGAGTTCCACCCGCAGGGAAAAACGGCCGCACATGGACGATCCCCCTCCTTGCACGAACGGATCCAAAATTGAACCGGGCCTTTGTTCCATTGTATAATGACGGCGACCAAATTGGAAACGAACATAACAACAAACCCGTAATCGAAAGGCGGGATCGGATGGAACACAACTCGCTCATGTCGTTGTTGATCGTCGTGGCGGTCGCCTTCTTTTTGCCCATCGTGCTGCATAAGCTGAAATGGCAGTCGCTCCCGCTGGTGGTGGCCGAAATCGTGGCCGGGCTCATCATCGGCAAAAGCGGTTTGAACCTGGTGAAAGAGGACGCGGTGCTCGGATTGCTGTCGCTGCTCGGCTTCATTTTCCTCATGTTTTTGAGCGGCGTCGAGATCGATTTTACCCTGTTCAGGCGGAAAACCGACGGAAGGCGAAAACGCGGCGGAAGGCGGCGGCTGTTTCACCCGCTCTACGTGTCCTTCGTTCTGTTTCTCGTCATTCTCGGCTTTTCGTACGTGCTCGCGCAGGCGCTTGTGATCATGGAACTGGCCGGCGACCCGTACTTGATGACGATCATGATCGCGACCATTTCCCTCGGCGTCGTCGTGCCCGTTTTGAAAGAACGGAGAATGCTGGAGACGGAACTGGGACAGACGATTCTGCTCATTTCCGTCATCGCCGACTTCGTGACCATCGTGCTGCTTGCGTTGTACATCAGCCTGCTGTCCGGCAGCACCGGCAGCATGCTGCTCCTGTTTCTGTTTTTCGCGCTTGTGGCGATCACCTATGCGGTGGTCAGGCGGTATTCGAACAATGCGCTGTTCCGGGCGCTCGGGTCGGGTACGGTGCAGATCGGCACCCGGGCGGTGTTTGCCCTCATCCTGTTTTTCGTCGTCCTGTCGGAATCCCTCGGAGCGGAAAGCATTCTCGGCGCGTTTTTGGCCGGCGTCATCGTTTCCCTCATTGCACCGGATAAAACGTTCATTCGCCAGCTGGACAGTTTCGGGTACGGATTTTTCATTCCGATCTTTTTCGTGATGGTCGGCGTCAAACTCGATCTATGGAGTCTGTTTTCGGACTGGCGGATCGCGGTGCTTATACCGGTGCTGCTGCTGTTCATCCTTTTGTCCAAACTGGTGCCGGCACTTCTGCTGCGCTTCTGGTTTGGATGGCGGGAAACGTTCGGATCCGGGTTTCTGATCGCTTCCACCCTCAGCCTCGTCATCGCCGTGGCGACCATCGCGCATGAGCTGGGCATGATCGATGCCGACATGCAGGGCGCCCTCGTGCTCGTGGCCGTGCTCAGCTGCCTGATTTTCCCGGTGCTGTTCAACCGGATCTTCCCGGCGAGACAGGAGGAACGGAAAACCCGGGTGGCCATCGTCGGGGCGAACCATGTCACGCTGCCGGTGGCGCAGGCGCTCGGCCGACATCCTGGATATGAGGTGCGGCTGTTCAGCACGGAGCAACTGGCGGATCAGGGAATGGAAGGGGCTGACGGAACGTCGGCGGGACGAACGCCTGACGATCGGGAGGACGGCGCCGTCATCGTCGGCTCCTGGCAAGCGGTACGGGTCGGATCCTTGAGCCAGGACGTCCTGGAGGCGGGCGGCACGTACGACGCCGACACGGTGGTGTTCGGCACGATGGACGACGAGCGCAACGTGTTGCTCGCCCGCCATGCCAAACGCCGGGGCGTCAGCCGCATCATCGTGCGCGTCGAAGATCCGGCGCTGCAGGAACAGGTGCGGGGAGAAGGGTTCACCGTGTTTTCCACCCTTTTTGCCTCCACGAGCCTGCTGCGGGCGGCCATCGAAAACCCGGGCGTGGTGGACTTCATCACCGACAAACCGGGGGCGCTGGTGGAAGTCCGGGTGGACAACCCCCGGTGGGACGGTGCGCTGCTTCGCAATTTGCCGGGGTTGAAAAATTTGCTGATCCTGCGCATCTATCGCGGCGAGTCGTTCCTCATCCCGCACGGCAACACGGAAATATTACTCGGCGACCGGCTGCTCGTAAGCGGCGAAGAGGAGGCCGTCGACCGGCTCAGGGACAACCTGGGGTAAGGCGGGAGATTGGCGGCTTGAGGGATGCTGGCGGTTGCGGGGCGCGCGCGGGAGCGGGACTTGTGAGCCGGGTTCAGCGTGATTGCAGGAGTTGCGCTTCGTGCGACGGCGGACCGTGGAAGCGTGCCCGGGGACCGCATTCGGCGCTTTCTGTTTCAATGAAGTGCATGAAATGTGCTTCGCTCGGAGGACGAAGTCCATTTCGTGCACTTTATTTTTGGTTTTTGGCTGAATATGGTGCAACGAAGTGCAATTCATGTCCTTCATTTGTGCATTTTGGCCGAAACCGGCGGTTTTCCGCGCCATGAAGGACACGAAATGTCCTTCATGCCTCCCTTTTCGGTCATTTCGGTCAAATGTGTTACATGAAATGGACTTCATCGAATGCCGGATCTCCCGATTGGAGGCGATGCCGGCTGCATGAAACCGTTTCATGCCGGACATTTTGCCAACCCGACGGAAATCAGGACCATGAACCGGATTTCATGCAGGATATTTGCGGGAAAAAGCCCGTTTTCAGCCAAATATCAAATGCGAGATGCATGAAATCCAGTCCATTGGGCCAACAACGGACGAAAAGGCGAAATCGAAATAAGATGAACAAAATCCAGTTCATCCGGGGGACGAACTGGATTTCGTAAAGCTGTTGTGCCGGGGGCACTCCGATCGGAGCACGTGGCCGGCCGAGCCGACACCGGAGATCGAGACGACCTGAACCAGCGGGAATAGCGATCAGGCTGACCGCCGGACGCAGGATCCGGCGGGAGCGCCCGGGTCATCCGCCAGCGGCTTGGACATGTCCGGAACCGCCGCACCGATCAGGGCGTTGGACGCGAAATCCGACACCCGCCGTTCAGGGCTTGTCGCGCCCGCCCGCCGAATCCGACACCGCGCCCGCCGGCTCCGCATCGAACTCGTCCGCCGGCAGCCGGATCCACTTCCGCAAATACCCCTGGTCGTACAGCGCCTTGACCAAAATGATCAGCACCGGCGACAAAATGAGCCCCATCACCCCGAACAGGGACAGCGACACCACCATGAACGCCAGCGTCGTGAAGGCGGAAACGCCCAGCGATTCGCCGGTGATTTTCGGCTCCAAAATTTGCCGCGACAGGATCACGACGAGCCACAGCACCGTCAGCCCGATGGCGAGCCCGGTTTTGCCCGTGACGAAGAGGAAAATGATCCACGGCACGAAAATGGTGGACACGCCGAGCAGCGGCAGCACGTCAAAGATGGCCGACACGACGGAAATGGCGAAAAAGTTTTCCACGCGCAGGATCAACAGGCCGATCAACACGAGGACAAAGGTGAGGGTGATCAGCTTCAGCTGGGCCTTGATGTAGCTGGCGAGCCCTTTCAGCACGTTGTCCCGCAGGAAAGCGTACGCTTTCTTGAACGTGTTCGGCGTTTTCTCGCGGGCGACCCGTTTCCACGTGTCGATTTCCACGCTGAGAAAGTAGGCCAGGATGACGGCGATGACGAGATCGATGACAAAGTTGGAAACGGATCCGACGATGCCCATGAGCCAATTAAAAAACCAGACGGCCAAGCTGCTGCCTTTTTCGGCGATCGTTCCGCCGAACTGCTTCACGTACTGTCCGGCATCGGCCAGAATGTCCGGCGGCAGCAAGTCCACGCGGGCGATCAGCCAGTCGATCTGCACGGAAAACGTGTTGTAAAACACCGTCGCATAGTGCGGCAGATTGCCGATGAGCCGGTTGGCCTGATAGATGAACAGCGCCGACGCCCCGGCCAGCAGGGTGAGCAGCACGAGCAGGTATACCAGCATGGCGACGGCCGTTGCGATCGATTTCTTGATTTTGCGTTTGTGCAAAAAGCGGGCCAGCGGCTCGATCATCCAAAAGACGACGAGCGCCAGAAAAATCGGCGCGGCGATCCGGTACAGGGAACTGAACACGAACATGACCAGGTACACGGTCAGCGCGATCAGCCCGATGTCGAGCGCGGTGCGCCAATATTTGCGATAGAAGGCAAGCATCGTTCGCGACCCCGTCCAATCCTGTAAAGTTCAATATGGATTTATTGTAAACGATTTGGACGAGGCTTGAAAGTTTTGTTGGATCACGTTCGCGGCTATCCTCCGAATCCGTCGCGGAAGGCGGCGGCGAGCCGTTGTTCATCCACCTGCCACAGTTTGGCGATGTCCGGCGCGACATGCTCTTCCCACCAATCCGCCAGCAATTTCCGGTTGCTGCCGTTCTCCGCGATCCAGATCAGGTTTTCGATCACTTTCCGGTAATACAGCCGCTCCGCTTCTTCCACCTTGTCCGGGGGAATGAACGTTTTCAGCCGCTTGACGGTGCGGTACAGCTCCCGCTGGCAAGACCTGCGGATTTTGCGCGGCGTTGGCAGGTCCCGTTCATGTTTCCCTTTGTTTTGGCGGTTCGGCAGTCCCATCGGTCCGCCTCCTTTTTTTGCATTATCCTATGCGGGAGGACGGACCGGGGCGACTGACGCGGTGCGGATGCGGAAGGTGTGCGACCGGCGTTCGGCAGGCGTTCGGCGGATGGGCGGTTCGGCAGCGGACGTCAATCCACCACCAAGTAGGCGATCATCGGGCCGCCCCGGTCCAGGTCCGAATGGGTCGGGCAGATGATCCGGTAGATGCCTTCCTTGTCCGCCGTGAACGTGACGACGGTTTCCTTCCCTTTGACCACTTCCCCGCGGACGTCAAGCCCTTCGATGCGGAACGGATGGCGATCTCCGTTGACGCCGAGAATGCGCAATTCCACCGTCTCGCCCTCCTTGACGAAAATCGTGCCGGGATTCCAGCGGTACACTTCAAGTTCGCTGCCGTCGGGAAGCTTCGTGGAATATTCGGTCGTCACCATTTGGATGACCCGCGGGTTGTCCGGCGTGCCCATGACCGCGGCCGCTTCCGGCTTGTTCCACCACGCCCACGCCGACCAGCCGGCCACCGCGAGGAGCACGACCAGGCCGACAAGGCGCAGCATGTTGCGGTCGACGACAAACACTCTGGACATGCGATCCCTCCTTTCCTCATAGGATGGAAACAAAAGCTTGTACCGAATCATATGCGGAAGAAGCGAAAGGCATGTCTGCCGAACGGGCGTTTGCAGGGCATGCAAGGCAGGCCTTACGGAAGGGCGTTTGCGGGGCAATTTGGCAACGTTTTGCAGGCGGTGTTCCGTTTGTATTATGATAGGGCTTGGAAAACGTAAAGGAGCGGGAGCGCGGATATGGAGCAATGGGTTACGGAAATGATGGAGCAATACGGTTATCTCGGCCTTTTGCTGGTGATGGTGGTCGAGAACCTGTTTCCCCCGATTCCGTCGGAAGTGGTGCTGCCCTTCGGGGGATTCATGACGACGCGGTCCCAGCTCACGGTGCCGCTCGTCATCGTCTGGGCAACCGTCGGGTCGCTGGCCGGCGCCATCATCCTGTACGGGCTCGGCCTCGTGCTTTCGAAGGAACGGGTGCTCTGGATCGTCGACCGGTGGGGCCGCTGGCTGCGCATCAAGCCGCAGGATATCGAAAAATCGTTCGACTGGTTTGACCGTTACGGCAAATGGACGGTGTTTTTCGGGCGGATGGTGCCGTTGGTGCGAAGCCTGATCTCCATCCCGGCGGGCATGGCGCGCATGAACCTGGCGTTGTTTTTGCTGTACACGATCCTCGGGTCGCTCATCTGGAACACGCTGCTCGTGGGCATCGGTGCGGTATTGGGCAGCTCCTGGCACCGCATCGCGGAATGGATCGACGTCTATTCCAACATCATCTATGTCATATTGGCGCTGATCGCCATCGGAGTGCTCGTCTGGCTGTTCCGCCGGAAGGACCATTCGTGAAAACGGGCGAAAAACGCAAGGGAAAGGAGCAGAGACGAATGTTGAAAATCGACGTGTTCCCGCTTGGAGCTTTGGAGACGAATTGCTACGTGATCGAGCGGACGGATGCCGGCGCGTGCGTCGTCATCGATCCCGGCATGCCGGATGAACGGCTGCTCGGCCGGGTGGAGGGGCTGAAGGTGGAGGCGATCCTGCTCACCCATGCCCATTTTGACCATATCGGGGGCGTGGAAGAGCTCCGCAGGCGCAAACGCTGCCCCGTGTATTTGCATGATGCGGAGCGGGAGTGGTTGACCGATCCGGCCAAAAGCGGCTCCACGATGTGGCGGGAGTACGGCGGTCCCGCGGCCTCGTCACCGCCGGACCACGGGCTTGTCCACGGCCAGAAGCTGACGCTCGTCGGCGAAACCTTCGAGGTGTTCCACACGCCGGGGCATTCGCCGGGCAGTTGCAGTTTACTGCTAGGTGACAAGGTTTTTGCGGGGGACGTGCTGTTCCGCCAGTCCGTCGGCCGCACGGATTTGCTTGGCGGCAGCTTTGCGGAACTGTACCGGTCGATCCATGACCACCTGTTCAAGCTGCCCGACGAAACCGTCGTCTATCCGGGCCACGGGCCGTCGACGACGATCGGGTTCGAAAAGGCGAATAACCCTTACGTGTAAAGCGGGGCATCGGGAAGGACATCGAAACAAACGGCCAGGGAGACGGAGCGATCCGTCTCCTTTTTTTGTTGCGGCAAAATGGTCAAGCATCCGTGGTCAAGCACCGTGTCCGTCCCATGCGGGTGACATAAGGTATGGTGTAAGCCCGCAACCAATCCGAGATAACGAGGTGACCGATTTTGAACGCGCACTACCGAAATTATTGGTCGCTGCACGCCGATTTTGTCCATAACTTTTCCACGCTGCGCCACAAAGGATTCAGCTTGCCGCTGCTCATCACGTTCCACAGGTTGATGCGACATCCCGATTTCAAGCCGTTGCTCGAACATCCCGACTTTGCCGCCCAGTACACCCGGAACAGCATCGTGCGTAATGAACAGGTGCAGCCGTACTTCGACAAGTACATCAAACGCAACGTGCCGCTGAAACGGAACAAAAACGGGAAAATCGTGTTGTTCATCACGCTGCTTCGTTTCCCCGCATCCATCGGAGGCGCCTATCTGTCGCCCGAAAACACCCTGGTCGTCGGCCCGGGCATGCCGGTGGAGAAGGACGGCCCGAACGTGATCCGGATTGAACCGTTCGTCAACAAGGGAGACCCGGAATGGCCGGCCATCAAGGCGAAGGCGCTTCAACTGCTGGAGCGGCACAAACATCATCCGATTTTCGGGCATCCCCATTTCCGCGAGAAATTGTTCGAGTATTTGAAACAGGCCGTCGGCGCCGTCAACGGGATCACCTGGCTGTTTGAACATCACCGCGTCGCCGCGGTGGTGCTGGGCGCCACCAACGAGCCGATCGGCCGCGCGCTGTCCATCATGGCGCATCGCCGCCGCATCCCGAGCATCGCCACCCAACACGGGCTGATCGGCAACGAATGGGGTTTCCTGCCCGTGTTTGCGTCCCGGCTGGCGGTGCACGGATACGATGAACAACAGTTCTACATGGACCGCGGGGTGCCGAAACACCAAATTTACGTGACCGGCCATCCGCGCTTCGACACGTTCCGCACGACACCGCCCGGTGACCGCCAATCCGTGCTGGGCAAATACGGCGTCAAACCGGAACACAAGGTGGTGCTCGCCGTCACGAACCAGATCCGCGACATGAAGGTCTGGTCCGCCTACATTCACAGGCTGGCGAAGTATCCGAACGTGGCTGTGCTCATCAAACCGCATCGCAACGAAGTCGTCTACAACAAATTGGACGATTATTACCTTTTGGCGAAAGCCCATCCGAACGTCAAGGTGCTCGCCGATCCGTCCGACCAGATCAAACGGATTTTGCCCCATGTCGACGCGGCGGTCACCGAGCTGTCGACGGCCGGGCTTGAGGCGATGGTGTGCGGCGTGCCGACGCTGTTTCTGAGGAAACCTTCCTACGAAGACATCAACCACAACTATTATTATGAAAAAATGGATGAGTTCGTGTCCACCGACCCCGAGTACCTGGCCAAACTGACCTGGGCCGTGCTGATGCAGCAAACCGTCCGCCAACAAAATCTTGATAAAATCAAGGCGTTCCTGACCCACGCCTACCCCGTTGAATTGTCCGGCGAGGTGCTCACCCGCGTGATCAGCCGGATGACCGGGAAAATCATCCGCAGGCCCGTCGCCCGCAAATACGAGGGCATGCTGGTGAAAGGATTGAAACCGGAAATTTTCTATGTCCGCGGATTGGTCAAACGCCATGTCATTTCGCCGAAGGCGATGCTGAAACATGGCTTCGACTCGAAGCGCGTCGTGCGCATTACGGACGAGGAGCTGGCGCAAATTCCGCCCGGCAGTTTCATTTCCTGACATTTTGCAGCCAAAGCGGTTGCACAAAAAGAGAGAATTTGATAAAATATGTACGAAACTGACAACGCCATCCATTATTCCACAACCAAATCTTCGGGTACGTTGCGAAGCACGCACGCCAGCGGTTTAGCCGCCGGGTGCGTGTTTTTTTTCGCGCTGCCGATTTCGAAGGGGGATGAAAGTTGCGATTCCGGAATTTGCTGACGGCAACGCTGTCGGCCGCGGCGGCATTGGCCATCGTGTGGGCCATTTACGTGCTGCAATTGAACCGGCTGGAGGAAAGCCGGACGGTCAGCGTGCCGGTGCCCGCCGCGTTCATCCCGGCCGGCACACTCCTGGAAGAAAGCATGCTGGAGTGGATTCAGCTGGAACGGGGCGCCCTCCATAGGGAGACGGTGCTGTCCTTCGACCGGATCGTCGGCATGGAAAATACGGTGCCGCTCGGCCGGCACGAGCCGATTCTGGAATGGAAGCTGGACCGCCACCGGTTGATGCCGTCCCGCGGCCAGGCCACGTTCCGCATTCCGCGCGAATACGTGTTGTCCGTGTCGGGCAACATTCGCGCCGGCGATGCGGTCAGCCTGTTCGTGTCTGAACCCAGCGCTTCGCGCAGGTTGTTTCCCCACAACGTGATGGTCGCTTCGGTGCGAACGTCTTCCGGGGCGGAGGTGGGGCTGGATGCAGCCGGCCTCGAAGCCGCGGCCGGCGGGGACCGGCAGCGGTTGTATGCGTCCCGCCGCAGCGCGGGCGTCATCGACGCCATCGAATTGAATTTGACCGAAGAAGAATGGCTGACGATCGACCGTCTGTGCAACGGCGGCATGAAACTGGTGATCGCCCTGTCGCCGGAAGTGCTGTAGGACGGTTCAAGCGGGGAGGAAGTTGACGGGTGCGTGTATTGCTCATGAGCGGAGACCGCGAACTGGCGGAACGGCTTGCGGAAACGTTGGCCGGATACGGCGATGTGCTGGCGGCAGCCGACAACGCGGACGAAGGGTTGCGAAAATTGGCGGAAGGCGGATTCGGCGCGGTCATCGTGTCCGACCGGCTCGTCGGGGCGGAGGAGGATAATTCGTGGCTCGAGGACATCCGGCAACGGGCCGGGAATGCGATGCGGATCGTCATGCTGAGCCGCCGGCACCCGGCGGAAGACCGGCACCGGACAGCGAAGGAATGTCTGGCCGACGGGTGGGCGATCGTTCCGCCGGGGCACGGCGTCGGGCAGGTGGCGGCGCGCCTCGCCACGATGTTGCACGGCGCCCGGGATGCCGGCGACAAGAGAAGGAACGGCCTGATCCAGTTCGTCGGCACGACGCCCAATATTGGAACGACCGTGGCGGCCTTCGCCGTCGCCTGCGCCATGGCGGAGCGGACCAATCTGCGGATCGGCCTGCTCGGCCTCAACCTGAAAAGCGACAAGCTTTACCGGTATCTGGGCGAACCGGAACCGCCGGCGGCGTTCGGCGGGCTGCGCCCGGAACTGAAAGCCGGCGATTTGTCGCCGGAACGGCTCATCGGCCGGTGCAGCCGGCTGCGCCGCCGGCCCAACCTGTACATCCTCCACGGCAATGTGCACCGGGAACAGGCGGAGTATTACGCCGTGGAAGAAATCGACGGGCTGCTCAAGGCGGCCTGCTCGGCCTTCGACGTGTGCGTGGCCGACACGAGCGCCTATTGGGACAACGCCGCGACCGTCAGCGTCATGTTGAACGCCGGACAGCGCATCCTGGTGACGACGCCGCGGGCGGCCTGCTACCGGGAGGACTTCGCCCGCTGGTGTCTGGCACTCGCGCCCATGTTCGGGCTCAAACCCGCCGACTTCGATCTGCTGGTCACCCAATCGGGCGACCGTCATGCAGCCGGTGCCAAGGAGATGGCGAGGGAGATGGGGTTGCCGCGGATCGGCGAAATCCGCATGTGTCCCGATCTCGACGCCTATTTGGACGCCGGCCGTCTGGCGGAATGGGCCGCCGGCCGGAGCGGCGGAGCGAGAGATGCGGCGAGGATCGCCGAGGCGCTGCTGGCGCTCCGGGATGTACCGGTCCGCCATGCAGAAGCCTCGCCCCGTCAGTTCCGGTTGCGCAATTTGCTTCGCGGAAGGAGGATCATCGGATTTGCCGGCAAATGAAGGGAAGTTTTCCCTCATGGAGTGGACCGGCCTGGCTGCCGCTTCCGCCGGCCGGGACGAGGCGGAATTTGCCCGCATCGCGGAGGAAACGAGGGACTATTTGATCGGATATTCGTCCGGCGGCGAAGCGGAGCGGGAGCGTCGCCACGAAACGCTCAACCGTGCCGTGCTCGGGTATGCCGAAGACCGAAAGCGGGTGCTGGCCTGGATCCAGGATTTCTGCCTGCGGCAGCGCTGGCCGCTGGCAGGAGGTCCGCACGGGAAGTACGGCAACCTGGCCGAGGCGGTGTTCGCCGAAATCGTCGGGTTCAACGTGTTGGAACTGCTGATGAACCATCGCGACGGGCTGGAAGAAATCCAGGTGGTCGGGACGCGCATCTTCGAGGTGCGGGGGGGCGTGGCGAGGCCGTCCGCCCACCGGTTCAAGTCCGTCGGTGAAGTGGAGCGGCTGCAGCAAAACCTGGTGTTGTTCAACCAGGACAAGCTGACCGTGCGCAAACGGTGGGCGGAAGTGCGGCTGTCCGACGGCTCCCGCGTGACGATGACCGGATTCGGTTATACGGCCGAGCCGACGGTCACGATCCGGTTCCATCCGGACGGCGTGCTGACGCTGGACGCGCTGTGCGGCGAACCGTACGAAACGCTGGACCGGCGGGGCGCGAAGCTGCTCCGGGCGGCGGTGAAGGCGGCGGTCAACCTGGTCATTGCCGGTTCGACGAACAGCGGGAAAACCCAGCTGCTCAAGGCGCTCGTGGCCGAAATGCCGGAAGACGAGCGGCTCGTGACCATCGAACCCCGTTTTGAGTTGATGCTCGACCGGGCGTTCCCGTCACGCAACATCGTCCAGTACGAAATCGACGAAGACGATCCGCTGCATGACGGGCGGCAGGCGTTCAAACTGGCCTTGCGCCAGTCGCCGAACCGGATTTTGCTGGCGGAAATCCGGGACGCGGACGCCAATCTGTACGTGCGGGCCTGCACGCGGGGGCATGCGGGCAGCATGACGACGGTTCATGCGGGTCGGCTGGAAGACGTGCCCGATGCCATCGCCGAAATGTGCATGCAGGACGGCCGGGTCGTCGACCATGCCCGGCTCGTCCGGCGCATCGCCGCATACGTGACGGAAATCGGCATTGAGATGGCCAACGTCGGAGGCAAACGGAAAGTCGTCCGGATCGGGGAGTACGTGCGGGAAGGCGGTGACGTGCGCGTCCGCACCTTGTACGCCCGCGACGAAATGTCGGGCGGATGGACTTGTCCGGAACCCCCGTCGCCCTTCATGGCGAACCGGCTGCGGCGGGCGTTGCCGGACTGGGGGACGGCATCATGACGGCGCCGGCCAAATGGGCGGTTTGCCTGCTCCTGTTTGTGCTGTCCTATGTGGCCGTCAGCCGGCTGCTGGCGGCCGTTCTCGGCGGGAAGCCGGTACGCGGAAGGTTCGCCTTTCGCCGCCGGTCCGGCTTTGCCGCTTTCGGGTACGCCAGCCGGGCAGGCGGAGCGGGACGGGACGCCCTCCGGCGGTTCGGCAGCCCCGGATCCGGGTTGCACAGGTGGTCCGGTGAAGCCGGATCGGGCACCGGACGGGGAGGGATCCCGGGGTACGGGGTTGCCGCAAAGCCGTTCAAACCGACGGGAAGAAGCTCCCTGGCGGAGATGCTGGTGTCTGCAGAAGCGGGCCTGTCACCGACGGGCTTTGCCGTCCTGTCGGTCATCGCAGGATGCGCCGGCTTTGCCGGCGGGGCGGTCCTGCTCGGCAGCGCAAAAGGAACGCTGGTGTCGGCCGGCTTGCTCATGCTCCTCCCGTCGCTGTGGCTCCGGTCGCGGCTTGCGAGCCGTCAGCTCAAGCGAAGGAAAGACCTGCTGCCGGCCCTCGAAAGCTTCTACCAGGGGTACGTGCTTTCGCCGGGACGCAACGTCCGCGTCGCCATCCGGCATGCCGCCCACTCCGGACGGCTGCCCCGGCACGCGCAAACCGTGTTCGAGCGGCTGAATGCCGAACTCACCGTGGGCCGGAATCCGTCGGACAGCCTGCGCCTGTTCGCCGCCTCCTTCGCCAGCCGCTGGGCGGATTTGTTCACCTCCTTGATCGGAACGGCGCTGGACGACGGAACGGACATTGCGGAAGGATTGCGGGAACTGATCGCGGACATGCGGCGGGCGCGGCGAAACGACCAGGCGGAACGGAACCGGCTGCTGGAAATCCGGATGGCCAGTTTTTCTCCCCTGCTGTTTCTCGCCGTTTTCCTGGCGGTGAATTTCCGCATGGATCCGGACATGGCCCGCCGCCATTATCTGTTGTCCGACACGGGCAAGGAGATGTTGCTGGACGCCTTCGTGCTGATTGCCCTGTCGTTCATGATGGGCGTCTGGCTCTCGTTGCGAAAGGAGTGATGAAATTGGCGGAACGCTTCCCGGCGCTCGTTGCTGCCGTGGCCGGCGTCTGGCCGCTGGCGGTGCTGCTGGCCTGCTTCCTGTTCGCCGCGGCGAAGGCGTTTCATGTTCTGCGACGCGCGCCCCCGGGCTGGCAGCGGTCCGGCTTCGCGACGTGGCGCCGGCCGTCCGGGGTGTATCGGCTGCTCTTCGTCCCCGGCCGGGATCATCCGGCGATGCGAAGGAAGCAGTCGTTGCTGCGTGCTTGCGGATTGCATCTGGACGCCGCCGCCTATCTGTTCTGGAAGCGGCTGACCGTGATCGCCGCCGCGGGGAGCCTGGCGGCCGCATGGCCGGCCGTGCGCGGCATGGCAGGCGCCGGAGGGTGGCGGATGCTCCCGCTGCTTCTGTTTCCGGCGGTCATCGCGCTGCTGCTGCTGGACGACCCCATCCTGGAACGGCTGCAGCAAACGCGCCGGTACCGGATCATGCGGGAGCTGGACGCCGTCAGCCGTTATCTGCTTTACACCGGAGAGCGGAAGATCAATTTGCATGCGAGGCTCATGCGCTGCCTGCCGTTCACCCGGGCGCTCAGAACCGAATGGTACCGGCTGACCGCAGACTGGTACCAGGGGGCTGAAGAAGCGCTGCGCGGATTCGGCGAGCGGGTCGGCACCGACGAAGCCCGGGCATTCGCGGAAACGATGAACGCCCTCCGGCAATACGAGGACGGCCGGTATTACGACCTGCTGCGGGAGCGGATCGCCGACAACAAGGCAAAAATGGAGCTCATGCGGGAAAGCCGCATGGAGTCGGCCGGATACGTGTTGTTCGTGCTGGCCGGCGTACCCGTCATGTTCACCTTCCGGCTGTTCATTTATCCGTGGGTGGAAGAAGGGCGAAGGCTTTTTCAACTTTTAAATTGAGGAGGCATGGGAAATGAGGAACATTTTGATCACGGTGATGATGCTGCTGGTGGCGGCCTTTCTGTTCAGCAACATCATTACGGATGACACGAACGGGCTGAAGCCGGCCATCGAGGAGAAAGGCGCCAACGCCCGGACGGAAATCACCAACCTGGATGTGGATTGACATGCGCAAGCTGCTGATGGCCGTCATGATGATCGTGACCATGTTGCTGATTTATGAAGCCGCATACGGAGGGGAGGAAGGGATCAGCCGGGTGATGGAACGTGGGGCGGAGCGAGCCGGTTCGGACATCGGTTCGATCGATCCGTAGGCGATGAAGCAGATTTTGGTGTTCGTCCTGTTTTCCTCCATCATGTGCTGGATGATGTTCGCACCGGTTTACCGGCATGTGGTCATTGTCCGCCAGGCGCTGTTGCAGAAGGAAGTTGACTACATGCTGGAAGTGGGCGCAAGCGGCCGTTACGGATACATCGACGAGGAAATGATTCGCGCTTCCCGCGAACGGCTGGAAAGCAAAGGGTTCAATCCGTCGCTCCTCGACTACAACGTTGGCACGACGAGCGGAGAAGATGCCACGAACCCCGCCAAACCGGTGTTGCGTGGGACGGGCATCCGGCTGTCCATTTCGTATCCGTACGGGAAATTGTTTGCCGTCGACCGGCTGATCGGCCTGGATCCGGTGCCCGGCGACGTCCGGATGGGCGCCTCGGGCGTGAAGATGAGCGAATACGTGCCGGACATGTGAGGACGGGCGATGGACAAGTTTTTGATGATGGTGCTGCTCATCGTGTTTCACATGCGGCTGATGGCGCTGCAGCTGGACGAGGAGCGGTCGATGCACCTGCTGTTCGAACTGAAACACGCGGTCAACCGCGCCGTCCATGCGGCGGCGCAGCAGACGGATGCGGCGCTGCTCGCGCAAGGCGTTCGCGCCATCGATGAAGCGCGGGCGGAAGATTCGTTTCTCGACTATTTGCAGGCCAACCTGCGGCTGAATGAACAGCTTGCCCCCTTGCCCGGCAGCCCGCTCCGGGAACCGGTGGACATCGTCGTGTTCGACGTGATCAATGCGGATGAATCGTTTCCGTATCATTACCGCGACACGGAATACGGGTTGGACGTGGTACTGTACGGACCGGGGGTTGTTGCCGCCATCCGCGCGGAGTATCCCCGCATTTACCGCTTCATCGGTCCTATCGGGTGGACGGTGAAGGGAGCGGCGGAACTGGTGCCCGGCGGGTGATCCGGCCCAATCGACGCACAACGGCGCGTTGCGCCGGCGTGCGTTTTTTGTTGCGGCAGCCTGTTCTTCGTCCGGACCGGGCGCGATACAATGCAAGTTGACCAAACATGAAGCTGGTTTCATAATAATATACAGATAGAAAATGGCGTTGCCGGAAGTCGATCCGGCACGGATTGGGCTTCGGGCATGGACACACTATTCTTTTTTTAGTACGATACAAGGTAAACAGCCATTTCGTATGCTTTCTGTCATCATGACTGTTGAAGGGAGGAAGCGTTGGTGTATCGTCTGGGAGAGAGAGTCGTCATCGTGACGGATACGTTTGAACAGAACCTTCCCGTCGGTCAATACGGATATATCATCGCTTATGACCGCAATGCGGACAATGCCTTTGATTATGTCATACGTGTGCCTTCGGTCAACCGGAACTTTTTTGTCCCCGCCGAAGACATCGAACTGGAATCCAAGCTGATGGCCCAGGAAGCGGAGCGGATCGGCAAGGAAGCGTTGATCGATTTTGCGCTGGCAACGCGCAACGAAGAGTTGTTCCGGCGCCTGATGAACGGCGACAACGAGGAAGCCGTGAAGGATGAGGAAGCGGCGAAAGTGCAAAGCCGGGAAGAATTCATCCGGCAGGTGAATTTGAAAGCATGGATTTGAAGGATGCCGTCAAGCCGATCGGTTCCGTTCCGATGGACAGCGATTCGCTCTGACCCCGCAGCAAGCGCAGGCCGGCGCAGGTTGCGGGGGTTTTTGCGTCCGCAAAGCCGCCGGTTTGTCAGATGATTTTCCGAATTCTCGACTATGCAAGTCCACATGCGCTATAATAAAAGGCATGATTTTGGCAACGACCGAAGGGAAGTTGCGGTGCGAAGCGCAGGAAGGAGAGGTTACGTGAACATTACGACACAAGACGTAAAACAGGTGGCCCGGCTTGCCCGGCTCGGACTGTCGGAGGAAGAAACGGAACAGTTCGCCGGACACCTGAACGGCATTTTGCAATACGTCCAGAAGATGAATGAATTGGACACAAGCGGCGTGAACCCGACCAGCCACGTCCTGCCGCTCGCCAACGTGATGCGGGAGGACGAAGTGCGGCCGTCCCTGCCGCTATCCCAAGTGTTGAAAAATGCGCCGGATGCCGGGGACGGACAATTCCGCGTCCCGCCGGTATTGGACTAGCCCGTTTGCGATGGGAGGAACTGACTGATCGTGTCACTGTTGAATCAATCGCTGTCGACGCTGCAAACCCTGTTGGACAAAAAAGAAATCAAACCGACCGAACTGCTGGAGGAGTCCCTGGCCGCCATTTCCCGCGTGGACGGGCAAATCCGGGCGTTTCTGACCGTTGACGAGGAAGGGGCAAGGGCCGCCGCCGCCGGGCTGGACCGCGAGCTCGCGAGCGGGAACGGCATGCGCGGGCCTTTGTTCGGCCTGCCGGCGGGCATCAAGGACAACATTTCGACGGAGGGCTTGCGTACCACGTGCGCCAGCCGGTTTCTCGAAAAATTCGTGCCGGTTTATGACGCCACGGTCATGAGCCGGCTGAAGGCCGCCCAAGCGGTCACGGTCGGCAAACTGAACATGGACGAATTCGCCATGGGCAGCTCCAACGAAACTTCCGCTTTCTTCATCACGCGCAATCCGTGGAATCCGGAACACGTGCCGGGCGGATCCAGCGGCGGGTCCGCCGCTGCCGTGGCCGCCGGCGAAGTGTATTTCGCCCTCGGATCAGACACCGGCGGCTCTATCCGGCAACCGGCGTCCTATTGCGGAGTGGTCGGATTGAAGCCGACGTACGGTCTCGTGTCGCGTTACGGGCTCGTCGCCTTCGCTTCCTCCCTGGACCAGATCGGCCCGCTGACGAAAAACGTGGAGGATGCCGCCCAGGTGTTGCAGGCCATCGCCGGTTACGATCCGATGGACTCCACCTCCGCCAATGTGGCCGTTCCCGACTACCGCCGGGCGCTGACGGGCGACATTCGCGGCTTGCGCATCGCCGTGCCGCGGGAATACATGGGAGAAGGGGTCGCGGAGGACGTCCGGACGCGCGTCCGGGAGGCGCTGCGGGTGTTCGAATCGCTTGGCGCCGCAGTGGAAGAAGTGTCCATGCCCCATACGGAATACGCGACGGCCGCCTATTACATCATCGCCTGCTCCGAGGCGTCCTCCAACCTGTCCCGGTTCGACGGCGTCCGTTATGGCCGGCGTGCTGCGGCAGGCAGCCTCGAAGAGCTTTACGTGAAATCCCGCGACGAAGGCTTCGGCCAGGAGGTGAAGCGCCGCATCATGCTGGGCACCTTCGCCCTCAGCTCCGGCTATTTCGACGCCTACTACTTGAAGGCGCAGCGGGTGCGGACGCTGGTAAAACGGGATTTTGAGCAGGTGTTCGAAAAATACGACTTGATTGCGGGTCCGACCACGCCGACGACGGCCTTCCGCATCGGCGAGATGACGGAAGATCCGTTGACGATGTATTTGAACGACATTTTGACGATTCCCGTCAATCTGGCCGGCGTGCCGGCCATCAGCGTGCCCTGCGGATTTTCCGGCGGACTGCCCGTCGGCCTGCAGCTGATTGGCAAGCCCTTCGGCGAGGCGGAACTGCTCAAGGCCGCCCATGCCTATCAGCAAAGCACCGATCACCACCTGAAACGGCCGCAACTCGCCTTGGAAGGAGGCGGCGCACGATGAGCATCGCCAATTCGGTTTATGAAATTGTCATCGGCCTCGAGGTGCACGTGGAGCTGCAAACGAAGACGAAAATTTTTTGCGGCTGCGCCACCGGCTTCGGCGCGGAGCCGAACACCCAGACGTGCCCGATCTGCCTCGGGCATCCCGGAACGCTGCCGGTACTGAACCGGCAGGCGGTGGAATATGCATTGAAGGCGGCCATGGCGCTGAACTGCGAAATCGGGTCGGTGAGCCGGTTCGACCGGAAAAACTATTTTTACCCGGATTTGCCGAAGGCGTATCAAATTTCGCAATTTGACCACCCGATTGGCGTCAACGGCTACATGGACATCGAGGTGGACGGCAGGACGAAACGGATCGGCATCCACCGGTTGCACCTGGAAGAAGACGCGGGCAAGCTGACTCATGAACCGGACGGCTCGCTGGTCGACCTGAACCGGACCGGCACCCCCCTCATCGAGATCGTTTCCGAACCTGACTTCCGGTCGCCGGAGGAAGCCGTCGCCTATCTGGAAAAACTGAAATCGATCATGGAGTACTGCGGCGTATCCGACGTCAAGATGGAGCAGGGATCGCTCCGCTGCGACGCCAACATCAGCATTCGCCCCGTCGGCGAAACGAAGCTCGGCACGAAAACCGAGCTGAAAAACATGAACTCGTTCCGCACCGTCCTGCGCGGGTTGCAGTACGAAGCCGCCCGGCAAATCGACGTGGTGGAAAGCGGCGGCACAATCGTGCAGGAAACGCGCCGCTGGGACGAAGCCCAGGGGAAAACGATCTCCATGCGCAGCAAAGAGGAAGCGCAGGATTACCGGTACTTCCCCGATCCGGATCTGGTGATCGTCGAAATCGACGAAGCGTGGAAGGAACGGGTGCGCGCTTCCATTCCCGAACTGCCGGATGCGCGCAAAGCCCGTTACGTGTCGGAATACGGCCTGACGCCGTATGACGCCGGGGTGCTCACCTCATCCGTCAAGCTGTCGGATCTGTTCGAGGATACGCTGAAGCACACCGCCGACGCCAAGGCGGCCGCCAACTGGCTGATGACCGATCTGCTCGGCTACCTGAACCAGAACGGCCTGGAGCTGTCCGACGTAAAACTGACCGGCCGGGGGCTCGGCGAAATGATCAGCCTGATCGGGAGCGGCACCATTTCCGGCAAAATCGCCAAAACCGTGTTCAAGGAAATGCTGGAGACGGGCAAACCGCCGAAGACGATCGTGGAAGAACAGGGACTCGTGCAGATCAGCGACGAAGGCGCCATTCTGGAAGTGGTGGACCGCGTCATCGCCGCCAACCCGCAATCCGTGGCCGATTACAAAGCCGGCAAGGAGAAGGCCATCGGCTTCCTCGTCGGCCAGGTCATGCGGGAAACGAAAGGGAAGGCGAATCCGGGCCTGGTGAACAAACTGATCGCTGAGCGGCTCAATTCGTAAAGCGAAAGGAGACAAGAGTGTGTTTCCTCCGGGATGCACGCTCTTTTGCCATTCATGCCATGATCGAAAAACTCGACCATCGTGACGAATTGACGGCGGAGCAAATCTGGCTTCTGCAGCACGCCGCCTACCGGGCGGAAGCGGAATTGATCGGCTTTGCCGGCCTGCCGCCCCTCATGGAAACGACGGCGGACATCCGGCGCCTTCGGGAGTCGTTCTATGGCATCCGGGACGAAGACGGGGAACTCGTTGCCGCGCTGTCCGTGGAAACGGACGGCGGCATCGTGACCATCTGCCGGGTCATGGTGCATCCGTCCCGCTTTCGCACCGGATTGGCGCGCCGCCTGCTTGCCAGCGTGGAGCGGGAATACGCGGATGCGGACTGCATCCGGGTAACCGCCGCCGACGCCAATGTGCCGGCGGTCCGCCTGTACGCCTCCATGGGGTTTGCGCCCGTGCAAAGCTTTTCACCCGCGCCCGGACTCGTCATGACCGAGTTTGTCAAAAAGCCTGGGTAAGGAGAGGATCGCATGATCGACCCGTGGTCCATCGGCATCGACGAGATGATGCTGCGCCTTGGCCTCGCGTTTTTGTTGGGCGGATTGATCGGTTTCGAACGGGAGCAGAGCAACCGGGCGGCCGGCCTCCGGACGAACATCCTCGTTTGCGTCGGTTCCGCGCTCATCATGTTGCTCTCCCGCTACGGGTTTGCCGAGTACGTCGGCCACACGCAGCTCGACCCGGCCCGTCTGGCGGCGCAGGTGGTCAGCGGCATCGGTTTTTTGGGCGCGGGCGTTATCCTGTTCAACGGATTTTCCGTCACCGGGCTGACAACGGCGGCGACGCTGTGGGTGGTGGCGGGCATCGGCCTGGCGGTGGGCGCCGGTTTCTACTTGCCGGCCGCCGCCGTCACCGTCCTCGTCCTGTTTGCGCTGCTCATTCTCAACAAAGTCGAAGAAAAATGGATTTCCCCCAAGACGCAATCGACGCTCCGAATCCGGATGAAGGACCGGCCGGGCGGACTCGGCGACATCACGGAAACGCTGCAAAAAAGCCGGGTCGACATCAAGCGCATCCAGGTGGAACGTCTCGCCGCGGAAAGCGATGATCCCCATCCGCCCGTCCTCATTTCCATCACACTGAACCAACGGCCGAAACGCATGGCGCCCGTCATCGAAAAGCTCGGCGGCATTGCCGGCGTGACGGACATTTCGGCGGAATAGCGCCAACGACAGAACGGAGACAACGAAACCCATGTTTATTCGAACGAGAGCCCAGGCACTCATCATCGAAAACGGCAACATTCTGCTGGCCAAACACCATGATCTGACCATCGACAAAATTTACTGGTGTCTGCCGGGCGGCGGCGTGGAAGCCGGCGAATCGCCCGAGGAAGCCGTCGTGCGCGAGTTGAAGGAAGAAACGAATCTCGACATTCGCGTCGTGCGGAAAATCGCCGAAATGCGTTTGCCCGGCGTCACGGCGGGGTATGCGAAGGGCGTCACCTTCCTGGCGGAAATTGCCGGCGGCGAACTTTCCCTCGGTTTCGATCCCGAGCAGGAGCATTGGCAGGACAAATTTTTGCAGGCGGTCAGCTGGCGGAAACTGGACGCCCGCCTGCTGGCCGCGGTGGCCTCCATTCTCCGTCTCGAGACCGAGCGGATCCCGTACCGAAGCCCGTTTGTCTCTTGAATTCCGTAGGCTATGATGGAATCAGCAAACGGAATTTGCATTTCGGAGAGAAAGCGGGCGTAAATCATGAAGGCAGGAAAGTACACCGCAGCACTGTTGCTGCTTGGCGTCGGAACGTCGCTCATCGCGGACATGGTCACGGGCGGCAACGTGACAGGGGTTTTGATCAAGTGGTGGCCGGTCGCGTTGATTGCCCTCGGCGTGGAGTACATGATCGTGAGCGTGGCGAACCGGAACACCGGGAAGCCGATCGGGATCGCCTTCGGCAGCCTGTTCCTGGCCGCCGGGATCAGCATCGCGGCCATCGCCGCCACGAATGCGGCAAACGTGGCGTTCCTCCGCGACCTGGGCATCCATCTCGGCAACATCTCCATCGGCAATGTCTCCTTCGCCGACGAAAGCGGCCGGCGCTTCGAGATGGACCCGGTCCGCACGTCCGTGGATAAAAGCGTAAGGACGATCCACCTCAACAACGTCGTCGGCGACGTCACCATCCGCACGGGCGACGTCAAAGAGATTGAACTGAAAGGAACCGTGTTTGTCCATCAGTCCGTCGAAAACGCGGAGGAAATCGCCCGGCAGTCCGAAATCCGGTTCGAACACAAAGGGGATCGGCTGAACATCATCGCGGACGGACGGGAATACCGGGCGCGCGGCATCAAACAGAAGCCCCGCATCAATCTGGCCGTCACGATTCCGGGCGATCTCGGCCAAAGCTGGCACATCAGCGTGACGAGCGGCGATGTGGACGTATCGGGGATTGCGGTTCGCGACCGGCTGCAGGCCACGACCGTGAACGGTTCGGTGGAACTGGCGGACATCACCGGCGACGTCGCCGTCGATACGGTGAGCGGCGCGATCGTCATCCGGAACATCCGGGGCGACGCCGACGCCAATACGACGAACGGACGAATCACGATCACGGGCGTCGACGGCAAGGCCGCCGCCAATACGCTACAAGGCCGGGCGGAGTTGCGGGACATCGGCGGCGATGCTTCCGTGATTACGAAGAACGGGAGTGTCGCCATGGAGCGGATCGGCGGCGATGCCAAAGCGGAGACCGCCAACGGATCCATCCGGCTGACCGAAACGGGCGGCGCCGTAAATGCGACGTCGGCCAACGGAGACATCACGATACGGACCTCGCGACTTGCCGGCGATTTCGATCTGGAAAGCCTGAACGGCAAGATCACGTTACATTTGCCGGAGGACGCTTCCTTCAAGGTGGACGGCGAAACGATGCGGGGCGGCATCGAGACGGACTTTCCGCTGAACGCCGGTAAACGAGAAATCCGCGGCACAGTCAACGGAGGAACCCACAAGATCCATATCGATGCGAACGGCGGCATTGCGATCCGTGTCCACCAAGAATAAAGATTGTGAGAAACCGCATTGACACAAGGAATTATTGAAACGTACAATGAGTTTGAAAATAAGAATAATTCTTGTTGATGTCAATGAGGAAAGGTTTGATCATCCATGTCCACGCGCGTTGAGCATGCGTTGGAAAAACTGAAAAGCACGGGAGTGCGGATGACGCCGCAGCGGCATGCCATTTTGACGTACCTGGTGGAAAGCAAGTCCCATCCGACGGCGGATGACATATACCGGGCGCTGGAGAACCAATTTCCCAGCATGAGTGTCGCGACGGTATACAACAATCTGAAGGTGTTTGTGGAAACCGGACTCGTCCGTGAACTGACGTACGGCGATTCGTCGAGCCGTTACGATGCCGATATGCATGACCACTATCATGTCATTTGCGAATCGTGCGGCAAAATTACCGATTTCGAGATCGAGCCCGTCCGCCACGTGGAAGAAGCGGCGATGCGCGCCACGGGCTTTAAGGTGCACGGCCATCGTCTCGAAGTGCACGGGCTTTGCCCGGATTGCGCAAAAACGGTAACCCACTGACGCACGTCCATCGGTTATAATGGGGTGTGACGAATTCCTACGGAATTTGTCGCACCTTTTTTGTTTTCGGGGGAGGGGATCCAAGCGGTGAACGATTCGTTCGCGCCCAGACGTTCAAAAAAGCGCAGCAAATGGCCCGTTGTCACGGCGGTGACGTTCACGCTGGCGTTGCTCGCGTTGATCCTGATCGCCGCATGGCAGTTTTACGTTTATTGGGAGTCCCTGCAACCGAGCATGGAACGAGTCGCCCCCGATTTCGGCGGCAATCCGAAGCCGGTATTCGTTGCCGGCGAAATGCTGGACGATCCGGCGGCAGGCGGCGGGCTCGATCTGATGCTTACCTTCGAAACCGTCAAAAGCCTTTTTGATCCATACCTGTACCATGAACCGGAGAGCGGCTCCGTCATCCTGACGACCGCGAACAAAGTGGTGCGCATGAAAACGGACCAACTGACGGCCTGGGTGAACGAACAACCCGTTCAACTGTCCTTTCCGCTGACGGTCATCGATGATCGGTTGTACGTGCCGCTCACGGTCATCGAACCGTATTACCGGTTTTCCTGGCTGGAAAGCGGCGAGACGGGCGCCGTGCTCTTGTTCCGCGAGGGCGACGTGCTGCAATGGGCGGCCGTCAAGCCGGCCGACGCGGAGACGGGCGTTGCCGCCCTGCGGACGGAACCCGATCACAAATCGCCGATCATGGCCGATCTTGCGGCGGATGCCAGGGTGCTCATTCTGGCGGACGAAGGCGCCTGGTATCGCGCGCAAACCGTCGACGGCTGGATCGGATACGTGAAGAAGGAAGAGGCGCTGCTGGCGGAGCCCGAGGTGATCCAACCGGAGCGCCGCGAAGATCCGTACATCCCCTGGAAGCCGGTGGGCGGCAAAATCAACCTGACCTGGGAGCACGTCGTGTCCCGCAATCCGAATACGTCCGCCATCGGCGACATGCCCGGCCTCAACGTGGTCAGCCCCACCTGGTTTTATTTGGCCGATGATGACGGAACCGTCGGCAACAAGGCGAGCCATTCCTACGTCAGCTGGGCCCACGACCGGGGGTATCAGGTGTGGGCGCTGTTCTCCAACGATTTCGATCCGGACCGCACCCGCGCCGTGCTGTCCGATTACGACAAACGGCTGAACGTCATCCGCCAATTGCTCGCTTATGCGGAAACGTACAAACTCCAGGGCATCAACATCGATTTTGAAAATGTATACATGGAAGACAAGGAAAAACTGACGCAATTCGTCCGGGAGCTGACGCCGTGGCTGCACGAGCAGGGGCTCGTTGTGTCCATCGACGTCACGATCCGCGGCGGAAGCCCGATGTGGTCGTTGTTCCTCGACCGGAAAGCGCTCGGCGAAACCGTTGATTACATGGCGGTAATGACCTACGACCAGCACTGGGCGTCCAGTCCCGTGGCCGGTTCGGTGGCGGAACTCGGCTGGACGGAGAAGGGCATCGCCGACATCATCCGGGAAGACCATGTGCCGCCGTCGAAGCTGTTGCTCGGCGTTCCTTTTTACACGTATCTTTGGACGGAAGAAATGGAAGGCGGCAAGACGAAGGTCCGTTCGCGGGCGGTCGGCATGTCGTTCATGGACAACCTGATCGCGGAAAAAGGCCTTACCCCCGTGTACGACGAAGCGTCCGGGCAAGATTACGTGGAATACGAAGAGGACGGCAAACGGTACCGGGCGTGGCTGGAAAACGAAAAGTCGATGAAGGCGCGCATGGAAATCGCGGTCAAATACGGGTTGGCCGGGGTGGCTTCCTGGCGGCGGGGACTGGAGAAACCGGAAATTTGGACCGCAATGAAAGAAACGTTGGAGCAGCGGTTGACGGAATGACCGCGGGCATGCCGCAAGGGCCAATCCCGGATGTGCAGGGCTGTGCGCACCGTGACAAAAGGCGTTTCCCGAACGAGACCGTCTTCGGGAAACGCCTTTTGTGTGTCCGAAAGATGGGGGACGATGACGGGCGGAAAGCCCGCCGCGCGTCAGTTCGTCCGTTCCTTTCCGCCGGAATCCGGGTTGGCCGGTTCGATGCCCGCCAATTCCGGGTCGAGGGTCAGTATCGTTTTGCAAAACATGCACCGGTCGGTTTTGCCGAGCATTTTGGTGCGTTTGCCGCATTCGGGGCAATCCAGATGGATGGCGCTCGTGGACATGACGCCGGCCCAGAAATAGATCGCCACGCTGCCGAGCATGAAAATCATGCCCAGAACGAGGAACACCGAGGCGATCGCTTTCCCGGTGGAACCGAGGAAGACGATGCCTGCCGTTCCCAGGATCATGACGCCCATGCCGGCCAGGATGAGCAGCAGGCCCCACAGGCGCACTTCGTTCAGTTTGCTCGTTTTCAGGATCATGGGTGACGCTCCTCTTTTGTCGAGCATTCGGTGCCGGACAAGCAGGAACCGGTGCTCCAATGTAGAATTATACGATGATGGGGTGAATCCTGCATCCGTGCGGATATGGAGGAAACGATGGAACGCATGAACGATGACATCATCCGGCAATTGGCAATGGATGAATCGGTGACCGGTCTGCTCGCAGTACAAGGGCGACCGGGTTTTGACGCGGTCATCGACGGCTTTGACAGGCTGCTCTTGGTGGTTACGCGGGATGCGCCCGCCAAAAATTATATACATCATTATATTAAAGACGGAGAGGCGATACAAGAACGCTGGATCAGCGAGGATGCGCTGCGTCAATGGATCCTGTTCGGCGAAAACCGGAACGTCATCGAATGGATCATGAAGGGCGACATCCTGATCGATCGCAACCGGTTTCTGGAGACTGTGCGGCGGCGGATCGTGAAGTTTCCGCGGGACATGCGCACCGGCAAGATGCTGGTCGAATTTTCGCATTTTTTGCGCCGTTTTTTGCAATGCAAGGAATACTTGAACAAAGGGCATCATCTGGATGCCTATACGAACATCATGGAGGCGCTGTTCCACTGGGCCCGGCTGTCCATCATCGATCAGGGCGCCCATCCGGAAGTGACGGTCTGGGAACAAGTCAAAACGTTCAATCCCGGCATTTACAAGCTGTATGAGGAGCTGATCGACAGTGACGAGTCGCTGGAACAGCGGGTGCGACTCGTGTTGCTCGCCTGTGATTTCAACGTGATGAGCAAGATGGCCTACTGGTGCGAGCTGTTGATCCAGGTGTTGCAAAGCCGCAACGCACCGTTTGCCGCCACGGAATTGAAATACCACGAACGGCTCAGGCCGCTGCACACGGATTTGACGCTGGTGCTGCGCCAACTGGCCAGCCGGGGCATTATCCGCGAGGAGCTGATGATCGTGCATCCGGAAGACCAGACTCCGCAAATCTGCTACACGGCAAAGTCCGGCGATACGGTCAAACCGTAATCGGGTCGCAGCCATGCCGGTTGCAAAAAAACGGTGGATCCCCGGATGCCACGTGCATTCGGGGTTTTTCTTGCGCGTTGCTTGCCGCCGGAAACGGACCGGGAAAACCGGAACGACATAACTCGAACCATATGAGGCCATCCTTTTGGAGACAGGGGTGCAACAACGTTGAATCACATCGGGACACAAATGCGTCATTTTTTCGTCTTGCTGGCCCTCCTGCTCATCGTCACGCCGACATCTTCAGCCTGGTCCGATCTCGGCCGGGCGAGCGTGCCTGCCATGGCGGGGCTCGTTGAACTGGAATCTTCGGCATCGATCCAGTCGCGTTATGACGTCATCGTGGCCGGGACCGACCCGGAAGGCGTGACGGCCGCGGTTTCGGCGGCGCGTAACGGGCTTTCGGTGCTGCTTGCGGACGTGCGTGAGCAGAAAGTGCTGGGCGGCCTGATGACCCTTGGCTGGCTGAATTCGCTGGACTTGAACAAAACACCGGGGTTTTCATGGCGTTATCCGTATTTGAACATGGGGCTTTTTCACGAGTGGTACCGGTATGTGGGCGGCACGAGTTTTGACGTGAACCGGGCGGCCGCCGCTTTCCGCAACATGGTGGAAGCCGAACCGAACATCGATCTGTTGCTCGGCGCGCGGAGCATGGAACCGATCGTCGCCGGCAACGCCGTCACCGGCATGCGGTTTGTGACGGAAGACGGTACGCACTTGACCGTGGACGCGGGCGCCGTCATCGATGCAACCCAGGACGGGGACATGGCGGCGATGGCCGGAATTCCCTTCACGTACGGACGGGAAGACCTGGGCGATCCGGACGTCAACATGGCCGTCACCCTCGTGATTCGGATTTCCGGCGTGACCGACGCGGTGTGGCGGGAAATGCGCCATTATCCGAACGTCGGATCCGACGACAGGAGCATTTGGGGGTACCCGGACGCGCGGGAGTATCCGTCTTCCAATCCGGACCGGGTCAAAATGCGCAGCCTCAACATCGGCCGCCAGGAGGACGGGACGGCCCTGATCAACTCGATGCAGATTTACGGCGTCAATCCGCTCGATCCCGCATCGGTGGAAGACGGCCTTGCCGTCGGCCGCGAAGAGGCGCCGAAAATCGTGGATTGGCTGAAGGCGAAATACCCGCCTTTTCGCAACGTGAACTTTGCCGGAACGGCGCCCGAACTTTACGTCCGGGAATCCCGCCATTTCGTCACCGAATATGTGCTGCCGATCCGCGACCTGATGGAAAACCGCGACCATTGGGACGCCATCGCCTACGGATCGTACGAAGTGGACATCCAGAGCACCGGAAGCAACAGCCCGGGCACGGTGCTGATGAAGCCGATGCAGTACGGGGTGCCGTTCCGATCGCTGGTGCCGGTCGGGGTCGACGGGCTGTTGATTGTCGGACGCGCTGCCGGGTTCAGCTCCCTCGCCCACGGCAGCGCCCGCGTCATTCCTCTCGGTATGGCGACGGGAGAAGCGGCCGGGGCGGCGGCGGCCCTTGCCAAGGAGCGGGGCATGACGTTCCGCGAACTTTCCGGGAGCCGGGACGGGATTGTCGAGCTTCGCAGGCGTCTCGTCAAGCAAGGCATGATGCTGGACATGCTCTCGTTCGAGCAACCGGACTACTTGCGCCATCCCCATTATCCGGGATTGCTGGCGGCGGTCAGCCATCTGATGGCGTCCGGAGGCTACGAAAACAAAGCGTGGGGGCTGGATGACCCGACGAATCCGCAGCGTCTCGTCAACATGGTTCAACGCCTGCATAAGATGTATCCGGATGCGTTTCCGAACCGGCTTGCGAACCGGAGTTACGACAGCAAGCAGCCGCTGTCGCTGGAACAAGCGGTTGCGATGCTGATGGAAGTGGCAGGATTGGAACATGTGCCCGGTGAGGCGCTCAAGGCCGCCCTGGACGGCAAATGGATCCGCCTGACGTTCGTGGAGACGGTACATGACGCGGAGCGGATGACCAATGGGGAATTGTACTCCCTGATCCGGGAGTTCTTGATTACGCGTGCCGGCGCTGCGGTGGAATGAACCGCCGGATTTCGCGGCGGTTCCGCACGCGTGCCGGCGCTGCGGTGGAATGAATCGCCGGGTTTCGCGGCGGTTCCGCGTAAGCGTGCGGCGCCGCCTTGGAGGGGCGGCGAGGATGCTTTCGCCATTTTCGCCGGATCCCGGCGATTTGGCACGGAAATTGACAGCTCCGGGCGGCTTGACTTGGAGCCGGGAACGTGATAAATTAGTCTTCGCCGCTCGGGAGCAAGTGAGCCCGGCGGACACCGGACGAAGCGCCGCAAGGCGCGGAGATCGGGCCTTGAGCCCGCGGTCCGGCGGTTCTGGGGATGTTCGCAATGTTGCGCATTTCCGGTCCGGCGGAACGCAAGGCGGACGGGTTTGGGAAAGCCTTCGGGTTTTTCGGAATCTGCTCGCCGGGACGGGAAGGCTTGCAGCGAAACCGACGAGATGGTAATTTTTGAGTCTTGATTCGGTGGAGCCCGGTGTGATATATTAAAAAGGTCGCCACCGGGACTGACTGGCGACGGCAAACGCAAAACCTTGCACCTTGAAAACCGCAAACAAGCATACGGGTCCAGTCAGTTTGTTCTTGGACAATGTCCAACGAACAACACTGACGGAAGTCGGCGGCAACGTCGACCCAATGAAGGAAAC
>Ga0310829_1000364_pt1 | contig 43829 bp, 41 predicted proteins | sample WT_ome_4_FD_202244 | JGI IMG/M metagenome (GOLD analysis project Ga0310829, IMG submission 202244) | Sorghum-adapted microbial communities enriched on wild type (WT) sorghum from Joint BioEnergy Institute, Emeryville, California, United... ...
CCACTCCTTAGCATGTGTCTCCCTCCGAAGATTAACTTGGCCGTTAATTACGAAGGGGATATATTCGCTATGGGTGGGTCATTTTCTTTCCGGCGAACCTGGGTCAATTATATCCCGGCGGTGACATTATGTAATCGAATTTTACCATGAAGGAGAAGTTACGATAGGCTTAGCTAACGAAAGATAAGATATATTGATGAACCCCCAACGAGTAACCAACACTCGTCTGGGGTTTTTTCGTGTAATAGGCTTGTCTCCCCCTGCAAGGGCATGGTTGGCTGAGTGTCAAACACAATAAGAAATGATTATTGACGGTTGGGCAGAAGCATTTGTTTAACCACTAATTTTAGGTATAAGTATAATCTTAGTAAGAGTTATTTATTAAATGAGTTGTAAAAAGGAGGAAGAAAGTGAAAAAACACATAAGGCTCACATTCCTGGTAATATTACTCGTCATCGGAAGTCTGGTTGTGTATGAGTTTTATCAGGTGAAGCACAATACATCATTATTGGTGAAAAATATACAATTACAATTAACCAAGCACGACATTGGCCAATTTACAAAAGTAACTGTTCACATTATTGGGGAGATACCCAAGGGGTCCACAAAACTAACGATATTCGCTGATAACAGATATCTTGAATTTAGTCCGAAATCTTTTCAAGAGGAAAACGGAATTACATACGAAGGACAAAAGGCAGGAGGAGCAGATACAATATTTTCCCTTACGCCCGATTTTGATGGAGATCTGACCATAAGCTACCTGAGAAAGGGAGAGATATACAATCCTCCTCTCATCTACGCTTATATCGAATCGCAAATTGACAGTTTCCTATTCCGAGATACGAAAGTTTGGAGTAAAATCTTTGAGCTTAAGGGCTAAGACTTCTTAATTTGAAAGAGTAATAACCAACAAAAAGCGTACGAAAAGAGCATCCTGGTGCCAGTAGTTAAGATTTTTATAACTGCCTTACTGAAACGCTTAACCAACGAGTTGCGCAATAATAGTAAAATCCAACTGGAGTGAGAAAATGAAAAAAGCCACGTATTTTCTTACTGCGATACTATTGATACCAGTAGCCATTATTGGATATCTTGCATTTACTCAAGAAAAGAAATACTACAAGATATCTGATTTTGCCCCTGCTGAATTTGTTGACATGCTGAAAAGGAACGAGCTGGATTTTAAGGTGGAACAAGATGGTTCCCTCTGGTTAAATGTAAACGATGAGGCTGATTATGTGGCTTGTTGTACCTAAGCTGGCTGACTTTCGAACAAGCACGCTAATTTGTTTACAGCATATCCCCGATTATATCTCCCTCAAGCCCAACAAAATCTGTAACAATTGATAAACAACTGGAAATGTGTGAAAATGGAGGGGGAGGAGGCGATTCCCGTGGAAAATATTGTGTTGTGGATCATAATCGCTGCTGTCCAATTCCTTATCCTGTATTGGGTTGTAAAACGCGCAATCGATCGTTCGGAAACCAGTTATGGATTGAAACGAATATATCAAGTGCTAATCGAAATTAGGGAGGAACTGAAAAAACGGATTAGCAAGTACTATGATTCAGCTATGCAGCGATAAAACAGCCATGAAGCAGGGTGTTTGCATGAACGACTTTGCCAGCGTAGTCGTGTCCATGTTTCCGGATCATTGGAACATAAACGAAGATCCAAAAAGAGATTCCGACGCAAGTACGTTGTTAGTAGAACATTTCGACCTCATTTCTTCGCGGTTTCGAGCACAATCATTTATCCTCGACAGATTCCCGAAAACCATTGAAGACAACAACAAGGCCGCTTCCCTTGCCTTATCAAGGAAAAGATCGCGACTGCGATTCTGAATAAACTTCATCAGCATGACCGTGATCATGTATATATCGAAGAACTCGCTGACCTGGAAGTATTGCTGGAGCTGGGTCTGCGGGAAGCTGTTTCGACTGTATTTGTTTTTGAAAAGATGCAGGTATGTATCTGGTCAAACTATGATTTGAACATGCCGATGTTCATCGGAAATCCAGAAAGTATGGAAATGATTGGAGCCGTTGTAACAACAGAAGGTTTGTACCTGCGCGATTCGCATGGAGAATCGCGCTGGACTGTCAGCAAATGAACCGGCGTCCGCGGCCGCATGTGGTCCCATACGCCGGTTTTCCTTTTTCGGACATGCTTTTTTCGGCTGAGATGCCGGCTCCGACGATCAGGACGCGTTCAAAGAAATGACAAGGAATGCATGGTGAGATGTGCGCCATATAAGTGGACAATCATGTATAATGATCGTAAAAAATTTCCGTTTTTTGGAGTTTTGTAACTTCGAGTCGTGGGTGAGAGCAGATGAAAACGTTGACTGACCATCAACTGGAGTACCTTCTGTCTAAAACAGACGAGAAGCTGACACGTGTTGTCAAAGAGCTGGCAGATATCAAATATGCGTTGGACCAATCTTCCATTTTGGCCATTACCGATCATCGCGGCATCATTATGCACGCCAATGATCAGTTTTGTGCCATCTCGAAATATACACGGGAAGAACTGATCGGCCAGGATCATCGCATTTTGAATTCGGGGTACCATTCGAAAGAGTTCTTCAAGGAGATGTGGGCGACCATTGGAGCGGGGCAAGTCTGGCGCGGCGAAATACGCAATCGGGCAAAGGACGGTTCCTTTTACTGGGTGGACACCACCATTGTGCCGTTTGTAAACGAACAGGGGAAACCGTATCAGTACGTCTCGATCCGAAATGATATCAGTCTGCGCAAGAAAGCCGAAGAAGAGGCGAGGCAAAGTGAAGAAAAGTATCGCGTGATTGCGGAAAACTGCTCCGATTTAATTGCCATCATTGATTGCGAAGGCACGTTTCTGTACCTTTCTCCATCGCATCAGACCTTTTTCGGCGATGATGCAGGCGAGCTGGGGACAAGTCATTTGCTGCAATGGGTGCATGAAGAAGATCGCGAACTGGTGACGAATTATCTCAAGGAAATCTGTGCAGCGCGAAAAGCGTCATCTCTACTGGAATTTCGTGTCCGCACCAACAGCGGACGGGTCCTCTATCTGGAAACAAAAGGGAACCCGATCCTGGACTCGTGCGGCGATGTAAAGAACCTGGTGCTCGTCATGCGGGACGTAACGGAAAGAAAACAATGGGAACAAACCATTTTCCATTTGGCCTACCATGATACGTTGACGGATCTGCCCAACCGCAGGCTCTTTGTTGATCGCTTGCGAAAAGAAGTGTACCAGGCGAAGCGATTCCAGTCCCAATTGGCGGTCATGTTTCTCGACGTGGACCGGTTTAAGCAAATCAACGATTCGTGGGGACATGAAGTGGGCGATGTCATCCTCGCAGAGATTGCGAAAAGAATCAAGCAGTGCCTCGGGGAAAACGATGTGGTCGCTCGTTTGGGAGGAGACGAGTTTACCATCTTGCTGCCCCACATATCGGGCAGAGACCAGGTGGATCAAATCGCCCAGAGAATTCGCGAGCGGCTGGAAGAACCGCTGGAGGTTAATGGCCGACAGCACAATCTTTCCTGCAGCATGGGCATTGCTGTCTTTCCTGCAGATGGACGAGAGGCCGACGAGCTGCTGAAACGGGCGGATATGGCGCTGTATTTTGTGAAAGAACGCGGAAGGAATGGATTTGAATTTTTCCATCCGTCCATTGAAGAGAAATCGTTGGAACGCATCCTGTTGGAAAATGAACTGCGTAAAGCGATGGAGCACGAGCATTTCCACATTGATTATCAACCCAAATATGAGCTGCTGACCGGAAAGCTGGTGGGAGCGGAGGCGCTTGTCCGCTGGAATCATCCGGAATTGGGAAGAATCCCGCCCAACAAGTTTATTCCGATCGCAGAAGAGACAGGGCTGATCGTCCCGATCGGGGAATGGATTCTGCGCCGTGCTTGCGAGCAAAATCGAGCCTGGCAGGCAGAAGGGTACGCCCCTTTTCGCGTATCGGTCAATCTGTCCGTACGGCAGTTTTTTCAACCCGATCTGGTGGAGAGAGTCAGGGAGATTCTGGAGGATACCGGACTGGAACCGCAGTGGCTGGAGCTTGAGATTACGGAGAGCATCTTCGCGGAAACGGACAATGCGGTCCCGATCCTGCAATCGATTCGCGATCTGGGCGTCCATATTTCGATCGATGACTTTGGAACGGGCTACAGCTCGTTCAGCTACGTCAAACATCTCCCGGTCGACACGATAAAAATTGACGCTTCCTTTATTCGGGATGTGCACACGAACAAGGAAAGTCAGGCGATTGTCCGGGCGATCTTGACCATTGCCCAAACCCTGCACCTGAATGTGATTGCCGAGGGTGTGGAAAGGGAAGAGCAGTTGGCTTTCCTGCATGCAGAAGGCTGCCGCGAAGGACAAGGCTATCTGTTCAGCAAACCAATCCCGCGTCAGGAAATAGAAACCTTGCTGAAAGCGGCTGAGGCGTGACCACACACGTCGAACTCGTCAGGTTTATTTTCCGAACGATCAGGGTATCTGCAGGAGAGAGGTGAAATCATGGAACTGCATATACCCAATTTCAAGGCGCTGCAGAAGGAACGTGCCAAACAATTAATTGAAGAAGTCCTGGCGCTGAACAATTCAGCCGACAGAGTGACTGTGAAACAGTTCATTTTCATCCTGAACGAACTGTTGCGAATAAAGGGGATCGTCTCGCCGGTGTCGGAAGTGATGATTGTCGTTTCACAGAAAAAGCCCGATCTGTATCATGCGGCACGACTGTCGATCTCGCAAGCCAGCCATTTGAAAATGCTGTTTGAAATCAGAGGAGATGCAGCGTTGGCTGAAGAACGGTTGCTGGCATTTTGTTCAGGCATCGCAAAAGCGACATGACAGCAGTCACTCGGAAATCGAGTGGCTGTCAGCGTGTAGTCAAAGTTCGCGGCGCATGGGAGATCGGGCCCGCTCGCTCTCTTGACGCCCAGTACAGAAGCGGATGAAGTTCGCTCCAAAACGAGACGCGGGCAGGGGACAAACATCTGGGTGTTTCGATGAAGTGAGACTTGTGTCCCCTGTTGATTCCCGCGTCTTCGTTTTTCCGCTGAGTCGGTCGTCAAAGGAGCTCGCTTGGCCCATCCCGCCATGCGATGCCCATTGTCTTCCGCTTCGGTTGATGAATGGGCAGGCCTTTCGGCCTGGAAATCATTTTTTGTGGACGCTAACTCAATGAACCGTTTGTCTTCAGTCTGGCAGTCACTCGGAAATCGAGTGGCTGTTTCTTTTGCAGCGGCCACGTACTCTCAATCACTTATCCACAGTTTGTTAATAACTCTGTTGGTAAATGTGTGAATACTTTTATTTCATGCACAATCAAGTCGTTGGAATCGAGCGGAACGGTTTTCTTGTGCCTGTTGTTGGTCTGTCACTGACCGAAAGCAGTCCAGAGCGTATGTGGTATAAATTGTTGATGGCCAATATAATTGACTGGTGCCATAATACGAGACAGCATGATATCAAAGTCATAGAATCGGGAAAAGAGTCATGAAACGAAGCATTGGTATTGCCGCATTAACGCTGATTCAAATCGCGCTGACAGTCTGGCTGGTCATGCAGGTGCCTGTGAGCGTCGCCTGGCTTGTATTGGTAGCCGCTGCCCTGCTGTACGGTCTGTTCCTGTACTTGTCCCCACTCGGCTCCTTCACCTTGCTGGTCGCCGTCATTTTGCTACACGCCTTTTTTGCTGTGGCACAGGGATGGAAATTGGGGTGGGACATTGGTACGCAATCCCAATCCATCGTATATCAGCTTGCGGTGTTGGTGCTGATGGCTGCGTCATGGGCGCAGGCGACTGAGCTGCGCAGGTGGGCACGTCAATATGAGGAAGCGCAGCGGCAGATTGCCGCGCTGCGCAAAATGGACGAGGCGGTGTCTGTGCTCAGTGCAAATGAGTTTAAGGACCGCTTGAAAGCGATCATGGTCTCCCTGCGCCGGCGAAACGAACCGGGCATGATTGTGTTTGTGCCCGTTCCTTCATACGTTGACGGGTTTGGCGGTCAGCGCTACACGCCGGAAACGGTGCTGCAGGTGGTGGGAGAGGCGGCGCTTAAGTCCGTGCGCGATCAGTTTGACATTGTGGGACGCATTTCGCCCTCGACGATCGCGATTGTGCTGCAGCGCTGCGACCGGGAAGGGGCTCATCGCATGCTGCGGCGGTTTCACCGGCTGCTGCACCAGCAGCGCAGGATTCGCGCAGACCTGGTCATGTCGTGGGTGCGGCTTGAAGACTTGTTCGTGTTCCAGGACTGGTCTGCGGTGGAGGCCCTGCTGGAAGAATGGAGTGCGGATTATGACGCATCCGTGCAGCGGAGAGGAGTTCCTGAACCGTGTCAGTGATCCTGCCTGTTATTGCGGCCTTGTTTTGGCTGCTGCTTCTCTATTATTCGGTGCTGTGTGTCGCCGGTCTTGCGTTCCGGTCAAAAACGGCTCCATCCCCTCCGCTTGACGAATACCCCAGCGTCGCCATTCTCATCGCCGCCTACAATGAGGAAAAGGTCTTGGCCCAGACGCTGGATGCCATGGCGAGACTAAAGTATGACGGGCCGCTGACGGTGTATGTACTGAACGACAGTTCCTCCGACGCCACCGGGGACATCGCCGACTATTACGCGTCGATGTTTCCCCACATTCGTCATGTCAAAGTCCCCCCGGGAACGCCGAAGGGAAAGGGACGGGTGCTGAACTACGGTCTGACGCTGGCGCGGGAACAATACATCGCCGTGTATGACGCCGACAACCAGCCGGAGCCGGACGCCCTGCGGCTGTTGATCGAGGCGGCCGTGCAGACGCCGGGGGCGGCAGGGGCTGTCGGCTACGTGAAAACCCTGAACGCGGAGAAAAACGGGCTGACGCGAATGATCGCCCTGGAGTTTGCCGTCTTCCAACTGCTGATGCAATGCGGACGGTGGTATTTGTTTGGCTTGGGAACGCTGACCGGAACCAATCTGGTGGTGAAGCGCGAGGCGATTGTCGCCGCTGGCGGCTGGGATTCGTCCGCCCTGGCCGAGGATGCCGACCTGTCGATCTCGCTTGCCGCTTTGGGAGGGAAGCTGCCGATTGTACCGCAGGCGCGCTCATGGGAGCAGGAGCCTCAGACATTTGCCGTGTGGCTGAGACAGCGAACGAGATGGATGCAGGGCAACTTGCAGTTGATCGGTAAAATGTTTGAACAGCCGGCGTGGCGCGAGCGGCACGTTGTTTTGCACGCGGTTCACATTTTGTCCATCTACATTGTGTTTGCGGCTGTCTTGTTCATTTCCGATGCGTGGTTTCTGTTGGGCGTGCTGGGGATCGTCCACACGTCGTACACGGTCCCCCTGCTCCTGCTGTGGTTTGAGGCGTGGCTGATCTACGTGATCCAACTCTTGAGCGCGGAAGTGGCGGACGACATGGCAAGTCCCGTCAATCTGGCCGTCTCCTTTATCATGTATGTTACCTATTCGCAGCTGTGGCTGTTCCTGCTGGTGCGCGCCGCTGTCCTGGAGTACAAGCGTCGGCGCGTGAACGTGGAGCCGGTATGGGACAAGACCCTCAGATTTTAGACAGGCGATATTACTGGCCCTTCGTCGTTTACCGGCGAAGGGTATTTTTTTGGACACAGTGGTGAGCCGGGCGAGCGCATGACAGGGGGCATTGACCATTACGCGTTCTCGTGGTAGTTTGATACTATCTTCTCTTTGGTATTTTTTCCTATCTGACAAGGTCGTGAGCGAACAGTCTGAGACGCAAGTCCCTATCAATCGGAGGAGTAGAGACATGAGATGGACGATTGGCAGAAAAGTAACCGCCGGATTTTTATCAGTCGTACTTCTTTTGGTAATGGTAAGCGGCCTGTCACTTTACTTCCTCAATAAAGTGGACAGTTCGTTCTCTGAAGTCATGAACCGAAGAGCTGTCATTCTCTTGAACGCGAAGAACATTCAAGTGAACGCGACCCAACTGAACAACAGTTTGCGAGACTATTTGCTGACCCACAATGCAGCATCGCTGCAGCGAGTGGAGGATACAAGCAAGACGTTGTCGGAATTGGTCTCAATCTCCATGGAACTGGCCGATACGCAGGAAACCAAAGTGTATCTCAGCCAGATTGAACAACTGAACAAGCAGTTCCAAAAATCGAAAAGTCTGATCGTTTCAGTAGGGAACGAGCAGGCTCTGGCCTTTGCCACGACCTCATTGTTTCCGATTTCACGGGATATGCAAACCATCGCGGAACAGATCAGTGAACGACAGCAGAAGCTCATGACCCAGGCCACTCAGGAAAACGCCGCGATGGTAAACAGCGTGGAGATAACGGTATGGGTGATCAGCGGGATCGCGGTCATCCTGGCGATTGGCATTGGCTACGTGGTATCCCGACTGATTTCGCGGCCCGTTGTGCGGCTCAAGTCCTCGGTTGAAACGATTGCGTCCGGCGACCTGACGGCAGACGATCTTTCTGTAACCAACAAAGACGAGATCGGGGAACTGGTTCATTCCTTTACGGTCATGAAAAACAATTTGCGCGGCTTGATTCAGCAGGTGCGCATCAGCGCCGAGCAGGTGGCTGCTTCCGCTGAAGAGCTGACAGCCAGTGCGGAGCAAACAAGTAAAGCTACGGAGCAAATCGCCTCCACTGTGCAGGAAGTCGCCTCAGGCTCCGAGCAGCAGGCCGTCAGTGTGGGGCAAAGCGCCCAGATTGTTCAAGAGATGGCGCAGGGAATCCAACAAATTGCGGCAAACGCCCAGCAGGTATCCGCCTCGTCCATACAGGCAGCCCAGGTGGCAGAGGAAGGGAATCGGGCGATCCAAACCGCCGGCGAACAGATGGGATCGATTCACGACAAGGTGAACGATCTGGCAGCAGTCATCAAGGAATTGGGCGAACGTTCCGCAGAAATCGGCCAGATTGTTCAGGTGATCTCCGACATCGCCTCTCAAACCAATCTGTTGGCGCTGAACGCAGCCATCGAAGCGGCAAGAGCGGGTGAGCACGGGCGGGGATTTGCGGTCGTTGCCGATGAAGTGCGCAAACTTGCGGAGCAGTCGGCGGCGTCTGCAAATCAAATCCACGACGTCATTTCGTTGATCCACGGGCAGATGGAGAAGGCGGTCACTTCCATGGATCAGGTAAAAGATGAAGTGAACGAAGGAATGGACGTCGTGACCCAGGCAGGGACGTCTTTCGCGCACATCCAGCGCTCCGTGAATGATGTAGCCGTGCAGATTCAGGAGGTTTCCGCCAGCGCGCAGCAGATGTCGGCGTCTGTGGAAGAAATCGTGCGTTCCATCACCTTGATCCGGGAAGTGGCGAATGAAACGGCCGCTGGAACGCAGAATGTGTCTGCCGCTGCGGAAGAGCAGTTGGCCTCGATGGAAGAAATCTCGTCTTCCGCCCTGGCGCTGGCAAAAATGTCTGAGGACTTGCAGCAACATATTTCGCGTTTTCGGGTGTAGAAAAACGTGTTGGAAAAGAACCTCATCGTTATTGATGGGGTCTTTCTGTTGAGTCTGCCTCTTGACATCTTGAAGCACTCGGACAGCTTCGTGATAAAATTGAGAAAGAGTCGCATTAGCTACCCGCTTTCGAATACTTTCTCGGGAGGGAACGAAGATGAATTACCGTCGTCTCGGAAACTCGGGATTGAAAGTGAGCGAAATCAGCCTGGGAAGCTGGCTGACGTACGGAGGCTATGTCGGCAGGGAGGAGGCGATCTCCACCATCGACAAGGCCTATGAACTGGGAATCAACTTCTTCGACACAGCCAACATTTACATGAAGGGGGAAGCGGAGAAGGTGGTCGGTGAGGCCCTGCGGAAGTATCCCCGCGAGTCGTACGTGTTGGCGACCAAAGTCTGGGGACCGATGGGCGATCGACCCAACGACCGGGGATTGTCCCGCAAGCACATCATGGAACAGTGCGAAGCGAGCCTGAAGCGGCTCGGTCTCGATTACATCGACGTGTACTACTGCCACGCCTTCGACAACGACACCCCCATGGAAGAGACGCTGCGGGCGATGGACGATCTCGTCCGGCAGGGCAAGGTGCTGTATGTCGGTATCAGCAACTGGACAGCGGCGCAAATCGCCGAAGCATTATCGATCATGGACAAATACCTGCTGCACCGGATCGTGGCGAATCAACCGCTGTACAACATGTTTGCAAGAGAGATTGAGAAGGAAATCATTCCGCTGTGCGAGCGAAACGGCATCGGACAGGTCGTCTATTCGCCGCTGGCGCAGGGCGTGCTTGCCGGCAAGTACCGAACGGTGAATGAGGCACCTGCGGGCAGCCGGGCGGCCGACAAACGCGGCAATCAGACAGTGAAATCGTGGTTGAAAGAAGAGAACCTGCACAAGGTGGAGCGTCTGCGTCCCATCGCCGAAGAACTGGGGCTTTCCTTGGCCCAGCTTGCGTTGGCCTGGACGCTGCGCCAACCGAACGTCTCCAGCGCGATCATCGGAGCGAGCGTGCCCGAGCAGGTGGAACACAACGTGAAAGCCTCCGGGATGACGATTCCGGACGAGACGCTGGCCACTATCGACAAGATTCTGGAACAGGCATGATGCCATAACCCGGCGCCCCATTTCCGTGGGGCTTGCTGTTTTTTAGCCGGCCCTCTTTCCTCTATCAAGTTCCCGCCGATTTGCCGATATGGTAAACAGAGCATGTATTACTTCTGGTGCAAGCGGGAGGGACATTCGATGAAAAGATGGCTGTCTGCAAGTTTGGTGCTCACCCTGCTGGCCTGTACGCCGCTGGCCGCGGTCCATGCGGAAAAACCGGTAAAAGAAGCCCAAAAAGGGAACGGTGGCGGTCAAGTGGACAAAGACGCCAAGGGAAAGGGCAAGGACAAGGGAAAACCGGATAAGGACAAGCCTTCCGGTTCGACCGCAGGAGGCGTGTCTCCAAAAGAAGCCGTCCAGCAAGCTGTCAAGACCAAGAAGGAACTGATCGAACTGCGTCAGCAGTTGAAGCAAGTCAAAGAGGCAACGGAAGAACTGAAAGCGAAATACGAAGAGCTGACCAGGATGCTGGAGCAGCAGTCCGAACTGAAGCAGGCGCTGGACGTTCAAAAAGAACTGCTCAACCGCTTCTATAAACCAGGCGATCAGAAACTGTTCGACAAGCTGGGCGAACTGTACGAGAAAACGGGCGACACGTCGCTGAAGACGTTTGTCAATGGAAAAGAAGTCGTGATGGACACCGCCCCGTTCGTGGAAAAGGGACGCGCCCTGGTGCCTGTGCGTGCCATCGGCGCTGCGCTGAAGGCCGAGGTGAAGTGGAACGGGGAGACCCGCACCGTCGAAGTGGTGCGCGGCGACAACAAGATCACGCTGTATCTCGATTCCGGCGAAGCGGAAGTGAACGGGGAGAAGATCAAGCTGGAGACCCCGCCGGTGATCAAAAAAGGCCGCCTCTTTTTGCCGCTCCGTTTTATCGGGGAAACGCTGAAGGCAAAAGTCGGTTATCAGGAGAAAGGGGATCTGATCATCATCGAGGATGGCAGCCTGACGGGAACCGACGATATTGACACCACACCGGAGACACCGGCACCAAGCGGAGAAGGGGAAGAACCAGCGCCCTCACCGGCAGCAGACGCGAGCGAAGCGTCAAACACATCGGAATCCGCTGCCTCAGAAACGGCACCAACCGGCGAGGCTTCCGAATCGGCCGGCTCCGGCACACAGACGGTGACGACGCCGTAAAGACAACACTCTGAGTCAAAACGAGAGGGCGAACCATACGCAGGTTTTGCCCTCTCAATTTGTTTTAGAAGGCACCGTGCCCGCATCCAACACGCGTTCCAACGGATACCAAGTTTTCGTTGTTGCATTAAGGGCTCACTGTGCTATAGTTGAGTACGAACAGCATCTCTATAAACCTTTACATATAGATGTAGAGAAAAGTTGGGAGAGACGTTATGTTATCCTTTTTGAAAAACATATTGGGGAAAACGCCGACGCCGGAAGATGTGAAAAAACAGGTGCAGGAGGAGTCGGTATTGCCGGCAGCGGATACCGACGTGTCCGAGAAGGCGCCGGAGCAAAAAGAGACGGAGTCCAAGGCGGCTGGCGTGACTACATCCCTGTCGCTGCACGAGTCGTGGGAAAAGCGGCTGACTACGCAGGAGAAATACGCGTTGTCGTTTATGGCACAGGAACTGCCGCCGCTGCAGGAGGGGAATATTTCCCTGGCCGGCATTTCGCTTGTCCCGCACGAAGACGGTGTTCAGGTGACGGCTTTCCTGCGCAACGGCACCAACCGGCCTCTGCGCCTGGGGGAGATGCCGCTGGTCGTGTTGTTTGGGGATCAGCAGTTGTTCACCCGACAGACGTTTGACCTGGGAGAGCTGGGCGAAATTCCGCCGTTCGCGGCCAGACCGTGGACGTTTGTGTTTAAGCGGGAGTACTTCCTGCAGGTAAACGTTTTGCTCACCAACTGGAAGATTGCGTTTGAGCTGGCACAGAAAAAATTGGTGCTGCCTCAGCAGTTGGAGCTGGAAGAGTCGTGGATCAAGGCACTGACGGACGAGCAGAAACAGTCCCTGATCGAACTGGCCAAACGGCTGCCGCCGCTAAAGGAAGGGGAAGTCAACATTCAGAGTGTACAGCTTCGCCGGGCGGAGGATGGTGCACTGCACGCGATGCTTTTGATCCGCAATGGGTCGACGCAATCGCTGTCCATCGAAAAGCTGCCGCTCGCCCTTTACGACGCGGCAGGAGACAAGGTGGCGGAAGGGCTGTTTGAACTGGGGGGGTTGACCGTCAACGCCAATACCAGCAAACCGTGGATGTTTATCTACCCCAAAGAAAGTGTGTTGAAGGATGACGCGGACTTCTCTCGCTGGAAGGTAGGCGTGCCGCAGGGGTAAAGCGGGCGTTTAATCGCTTGCGGCCATTTGACCCCGCCTGCCGAAAAGTCTTATCATAGAGAGAAGCTTCATTTGTGCTGCGGTCAGGAGAGGAGGATGCAGATGTTTTCCTTTTTTAAGAATTGGTTGAACAAGGAGCAGGGAAAAACGCGCTCCATGGAAGAGTTGAAACAAGAGATTCAGGAAGATGCGGCTGTCGATTTTGCCGAACTGAGCGAACAGGAGGCGGAGGTTGAAGCAGGGGAGCCCGTGCCGGTTGCGGAGGCCGGGAACCAGAAAGTGCGGACGGACCTGTCCCTTCACCCGGCCTGGGAGCAGCAGTTGGACAACGAGAAAAAGTACACCCTCCGTTTTCTGCAGGCACAACTGCCGGATGTGCCGGCCGGAAGCATCAGCGTGACCGGATTCAGCCTGATTCCGAATCCGGAGGGCCTTACTGTGGCAATGTTTGTCCGCAATGGTCTGGATCAACCAGTGCGGTTTAAAGACATTACCCTGGCGATCTATCTGGATGACAAGCCGTTTGCTCGTCAGCGGGTTGACCTGAGCGGAATGGGATCGATCCCGCCGCGCAGCAGCCGTCCGTGGGAAGTATTCTTTCCGGAGGGCACGTACCTGCATGAGAATTTCAGATTCTCACGCTGGAAAGTGATGATGAAGGCGCAGGCCAACCCTTACGTCTGGCCCAAACATCTCGACCTTGACCCGCAGATGGAAGCACGCATGACCGAACGGCAAAAAGACCGCCTGGAGCTCTTGAGCCATTCGCTGCCGCCGATTGAAGCCGATACCGTTGAGGCTACCGGCTTTGACATCGGCTGGACGAAAAGGGGAGAGCTGGTGGTGGCTGTACTGTTCCGCAATGGCTTGCCGGTAGACTATCGCCCGGGTAAATTGACGATCACCGTATCCGACACGGAGGGCGATGTGGTCGCAACCGGGATCATCGACGGCAGCAGCATTCGGGTCCGTCCGCGGACAAGTCGACCGTGGCTGTTTGTCTTCCCGGAAAATGCGGTGAAAAAGAAAAACGCCAGCCTGAAACGATGGATGCTGGAGGTTACCTGACCGCCCCTGCATTTGTTACCTGTATCCGCTGGTCGGGAAATGAGGAGGTTTTGACATGAGTTGGTTGCTGGAAAACTGGTTTGGCTCCAAAGAGAGCCTGGAGCAAGTGCGCGAAGATGTGCACAATCACCTGCAAAAGGAGTCTTATCTGGGCGTGTCCGGGATCGACAATCCGGAGCAGTCGTCCAATCGCATCCCGTCCAAGGAAATGGTCTTGAACCTGCACGGCCCCTGGGGCGATAAGCTGGATGAGCAGGAAGCCGAGCTGATGCAGTACATTCACGACGAGCTGCCGCCCGTGGTGCGGGACGAAGTGGGGATCTTCCCGTTCTTTACTCAGGTGACGCAGGAAGGGTACCTGGTGCTTACCTTTATCCGCAATGCCACCAGCCGCAACATGCTGTTTCAACGGCTGCCGCTGAGACTGGTCACTCCGGATGGAAAAGTCGTCGCCCGCAAAACGTTCCATCTGCTGGAGTTTGGGCCGGTCGGCGACAAGTCGAGCCGTCCGTGTGAGTTCCTGTTCCCGTGGAGCGAGTTTGAGGAGCTGCCGGATAAGGAAGTGCCGCTCACACTGGAATACAAGAAACCTGAGAAAACAGCCGAGCACCCGGAAATGCTGGGCGGAGAGCTGACCGAAGAGGAGCAGCAGCAGTACCAGGACAAGGCAGCTGCTCTGCCGGTTGAAGATGACCTGGTGGACCTGCAGGTGCTGGACATTTTGGATGGAACCAACAACGGCCTGAAGGTGGTCGTGCTGTTCCGCAACGGGCTGAACAAGCGTCTGGAATTTACGGAAGTGCCGATTATCGTGCACGACAAGGCTGGAGATGCAGTGGCCCGCGTCCACTACACGCTGGAAAACCTGAAGGTGGAAGCCAAGGGCAGCCGGATGTGGGCGTTTGAAATCCCGGCAACGTCGATCAAGAAAGAAGGCGTGAAAGCCGCTGATTGCACCGCTTTCATCCCCAAAGCCAAGCAGCAGAAAAAAGGACCGGCTGCGCCTAAAACTTCGCAGCCGAATGGCTTATTGCAATAACGAAACGTTTTAGAACCACCCCCTTTTGCCGCAGTGGCAGAAGGGGGTATTGCTGTTTGGGTGGATGACGTTCCAGGTATTGGATCAACAGGGTTGCGTTTCATCTGTTTGTTCCGCTATGCTAGATAGATAGAAATGGTAGAAAGTACAGAGAAGGGCATGTGACCCGCCACTACCTGATTCCCTGTGTTTCGCCGTCATGGGAAAAACAGGGGAGGAAGGACTGTCATTTTCATGAGGAGAGTTATCATTTTGGGGCTTGTGGTCGCCATCGGATTGGCGGCGGTGATCGCGAATGTCAGAACCGTGTCAGCGGCCGGAATCACGTCGGACCGGTACATCAACAACCAGACCCATCTCAAGCAGATCAAGGCGGACCAGGCGTGGAAAACGGTCAACAGCAACAATTCCATCATCATCGCCGTCCTGGATACAGGGGTGGATGCCAACCATCCCGATTTGAAAGGAAATGTACTGCCGGGGATCAATCTGGTGAATCCGGGAAAGTCTGCGCATGACGACAGCGCAAACGGACACGGCACGGCGGTGGCAGGGATTATCGCGGCCAAGGGGAACAACGGCATCGGGGTGTCCGGGGTGTTGTGGAACGCCCACATCCTGCCGATCAAGGTGCTGGACAAATACGGCCAGCAGGACAATATTGACGTCATCGCCAAGGGGATAAACATGGCGCTGGACCGGGGGGCCAAGGTGATCCTCATGTCGGTCAGCAGCATGTCGTACTCCAAAGCCTTGACGGAGGCGGTCCAGCGGGCGGAAGCGAGCGGAGCGGTGCTGGTGGCGGCCAGCGGCAACGAGAGCGACCGGGTCGCCTATCCGGCTGCGTATCCGACCGTGATCGCTGTCGGGGCGGTCAAAAGCAACAACCAACCGCTGAGCGAGTCCAATTCGGGGCCGGAGTTGAATCTGGTGGCTCCCGGCATGAACGTGTACACCACCAAGCCCGGAGGCAAATACGGCACGTTGAGCGGCACGTCGGCCGCTGCTCCCCAGGTAGCGGGGGCCGCAGCGCTGGTGCTGGCCCGCCGTCCCAACATGTCGCCGTTCGATGTGCGACAACTTCTGTACCAGACCGCCACGGATCTGGGCGAGCGCGGCTGGGACCGGCAGACGGGCTACGGCCTGCTCAATGTCGACCGGGCCGTCCGAAGCAACCCTTCGACGGATTTTCACGAGCCGAACAACAGCATGGGACAAGCCAGTCCGTTTCCCATCGAGTCGCAGATTCGCGGACGGCTCAACCAGTCCGACACGATTGACTGGTACAAGATGGATATTCCCTACGATGGCAAAGTGACGCTGAGGGGTTCTATATCCACTTCGATATCGTCCCCCATGGCCGCCACGTTCTATTCGGAAAATCGTACGCCTGTCACGTATTACATGGGCAACGGCGATACCCTGACGGTTCCGGCCAAGGCCGGACGCATGCTGATCAAACTGGAGCGAACCGGCGGGGTCAACGCGTTTACCTACGTGCTGACCAGCTCGTTTTCGATCAACCCGGACCGCTACGAGCGAAACAACAACATGGATACGGCGCGACCCCTGGTCGGGAATCAGATCAGCGTGACCGGCAATTTTCACGAGGAAGGCGATCAGGACTGGTTTTCCTACTACGTGCGTGAGTATGGCCGGCTGAACATTACGGTTACCCCTGACACCAAGCGAATGGATCTGAACATGCGCATCGGCAAACAGGGGCAGGGATGGGAAGAGTACGACACCTGGGACCGGGACAACCCGGTCGAGCGGGCACAAAAAGATGTGTCGCCGGGCAAGTATTACATACGCATCAGCGAATACTGGGGCAATCAGGTAAACGGGGAGTACCGGCTGGATTTGTCCTTCACGCCGGTTCGCAAGGACGTCAATGAACCAAACGATACGTATCGCCAGGCCTCTCAACTGGCCAACGGCACATTGATGACCGGCACCTTGCCGACCCATACCGATTCAGATTGGTTCCAATTTACCGTGGATTCGGAATCCTACGTCAGCGTTCGTGCGCCGTTTGTCCCCGTGTCCAAGGGGATGCGCATCGAGATCTACGGGTCCCATACCTTTAACTATGCGCTGGCTGCTACCGATCAGGTGGCCCAGTTGTCCGATCAAGGCAAGGAAGTCATCGGATTAAAGCTCAAGCCTGGGAAGTACTACATCCGATTGAGCAGTACGGTCCCGTTCAAATACGATGCCTACCGCCTCACACTGCACAAGGAGAAGCTGGTGGACGGCTATCGGGACATTGCCGGTCACTGGGCTCGCGCCGAAATCGCCCGGCTGACTCGAAAAGGGGTCGTCAAGGGTTTTGACAATGCCACGTTTCAGCCGAATCAGCAGGTGACGCGGGCACAATTTGCCACCATGCTGATCCAAGCCATGCGGGCCAAAGGGCTGCCGGTGGGGGCGTATACGGGCCGCAATCCGTTTGGCGACCTGTCCAGCTCCCATTGGGCCTACCAGCCGCTTCTAATGGCGTATAAACTGGGGATTATGCAGGGGTACCCCAACCGGACGATCAAGCCGAACCAGCCCATCTCCCGGGCGGAGATGGCCCAGATGACCGCCCGCGCCCAGAACTTGCTTTTGACCAAGCACTCAAGGTCGTCATACCGTGACGTACCGATCAGCCACTGGGCGTCTCCGGCGATCGAGGCGCTCACCTCCAGAGGTTGGCTGAAGGGCTACGGGAATCTCTTCAAGCCGCAGGGACGCGCGACCCGAGCCGAAGTAGTCGTTCTGTTGGCCAGAGTCTACAAATTGTGATCAACAATTAAAGGAGAGGACATCGAGATGAACAAAGCGACAAAAGGATTGATTGCAGCTGCAGTTGTCGGCACGGCCATTTTTACTTCCCAAGCGATGGCTGACGGCGGAAGCGCCGGCGTGCCGGGTTCTGCAGACGACCCGGTCGTGACGAAAAGCTACGTCGATCAGCAGATTCAGCGAGCGCTGGGCAGCGCAGGCGGCGGGAACAGCGGATTGACCGTGGTGGAGCTGAATCCGGGCCAGACGCTGTACGGCTTTGAAGGGACGGAATTCATCGTCCGCACCGGACAGGTGCAAGCTGTCGCCGGCAACAATGGAGACGGTCTGACCGACATTACGCAGGGGGCGGATCTCCGTGCCGGTGCACCGGTTTCCCACAATCACCTGCTCCTGATCGCCCGCTCCGACAACCGCGGATTGCGGCTGGATCCGAACTACAGCGGCGTGGCCTACATCATGGTGCGCGGCAAATACGAAATCCGCTAAGTGCATATTGACACCGAAGAGAAAAACCAGTATTCTATTATGCGAATGGATACTCTTATCCAGAGTAGGCGGAGGGACTGGCCCTATGAAGCCCGGCAACCGACTTGAGCGGTGCTAACCAGCAGAACGGAAATCTGTTCTGGCCGATAAGAGGTAAGGAACGCATCAAAACAAGCACCTTTTCCTCAAACGGAAAAGGTTTTTTTTTGCATGTGCCTTCGACTGATAAGAACCTGTTTCGGCCACCACACTATTTGTATGAGTCTAAAGGAGGTCGTACACATGGCATTGCAAAAAGGTCGTCGCCTGTTCACTTCTGAATCTGTCACCGAAGGTCATCCGGATAAGATTTGTGACCAAATTTCCGACGCCATTCTGGATGCGATCCTGGCAAAGGATCCGAACGCTCGCGTTGCTTGCGAAACGTCCGTAACCACCGGTCTCGTGCTCGTGGCGGGTGAAATTACCACCAACACCTATGTGGACATTCAAAAGCTGGTGCGCGACACGATCCGCGAAATCGGTTATGATCGCGCCAAATTTGGCTTCGACGCGGACACCTGCGGCGTCATCACTGCAATCGGCGAGCAGTCTGCCGACATCGCCCTGGGGGTTGACCAGGCCCTGGAAGCGCGCGAAGGCAAAATGACCGACGAGGAAATCGAAGCGATTGGCGCTGGCGACCAAGGGTTGATGTTTGGGTTTGCCTGCAACGAAACGCCTGAACTGATGCCGCTGCCGATCAGCATGGCGCACAAGCTGGCCCGTCGTCTGACCGAGGTGCGCAAAAACGGCACGCTCAGCTATCTGCGTCCGGACGGCAAAACCCAGGTGACTGTGGAATACGACGGCGACAAGCCGGTTCGCATCGACACCATTGTCATTTCCACCCAACACGCTCCGGAAGTGACGTTGGAACAAATCAAAAAAGACCTGATGGAACACGTCATTAAGCCAATCGTTCCTGCAGAACTGCTGGATGACGAGACCAAGTATTTCATCAACCCGACCGGCCGTTTCGTGATCGGCGGTCCGCAGGGCGACGCCGGCTTGACCGGACGCAAAATCATCGTGGATACTTACGGCGGCTACGCTCGTCACGGCGGCGGCGCGTTTTCCGGCAAAGACCCGACCAAGGTGGACCGTTCCGGTGCATACGCTGCTCGTTACGTAGCGAAGAACATCGTCGCAGCAGGCCTGGCGGACAAGTGCGAAGTGCAGGTAGCGTACGCCATTGGTGTGGCACAGCCTGTGTCCATCAGCGTGGATACGTTTGGCACCGGCAAGATCGCCGAGGAGGAGCTGGTGAAGCTCATCCGCAAGCACTTTGACCTGCGCCCGGCAGGTATCATCAAACAGCTTGACCTGCGTCGTCCGATCTACAAACAGACTGCGGCATACGGTCACTTTGGGCGTAATGACCTGAATGTGCCGTGGGAGAAGACAGACAAGGCAGAAGCGCTGAAACAGGACGCTGCCGGTCTGTTGAAATAACAACCGAGTAGGGAGAGCCTAGTGCACGCACTAGGCTTTTTTTCTTGGATAGGAATGGTAATCTGGTCATAAAGGAATCCGTTCTCTGGTGTCGAATCACTATGTAGGCTTAAGGAGGGATTTTGTTGCCGAAAAGGTGGCCCTTCTTCCTTTTCATTCTGGTGTCGTTCGGTCTGGTCGTGACTGCCGGACTGCTCGGGGGTGTGCATCTTCCAAATACCTACATGCCGAAAGTGCAACATTTTCCCCCGGTTCCTACGTCTATAAGCACAAGCGGGGATGATACTGCTGCAGCGCGGGAACGAACGGTAGAAAAAGAGGATGCCGTCGTACCCAGGCAGTGGTATCGAAATCGGGTGGTGGTGCTGACTTACCACCATGTGTCGAATCAATCGAACCAACGCTATGTGATTGACCCGGACCAATTTGCCCGGCATATGGCGTTTTTGCGCGAGAATGACCTGCATCCGATTTCGTTGTCGGAGTTTTTGCGTTTTGTCGACACTGGCGTGCTGTCTACCGACAACGCCGTGCTGATTACGTTTGACGATGGATACGAGAGTTACTACACGCATGCGTTTCCCGTGCTGCGGCAGTACCAGTTTCCATCCGTCAATTTTGCTATTGCAGGTCGGCTGCGGGACACCGCGGAGCGCAAGCGAGAAAATATGACGACACCGTTGACTCGCCAACAGATAAACGAAATGCTCGTTTCCGGGCTGGTGGATATCGGCTCACACACATACAGTCTGCATGAACAAGCCGCCAGCAACGAATGGGGAGAATGGGGGCCCGAGACTGCTCCCGTTTACATGGAGGATCTGCAGCGCTTGGAAAACGAGCAGGAATACCGGAACCGATTGTACGTTGACTTTACCATGTCCCGTGTCGGCCTGAGCGATCTGGTGGGCCGACCGGTGGAAACCATATCCTTGCCGTTCGGCTTTTTTAATGACATCGTTCTGCAGACCGCCCAACAAGCAGGCTACCGTTACGTGTTCAACTCCAATCCGGGAGTGGTGACACCCGGCGTCAATCCGCTTAAGATCCCGCGTTTTGACGTCGGCTCGCGCGAGATGGATACTGCCCAACTCCACCAGCTGTTTACGAAAGCGAAAAACGGATTTGAAGGAGAGCAGGAATGAACCAGGCAATCAGCATCAGCATGTTGGATGGAGTAATTAAACGAACGATTGAGACGGTGGAGGCAAGCAAGGCGCAAATCTTTGAGATTTCCGAACATGCACGCCAGCAGGGTAACACGTTAAAGCTGGAATTGCATGAATTGCGACAAGAAATTTCCAAAGTGATTCAGAAGGTGGATGCGCTGGAGCTCGCCTACCGCAAGTCGCGCAACCGGCTGGTGCTGGTGAGCCGCAACTTCCACACCTATACGGAAGAAGACATCCGCATCGCGTACGAGGAAGCGAGCCGGATCCAGGTAGAGTTGTCCATATTTCGGGAACGGGAAAACAACCTGAAGCGCAGGCGCAATGATCTGGAGCGGCAGCTTCGCAACCTGGAGGAGACGATCGAGCGGGCAGAAAAGCTTGTCACGCAGATGGGCGTTGTGCTTGGATATCTGACTGGCGACTTGAGCAAGGTCGACGAAGCACTGGAGACGGCCAAACAGCATCAGATGATGGGATTGAAAATTATTCAGGCCCAAGAGGAAGAACGGAAGCGCGTCGCGCGTGAAATTCACGACGGTCCAGCCCAATCGATGGCAAACGTGGTGCTGCGCTCGGAAATTGTAGAGAAGATGCTGAAAAATGACCGCATTCTGGAAGCGCAGATGGAACTGCACGAACTGAAAGAAATGGTCCGCATGAGTTTGGCCGATGTGAGGCGGATCATTTTTGACTTGCGGCCAATGGCGCTGGACGATTTGGGGCTGGTGCCCACGCTGCAGAAATACATTCAAACTTACGAGGAGCGAACGCAGGTTACCGTCGACTTGGTTGTGTTTGGAGTAGAGCAGCCGCTCAAAAGCTCCGTCAAAGCCGCCATCTTCCGTCTGGTACAGGAATGCCTGAACAACGTGGAAAAGCATGCGGGGGCCAACAAGGTCCAGGTGAAACTGGAGTTTTTGGAGGATGCACTGGTTCTCGTTGTCAAAGATGACGGGATCGGCTTTGATGTAGACCAGCTCACAGCCAAAGGAGGGTCTTTTGGGCTGTTGGGCATGAAGGAGCGGGCGCAACTGCTCGAAGGTACGATGGAGCTGCAGTCGTCGCCTGGAGAAGGAACGAAAGTGATGTTTCAAATACCGGTTAAATATTGAGTGCGAAATCGTACATAGGGAGGATGAACATGGAGAAAAGGCAGCAAGAAATCCGGATTGTAATTGTGGACGATCACCAATTGTTCCGTGAAGGCGTCAAACGAATTTTGGAAATGGAGAGCGACTTTCGGGTAATCGGCGAAGGCTCCGACGGGGAAGAGGCGTATCGCCTCGCTGAGGAGCACAAGCCGGATGTGATCCTGATGGACATCAACATGCCCAATGTCAACGGTGTCTCCGCCGCGGAACACGTCATTTCCGTAAGCCCGGATACCCGTGTGATCATCCTGTCCATTCATGACGACGAAGGTTACGTGTACCGTACGCTGCGTTCCGGCGCGTCCGGCTATCTGTTGAAAGAGATGGGGACGAACGATCTGGTGGAAGCCGTTCGCGTGGTGGCCGGAGGCGGCGCATATATCCATCCGAAAGTAACAGGCAAGCTGATTGAAGAATTTCGCCGCTTAAGCGAACAGGAAGGAGTGGCGGAACGGACGTTTGCGGCAGAGGATTCGGAGCCGGTCGATCCGAAGGTGATCGAGTCGCTGACCCGCCGCGAGCGCGAGGTGCTGCAGCTGATGGCAGAAGGGAAAAGCAACCGGGCCATCGGGGAGTTTTTGTTTATCAGTGAGAAGACGGTGAAAAACCACGTCAGCAGCATTTTGCAAAAGCTGAGCGTGCAAGACAGGACACAGGCTGTAGTCATTTCCATTAAAAACGGCTGGGTGAAACTGTAAAGAGGGAAGGCGGCTGCACCATATACAAGCCATCTGGCATACCTTGATTGCAAGAGGAGGTATGACCGTGATGGAAGAGTTGGTGGTGTGGCTGTTGGCGGCATATGGCTGCTCCTCTCTGCTGGTGACACTTGCAAACCGCTGGATCAGCCGCATGGCAGTGCGAGCGGACCAATCATGCGTGCATTACCGGCTGCTGCTCGGCAACTCTGAGCAGGTGCTGGAATACGCAGTCCGGCGGCTGCATGCCCGTTCGTATTGGAGCGGTACACCGATTCGCATCTCGTATGTCGATTACGGATCGACTGATGATACATGTGGGATCACGGCTGTGTTGAAACGGGCCGGCTGCCTCTGCGCCGACGAGGAGGAAGAGGTGGCCGACGCCCCGGCCGTGATCGTAGACCTTCGCCATACAGACGAGTGGGAGCGCGTGATATAACGCGCTTTTTTCTTTTGTCGTGCTGCTTCACGGTCCCGAAATATTTGCAGACAGCTGCTGTCTTTTTGCACACTGGTCTTGCAGAGACAAGGGGGACGGAGGCGGTAGTGTGCGAGAGTACCTGCTCTATGTAAAAGTGGGCGACGAGGCGGCGCACGTGTATGTGACGCCGTGTTTTACGGTGGATCAGATGTATTGGCGGGAGCGGGACGGCTGCAGGCTCCACGTCATTGGCAAAAGCCCATCGCTGGCGCTGGCCTTTTACCTGAGAGGGATGCTGAACGCGCGACTGCAGGGTCGGGATGTCGGGGAAGAGGAGATTGCCGCCATGCGGGAATGGGCGCTGGCACACGTCAGGGAAACCAACGCCTTGTACGGCCGGGAAGCCGGGGACATGCAGCCGCTCAGGGGAGAGTGGTTTTCGATTGAGGTGACCGGGGAAGACACGGAGGATTCCGATGGCCGGCAAACTGATGAGCGAGCAGATGCCGAAGGAAAGGCTCCGCCAAGTCCTGGAGCATCTCTGTCCGCCGGTGCCCTTCCCGATCTGCGCGCAGACAGTGAGCGGCTGCATCTGCTCTTGCAGGGGCGCGCTTTGCTGTTGGAAGAGCTGGACGGCTTTCTGCATCGGCGCGGCTGGACGGGAAGTCTGCGCACGGAATGCTTGCAGTGGCTGGTACTCGACGGGAAAGCGGAGTGGCGGCCGGGCATTGAGCTGTTCGTGAGACGCGACATATGGCGCCGGCGTTTGGCGATGCGGTGCGGACGCTGCGGCAGCGAGCGGGGGATCGCGCTCACGCTCTGCCACTCCTGCGGGCAGGGCTGCGCATACTGCACGACATGTTTGGACATGGGCAAAAGCAAATGCTGCACGCCGTATCTCTGCGTTCCCGGCAGACGCACCCGCTTTCGCCAGGACGGCGCGGCGGCTGCTCTCCAGTGGGAGGGGCGGTATTCGCAGATGCAGGCGGCTGCGGCGGAACGGGCCAGACGCTTCGTAGCGGCCAGCAGACCGGGGCCCGCGGCGTTTTTGATGTGGGCGGTCTGCGGAGCGGGGAAAACCGAGCTGTTGTTTCCTGCCATCCGGGAGACGCTGGCGGATGGCGGACAGGTATTGATCGCCACGCCGCGCAAGGATGTGGTGCTGGAGTTGGCCCCCCGCCTGCAGCGCGTTTTCCCGGCAGCGCGCGTGATCGCCGTTCACGGGTCCAGCCGGGAAAAATGGGAGGACGCTGACATTACTGTTGCCACCACCCACCAGGTGATGCGCTACTATCAGCGCTTTCCCCTGGTCGTTTTGGATGAGGCAGACGCGTTTCCGTACCACAACAACCCTGTCTTGTACCGGGCAGTTTCCCGCGCCGTTCAGCCCGGCGGGAAAACTCTGTATTTGAGCGCCACGCCGCCCCGCTATCTGCGAAAGCGGCTGGTCCCATCCGCCTTTCGGTTCCCGACCCACTCCGCTACTCACGTGCTGCTGCCGGGGCGGTATCACGGATATCCCCTGCCGGTGCCCAGGGTGTGCACGGTAGCTGCCCTGGACAAGCGGATGCGGCTGGGGCGTGCTGTACCGCCGCTGCTCGATGGCGTCAAGGCTTCCCTCGCGGCCGGCCGTCAGGTGTTCGTCTTTGTCCCGCGGGTGGAGGACGTTCCCCGGGTCCTGCAGTATTTGCAGGCCCGGCTGCCGGATCACGCAAACGCGCTGGCGGGCGTCCATGCCGCCGATCCGGAGCGGGAGCAGAAGGTACGCCTCTTTCGGGACAGGCGTTTTGCGGTGATGGTGACCACTACCATTCTGGAACGGGGAGTCACCATTCCGCGCAGTGACGTGATTGTCGTCGGGGCGGATGCCCCCGTTTTTGACGAGGCTTCCCTCGTCCAGATTGCCGGACGCGTGGGCCGTTCCGCTGACGCGCCGGAGGGAACCATACTGTTTATCCAGTCTCATCGTTCCACCGCCCCCTATGCTGCCATCAGGCAGATTTGCAGGATGAACCGTTTGGCGGAGCGGCTGCGGGAAAAGGAGGCGCGTTCATGCTGCGAGAGCCGTGTGTAAGCTGCGGCGGCCGGGTGACCTCGCGGGAGGAGACAGTCCGGCGCTTGTCTCTGGCCATAGCGCGCAGCGGCCGCTACCCGGCGGTCTACCGGCTGCTGGACGGACTGGGTCTGTGTGCCGATTGTCTTCGGCTCCTGCCGATCGTGGGCGAGCAGATTTGCGTCCAGTGCGGACGGGACATGGGCGGCCCAACGCTTCCCCTGCTGTCAAATCAGCAGAAGTGCGGGGACTGCGCATCTGTCGAGGAAGAACCGTTGTCCGGCAACCGTGGGCTGCTGGTCTACAACGAGTGGGGAAAAGAGATGCTCAGCCGGTTCAAATACAGAGGAGACGAACGCATGGCCGGCTTGTTTGCCGCTTTGCTGGCGCTGGCCTTTTACCGCTACTACGGATCAATTCGATTCCGGTGTGCAGCCGCTGTTCCCCTCCATGACAACCGTTTGCGGGAGCGCGGCTTCAACCAGGTGGAGCTGATGGTGCGGGGGCTGAGCAACCACATTGGCGTAGATGCTGTCCCCCTGCTGGCGCGGACGAGGCATACCCCGAAACTGAGCAGGCAGGGCGGGCGTACCGCGCGGCAGGAGAGCATGCGGGGAGCGTTTGAGTGGGTGGGTCCTGTGTCCTGTCGCAGCCGCGAGATGGAGATCACTGCGGATGGCGGCGGATCAGGTGTCCGTGTACGCGGGGATGCGTCGTACTGGCGGCAAAGAGTTGGCCCGGCATTACTTGGGCGTCTGTTCAAGGCTTCCGACGCCATTCTGCTCGTGGACGATATTTACACCACCGGCACCACGCTGCGTGCCTGCGCAAAGACAATTAGGGATCAGGTGGGGCATGGCTGCCGCGTCTATTCACTGACGGTCTTTCGGTAGCATCGAGCCTGCCTGTTTGCGACTGCCATCAAGGGCATCGACTTTAAAGGAGAAGATTTTCGTTACGGTTTTTCATATGGTTTTTCCATGCACCGCGCAGCCGGCAGCTCCGTTTTATTAATTTAAGAGACGGCCAACCCTCTCCATGTTTTTATTCTCTTCATAGCCATCTTGGAAAAAATGCGCTATGATGGAAGTACAACGGGTTGAACATCAAGAGCAAGTACGGGGAGATCAAAGGAGTTGTGCTTATGTCACTGGGCAAACTGTCTAACTGCTCACGCTGCGGTACCCTGTTTGTGCAGGTCGTTCGCGATATTTGCCCTTCATGTCATCAGGTGATAGAAAAAGAATATGAACGGTGCGCCTCTTTTCTGCGCAAGCGGGAGAACCGGGGGGCGACGATCTATCAGCTCAGTGAAGCAACCGGAGTTTCCATTAAGCAGATTACCCGATTCATCAAAGAGAGACGAATTTCGATTGCCAACAACCCCAACATGGGCTATCCCTGCGATCGATGCGGGTTTTTGATTCGCAGCGGACAGTATTGTGCCGACTGCACCAAGCATCTGCAGCGGGACATCGTGCTGGATCTCGACGTCGAGCGGCGTCTGGAAGAAGAAAAGCGGGCTCGCTTGTTAGAAGCTACATATCGAAGAAAGCAGAATCGTGACGAATAGTTTTCGCGGAAAAAACTAATCGTTTGCCGGTATTTTGCCGATGATACTACTAAAGAAGTATCATCGGTTTTCTTGTTATGATGAGGATGTGGAGCGATCCTGCTCCCAGTCTTTTATGTCTGTTTGGATTGAGAGGATGGTTTTTCAGATGCGTATTCAGGAACCGAACCGCACGGGAATGATAAATGCCTACAATAAAACGGGGCAGACGCCGGTTGGCAAAGGGCGCAAGCTGTCCATGGGCAAGGATGAAGTGAACATTTCAGCGGAAGCCCTGGAGATGCTGAAGCAGGTGGAGGACCCCGACTCTCCCGCGCGACGGGAAAAGATACAGCGCTTGAAAAAACAGGTGGAGGACGGGACGTATCGCGTTCCCAGCGACAAGCTCGCCGACAAAATCCTGTCCTTCTGGCGCAAGCTGTAAGGGACGCGTATGACGACCTCGAGGGGAAAGCTGAGGTGTCCTCATGACGAAGTGGCATGAACTCTACGAACTGCTCGACAACTTGATTCAACTGCACAAGGCGCTGTATACGCTTGCCGTACAAAAAAAGGACGTGCTGATCAAGGGTGACGTCGACGAACTGGTGGCCATCACCAAGCAGGAACAGAAACTGATCCAGGCTGTCGGCAGCGCCGAGGAAGCCCGCCAGGCTGTGGCAGCTCACTTGTTTGCTTCCCTGGGTTTCACCCGGGACAACGGCACGCTTTCTGACCTGATCAAGCTGACGACCAGCGCGGAAGAGAAGATGCGTCTGACCACGTACCGCGATGAACTGATGCGGATTGTCTCTGAACTGCGGGATGCCAACGAGCTCAATCAGCAGTTGTTGGAACAGTCCCTTTCTTTTGTCAACATGACGCTCAACCTGATCACAGATGCGCCGGAGGATGACTTTATCTACGGAAATCCGACGGCGGAGGCGTTCCGCGGAAGCCATCGCAGTTTTTTCAATACCAAAGCGTAAAAGAGGTGCAATCATGCGTTCAACATTTCATGGGTTGGAAGTGAGCAAGCGCGGGCTTATTGCCCAGCAAGCGGCATTGAATACCACCGGCCACAACATCGCCAACGCCAATACGGAAGGCTACACCCGGCAGCGCGTTAATATGGTTGCGACTACTGGCATTCCGTATGTCGGCCTGAACATGAGCAGAGAGGCCGGCTTGTTGGGTACTGGTGTGATGGTGTCAGATATCCAGCGTCTGCGTGAGGATTTTCTCGATCTCCAGTTTCGAAACGAAAACAAAATCCTTGGCTATTGGGACGAAAGGGTTGATGCCCTAGCCAAAATAGAGGCGATTTTGCAGGAGCCTTCCGAGACGGGGTTGCAAAAGGTCATGGACCAGATGTGGCAGGCGTGGCAAGATCTGTCCAAAGACCCGATCAACCCGTCTACCCGTGCTGTCGTGCGGGAGCGGTCCATTGCGGTAGCCGAAACATTTGCCAATCTGTACAGGCAGCTTCAGCAAGTCCAGCAGGACATGGATCACGTCGTCGGTGTCAAAGCGCTTGAGGTCAATTCGCTGGCCCAGCAAATCGCCGCTGTTAATAAGATGATCAACGACGTCGTGCCGCACGGGTATGTGCCAAACGACCTGTATGACCAACGGGACGTGTTGATCGACAAGCTGTCCAAGCTGGTGCCGGTAAAAGTTAGCTATGTGGAAAACGGCATGGTGGACATTCAGGTGGACGGCCGGGACTTGGTAAACGGGTATACCTCGGTTCCGGTGGCAGCGGTGAGAAATCCGCAGACCGGTCTCAATGAATTTACCATTGGCGGGGTCAGCTTCAAACCGACATCTGGCGCAATCACTGCCATATTGGAATCGCGGGACGTGCTGATTCCCGGCACGATGGAGCGTCTCGATCTCCTCGCCATTAATCTGACCAGGGAAATCAACAATGTGCACAAGTTGGGATACAGCATCAACGACATTAACGCCGGTGGCGGTTCGTCCCAAATCCCGTTCTTTGTTGACAGGATAAGTGGCGGCACTGCGGATCCGACCGGAGCTGCCAACATCGCGATCAACCCGGCCATTTTGGCCAGTCTGGATGCCATCGCCGCAGCCAGACCGGAGCCGGACGGCAGCGTAGTGGCAGGCAATAACGAAAACGCCTTGGCCATCGCTCAGATCAAATTCAAGATCATCCCTGCAGGAGCAGGTCCCACTGACTTCAAAGAAGCGACAACACTGGACGATTATTACCGGTACACCATTGGCGAACTGGGCGTAAAAGGACAGGAAGCCATCCGCAATCAGAAAAACTCGGAAACCATTGTCAACATGGTGGCGGCACAACGCGAATCGGTGTCAGGCGTCTCCATCGACGAAGAGATGTCCAATCTGGTCAAGTACCAACACGCCTACAACGCCGCAGCGCGTTCCATCACAGCTGTTGACGAAATCTTGGACAGGATCATTAACGGCATGGGCCGAGTCGGTCTGTAACGTCGTTAGGGAGGGTAACACATGGCTGTTCGCGTAACGCAAAACATGCTTAACCGCAACATGCTGCGAAATCTGTACAATTCGATGGGCAACATGGATAAACTGCAGGAACAGTTGTCGTCGGGGAAAAAGGTCTCCAAACCTTCTGATGACCCGGTGATTGTGACGAGGGGAATGTTTTACCGCTCCTCGCTGATTGAAAACGACCAGTTCGCAAAAAATACGACGGAAGCGCTCAACTGGCTGGATACCACGGACCAGGCACTGGATGAAGTGGGGAACGTGTACAAGCGCGTTCAGGAATTGGTGGTGGCCTCCGGCAACGGCACCCTGTCCAATGACGACTTGAAAATGATGGCCATGGAAATCGCTGAACTGAAAAACCACCTGGGCAATATAGCCAACCAGACGGTGAACGGGCGGTATATTTTTGCCGGGACAGATTCCACCAGACCGCCTTACGATACCGCGTCTGGCCAGTTTACCAACACGAACAGCTCGCTGATTAGACTGGAAATCAGCGAGAATACGTATGTGCCGATCAACATCAACGCGCAGAATGTGTTTAACAATCCGGCCGGGAACAACATTTTTACCCTGCTGGACAACATAGTCACGGAGTTGAACAATGGCAACGCTGCGACGGCATACACTGACCAATTGAAACAGCAGGCTGATTTTGTACTGACCGAACGGGCCGCTCTGGGGGCACGAGTCAACCGGCTGGAACTGGTGGAAGACAGGCTGTCCAAAAGCGAGGTCTCCATTACCGGGTTGATGTCCAAAAACGAGGATGCGGACATCGCCGAAGTAATCACCCAACTGAAGGCACAGGAGAATGTTCACCGGGCCGCGCTGTCTGCCGGGGCGAGGATCATCCAGCCGTCGTTGGTTGATTTTCTGCGATAATATCAAGGGGTAGACGCACATGCCCATTGCTTCCTTGCGAATGGAGAGCACGATGGCGCGGATCGGAATCTCCGTTCAAAAACCTGTGCAGGAAATTCAGCAGCCGCATGCTGACCTCCAGCTTCGACAAAGGCCGGCCATCCTGCAGATCAGGCAGGACCCCGGCGAAATCACAATCGACTCCAGCCGCGCCCGATACAGCCTCGGGCTGCGAACACCGCTGCAGTTCAGCGACGACAACGCCGCTTTCGGCAAACAGCAGTGGCTGGAAGCGATCGCCCGCATCAGTCAGGAGGGGGACCAACTGCGGGCGATCGAAAACCGGCAGGACCCCATCCCCGAACAGGCGGCTGACAGGTTCGGCATTACCCCCACACCCTTGCCGACCCCGCTCTATCCCGACGAAGGGGTGGACATTGGGTTTCGTCATGGCATTACGTTGATCAATATCCAAAAACAAGGATTTGAGAACCATACCCAAATCCGACCACCCGTGTTAAAATACACGCCGGGAAAAGCGCAGATATACATGCAGCAGTACAATCGGCTGAAGATAGAAGTCGTCGGCCTGCAGGTTGATCGGTTGATGTGAAAAGGAGAAAGGCATATGACAACTGGCCGTAAGATGGAGATTGGAAAAGTATACTTTGAAGAAGGGGTGCCAGGTTTTCCGCACCTGCAATTTTTTCAGATCGTCCAGGAAGACTCCGAAATTCCCTTTCTCCAGCTCTTGTCCATGGAAGATGAGAAGGTAGGATTTTGGATCATTGATCCCTTTCTGTTTTTCGACAACTATGAATTTGAAGTAAAAGAGCCGATCAAGCAAGCGCTGCATATTACAGACCAATCTTCCGTAACCATCTTTACCATTGTTACTCCTCGTGAAAACGGAATCACTGTCAATCTCAAGGCCCCGATTGTCGTTAATTTGGATAATCGAATGGCCAAGCAAATGATACTGGATGAGGACTATGAGGTGCGCGCTCCTCTATCCAGAAGAGAAAACCCTCCGGGAGGTAGATAACTTATGTTGGTACTATCACGGAGGAAGAATGAGTCCATCATGATTGGTGACAGTATTGAGGTTACAGTCGTGTCTGTTGACGGTGATGTCGTCAGAATTGGAATAAAGGCGCCGCGAGACATAGACGTTCACAGGAAGGAAATCTATACTGCCATCCAGGAGGAGAACAAGGAAGCCTCGCACATAAAACATGATTTGTCAGCAATAGTAAGTTTGCTTGGAAAAACGGATAAAGATAAATATGAATAATTTAAAGAAGGAGAGGCTTTGCCCTTTATGAAAAGCCTCTCTTTTTTTGTTAATTTTTTATAAAAATCGCCATTCCGGCCAGGGAGTTTACGTCTAACGTATTCAGAAGTTCCAAACAATAGCTTAGATATTTATTATTATGCTCTACGACCCTGCCAATTGATTGGATGCAGGTGATGACGTGAGATTCATTGAAGGAGTCTCGGTAGTGACCGGCGATCCCAATTAGATGCATTTTAATAATACCGTAATGAAGAATGAGTTTTACATAATCCTCCATGCACTTATTATTGGAACCAAGCGGGAACAGATTTTTAAAGATATAATTGACAAGATAGTTTTCTAGAATATATTCGTGTTGATCCATGAAAGGTTTGTAGTAATTGTGATAAGCAGATTGATAACGACTGGAAATGTCCTCCAACGGGGCATCATCAGAAAATCCGATACCGGAAAGAAAGTCAGCATGACATTGCAAGTACCTCTTGTGGTGCAAGCCTAATAGCAAACGAATGTCAATAATTTTTTTCAGAAATTTAATTTGCAGGGTGGGTTCAATTGGAATTTGGTTCAGGCTATCGATCAGACTCCCTTGTTCGATCAATGTATGATAATTGTCAACCAGAGTGGGAATGGCAGTGTGCTGCTGTTCTTCGACAAGGCGGTCGACATCCTTCAAAAAAATGCCCAATAATATAAGCCGGTCAGCCAAACTGTAGCGTCGCTGTTGGATGAGGCTGATCGAAAAGATACGTAAATTCCAGAAATAGCTAGAAAGATTATAGGCCTCATTGCCGACTTTTAGGACGCCATTTAAGGCCATTTTCTTGTCTGCTTCCTCTATTATTTCGTCGAATTCCATTTTTTCGGGGTTCAATAGGGCCAGCCGCGCCGCTTCAGGACAAGACAAGGTCAAGGACTTTTCAATCGTGCCGTTTACAATATTGGCGACACGGGGATAGGAGCTGCAAACGTTTGATAAGTATTCTTCCCCGAGCTCTAGTTGAATCTGACAAAGCCTGTCTTTGGTTAGCATAGGGCAGGAGTGGTTGTCGTCGAGTTTAATATGGGCATAGTTTTTTTCTGTAGCATTTTTTCGAGTTCTTCTGATACTTTCATTCAGTAATGTTTTTACAGAGGCGTTTTTTACCTGCTTGTACTTCAGATAGGTTCGCTTGTCGATATCTACTCGCCACCCGACACAGCAGGTATCTTCACACTCAGAGCCAATGCATGAAAACTTCCGCAAGTATTGGGGGACAAGGGTAACGTTTTTGTGTTCCTTCATGGTGCAGGCCTCCTTCTTCATCCATATGTATTGTATCGGCTAAAATAAACAAACTGCTAAGTTCAAAGATATGAAGTACGAGGAAAACATTTTTTGAAAAAACCTCTAAATCTTTTGTCGAAGCTCGCCGATAACACTAGTGTAGGGGAAATGGGCAAGCGCGCGATTGCTTCAAATCCCGTCAATTTAGAGTCACATGGATGTGACTGTCACAATCAAGGAGGAAAAAGCAGATGATTATCAACCACAACCTGTCTGCAATGAACACCCATCGCCAACTGGGCATCAACACCGGCAACCTGGCAAAGAACGTAGAGAAGCTGTCTTCCGGCTACCGCATCAACCGCGCCGCTGACGACGCTGCCGGTCTTTCCATCTCCGAGCGCATGCGTTCCCAAATCCGCGGTATGGAGCAAGCTGCACGCAACGCGCAAGACGGTATCTCCCTGGTTCAAACTGCGGAAGGTGCGCTGCAAACGGTAAACAACATCCTGGTACGCATTAAAGAGCTGACTGTTCAAGCTGCTAACGGTACCTATGACCAAACTAACGATTTGGCTCGTATCAACGAGGAAATCGCTGAACTGGCAAAAGAAGTGGATAACATCAAGACCAACACCAAGTTCAACGGAATCACGCTCCTCGATGGTTCCCAAGACATCACCCTGCAAATCGGTATCGAATCTGCTCAAACATTGACCTTGACGGCAGTTAGCTTTAATATCACTTCTATTGCAAGTGATCTCAATAGTGCCGCCTATGTCTATGCTGACCAAAATGCAGCCAATGCCAAACTGCAAGACATCGAGGATAAGATTAACCTGGTGAGCGCAGCTCGTTCTTATCTGGGTGCAAACCAAAACCGTCTGGAAAACACCATTAACAACCTGAACATCACTGCAGAAAACCTGCAAGCTGCTGAATCCCGTATCCGCGACCTGGATATGGCGAAAGAACAAATGGCGTTCACGAAGAACAACATTCTTACTCAAGCAGCTCAAGCCATGCTGGCGCAAGCCAACCAACTGCCGCAAGGCGTTCTGCAACTGCTGCGCTAATAGAATCAAAAAAAGAGAGCAAGTATTTCTTGCTCTCTTTTTTCCTAATTGACGAAAGGAACGGGAATATGAAGCTGTCAGCTTGTGTCATTGTGAAAAACGAAGAAAAATGCCTTTCCACATGCCTGGAAAGTGTGAAAAACGTTGCATCCGAAATGATCGTTGTCGATACCGGCTCGACAGACCGGACGGTGGAAATTGCCCGACAATGTGGTGCGTCTGTCTATCATTTTGAATGGATTGATGATTTTTCTGCTGCCCGGAATTTTGCACTTTCCAAGGCAACGGGCGATTGGATCATCTTTCTGGATGCAGACGAACAGCTTGCAGCGGAGAGTGCCCCCCAACTCCATCAGGTCATAAAACAAGCACAACGTGAACAATACGACTTGATTGCCGTTATGTTAACCAATTACGATTTGTCCAACAACCAGCCTATCAGTGCCTCCCCGCAAGTACGTCTTTTTCGCAATGATCCGGATATCCGCTATGTAGGTGCTATCCATGAGCGAGTGGTAAGTGATAAAGCCCCTTTGAACGTACTGTTTGCGACTGACCGTGTTGTCGTTTATCATAGCGGGTATTCTCGTTCTACAGTGGCGGAAAAAGAAAAAAGCAAGCGAAATCTTGCCCTGCTGTTTAAAGAATGGAATCAAAATCCGAAAAGCAGCGATGTGGCCTTTTATATATCGGAGTCATACCTAATTGATCACAAATATGAGGAAGCATTGCAATTTGGCCATAAAGTGCTGCAGTTTAAAAATGCAACGTTATTTGGCCTGTATGAAAGAAATTACGTCAATATGATTAACTGCATGATCGCATTGGATTATCCGATCGAAAAACGATTGAAACTTATTCAGGAAGCGATTCATGCCTACCCGAATTTTCCTGACTTTTATTTTTTCCTGGGAGATGTCTATCGGAGGCAGAATCGATTCCACGATGCTGTAGAAGCGTTTGCATCCGGTATGCAGCGATTGACGGACTCGGTCACATCACAATCCAGTGCCTACTTTACCAGCACCAAGGTATTGACCGTGATGGGACAACTTCTTTATGCCGTTAACGATTTGCCGGGATGCGTTGAATGTCTTGTTAAAGCTCTTCGCCTGGACAAATACAACTATCGGGCGCTGCTTGAATTGGTGCGCGTTTTTTCTATGCATGAAAATCCGGAGAATATTTCTCCTTTCCTGTCGAGGATATATGATTACGGCAATGTAAAAGATGTGCTGCTGCTTGTAAATGTTTCCCTTGAAGCCAACAATGGGGCTCTTGCCGATTATTACATGAATTTGGTAAGGGATGATCAGAGAGAACAACTATCCTCCCACATTGCCAAGCTGCACCTTTTACTAGGTCATTATTCGGATGCATTGGTTCTCTACCGTGAACGGTACAAAAAAGAAGGCGCGACTCATGATGCGGTTCATGCTATTGCGGCAGCACTGGCTGCAGGGAGTGAAGAGGCATTGCGTGACCTTTTTCCTTCCTTGCCGCAATCGTTGCAGGCTCTCTTATTAAAAGAGTCTGCATCCATCCAAAAAGATGACCTGGTTTTATTGATGGACATATTCGTCAGGCTGAATAAATGGGAGGAGCTGCTTGGATATGCTGACCTTATTGTAGAACAGGGCGTTTTGTTGAAAACGGCTGAGATTTGCTTTCAACAAGGGGCATTTGGATTCGCGTTTGAATTGTATCAATACTATCTGGAACAACATGGGGAAATCGACGCCCAGACGCTTTGCGCCATTCTGATCAAAATGGCGGATTGTGCCATGCGCCAACAGAATTGGGAACTGGCGCTCCAGCTATTGCAGGAGGCCGAATCCGCAAATCCCCGCGAGTATTGCGTTTATGAACGGCAAATTCAACTCTATGTGAAAATGCAGGAACGGGACCGACTGATGAACGTTATCCTCAAAGCGATGAATTATTTCCCCGAATCGTCTTACCTTCGATCTTTATCTGTTAACGTAATCAATCACTAATTGTACCGAATTTACGTCGGAGGTTGATGATCGATGGGTACCATTAGTCTCACGATGATTGTTAAAAATGAAGAGAAGAACATAAAACGATGTCTGGACAGTGTGAAAGACTTGGTCGATGAAATGATCGTAGTCGATACTGGGTCAACCGATCAGACAAAGGAGATTGCGCTGCGATGTGGAGCCAAAGTATTTGATTACGCCTGGACGGATAGTTTCGCAGATGCGCGTAACTACGCCCTGCGGCAAGCTAGCAGTGATTGGATTCTAGTCCTTGATGCGGACGAATACATGGTGAACACCTCCCGCATGTTGATAGACAACTTTATCAACTCAAAAAAAGCAATCGGAAGAATTATGATTGTGAGTAAGTACGTGCATGAATCCGAAGTCCGTTATTTGCGGCAGTGGGCATCCCGCCTGTTCCCAAGAGGTGTATATTATCAGGGAAGAATCCATGAACAGATTGTATCAGAGTTACCCCACGTCCGAACGGGGATTGAGGTGCATCATGACGGATATTATCAAACAGACAAAACGGATCGAAACCTGCCCCTCTTATTGAAAGAGTTGGAAGAGAGGCCCTATGATCCGTATCTTTTACATCACATCGCCATTAACTACAAAAATAAAAAAAATTACCAAGCTGCAGATCGGTATTTTTCGCAGGCCTATCGGAAGTTAACCCGAGAGGAAGGGTTTTATCCCACACTGGTTGTTGATTACTTGTACAACACGATCGCGAATGGGAATCTGGAAGATGGCATGGAAATTATCATGAGAGAAAGGGAGCACCTTGAAAAATTCCCTGACTTTCACTTTGTGGCAGGCTTGTTTTTCTTGGAATATGTTCAAGAAGACATTCAAGGAAGGCTTGAGATGCTCGATTGGGTAGAACAGGCTTTTCTGACCTGTCTTGAACTGGGGGAATCTGAGCGCAGTGACAGTGTTGTGGGAGTGGGAAGTTATTTGGCTGCCTATAATTTGGCTGTCGTTTATGACATTTTCGGGATGACGGATAAGGCCAAACATTACTATCAAGAGGCAGCAAAACTAAATTATCAGCCAGCCATGACCCGCCTGAAATTATTAATGTAATTCAGGGCAGCTCCCTAAATGTATCTCAATTATTGCTGGAAAGGTGCCGATACATACAGTATAGGGATGTTTAGGGGGAATTAGTGATGGAGATTAGTTCCAAGGCTCAGATTAGCATACCTATCCAAAAAAGTGCGGATTTTCCCAATTCTGTGATTGCGGGAAGTCCATCTGTGGCCGAACGGACGCATACTGTATCCAAGGAACAGCTGGTAAAGGAAATCGAAAGCCTTAACAAATTTATCCAAACAACTAGTACCCACTTGAGATTTACCTTCCATGAGGAACTGAACGAGTATTTTGTTCAAATCGTTGATGACCAAACGAATGAAGTGATTCGTGAGGTTCCTCCGAAAAAAATTCTTGATATGGTTGCAAAGATGCACGAAATGATCGGTCTGTTAATTGATGAGAAACGATAGGAGGTTTTGTTATGATAAGTCCGATTCGCCTTGGGGGAATTGCATCAGGACTTGATACAGATAAGATCGTCAGAGACCTGATGAAAGTTGAGCGGGAGCCGCTCAACAGACTGAAACGTAAAAAACAGCTGGAAGAATGGAAACGCGACAGTTATCGAGAAATGAATGCACTTCTGCTTGAACTGCAGAAGTCGCTGGACAATCTGCGCTTCGCAAGTAATCTCAATAAGAAAAAAGCTGTTTCGAATAATGATGCAGCTGTGTCTGTGACAACGAAGGGAACCCCTTCTTTGAGCAGTTATACCATTAAGGTTACTCAGTTGGCACAGCCTGCTGTTCCTCCAAGTGCAGCACTGTCCGTCGATTCGTCCATTACAGATTCCAAGACACAAATTGGAAGCGACTTTTCTTTCTCCATTTCGACCAGCAAAGGATCTTCCGCCACAATTACGGTTTCGTCAACGGATACCATCGACAGTATTATTGCCAGAGTTAATCAGACCGGCACAGGGGTTAAGGCATCCTTTTTGAACAATAAACTGGTGTTTACGTCAAGTGACGGAAGTACATTCGATATAAACGTTTCAGGAGATGGCACCGTACTTGGAATGGGTCCAGATGGAACCACCACAAACTCGACGGCCGGGCAGCCTGGAACGCCGGGAATTGTGGAAATAAACGGAGTGACACATAGTATCACAAGCAATACCTTTACGTATGACGGTATGGAAATTAACCTCAAGCAGGTAACGACCGATCCAATCGTTATTAGTGTTCGTACAGATGAAGACGCCGTATTTTCGATTATCAAAAGTTTTGTCGACAAATACAATGAGGTCATTGAAAAGATAAACAATAAAATATCCGAGAAAAAATACAAAGGGTACGAGCCGTTGCTGGACGAAGAAAAGCAGGAGCTTCCTGAAAAAACGGCTGAAAAGTTGGAGAACATGGCCAAAAGCGGCATTCTCCTGCGAGACTCGATTCTGTCTAGTGGCCTTGATGCGATGCGGTTTGCTTTGTCTAACAAACTGGAGGGGGCAGACTCAGCGTTTGACACCTTGAGTGAGATTGGTATTACCGGTTCCCCCTATGGCAAATATGCGTACATGGAAAAAGGCAAATTGTACATTGATGAGACAAAGTTGCGGAAGGCAATCAGCGAAAATGGAGAGAAAGTAATTAACCTGTTTACCCAATACAGCAGCACGAAAAATTATAATGAAACCGGATTGGCTCAACGATTGTATGACGAGATTGGTAAGACTATCAAATTGTTGACAGACAAAGCGGGAAGTTCCACAAATCCGGTTGATGACAGTGTTATTGGACGCAGTATCGACAGCATTAACAGGGACATAAATCTATGGGAAGACCGTTTACAAAAGATTGAGGATCGGTATTGGAAGAGGTTCACTGCCATGGAAAGTGCTTTGGCCAAAATGCAATCACAAAGTACGTGGTTTATGAACTTGTTTGGCGGTCAACAGTAAGAGGGGGATGCCGATGTTGCATAATGCTGCACAGACCTATCAAACGAATCAAGTAACAACAGCAACTCCGGCTGAGTTGACGCTGATGCTGTATAATGGCGCACTCAGATTCTTAAAGCAAGCAAAGTCGGCACTGGAATCAAATGATTATGAGACAGCCAACAACAGTTGTATACGGGTACAAAATATTTTGTATGAGTTGATGGATACCCTGAATGATGCCTATCCGATTTCCGAACAGTTCCGTAAGATGTACGATTATATGCTGCGGCGTCTGATTGAGGCCAACGTGAAAAAGGATATTTCTGGACTCACCGAAGTTGAAGACTTTTTTCAGCAATTTCGGGATACATGGAAGGAAGCAATGATCCTGGCCAAACGTCAAGGGTAGGATGTGATCACAATGCCCGAGCAGATAGAGATGTTGGCTAGTCAGATCCTTCAGGTGACACGAGAGTTTCATGAGGACGTGTGCCAGGAAGAATCTGATGCCACATGGGACAATTTTTTGGAGCAACGACAAGTATTAATGACGTGCATTGATGAGGCCATTTCCCAGGGCGGCCAATTAAGCATGATAGCGCGTCAGTACTTGCAGGAAGCACATAGCCTTGATCAAACCATACGCCGTTTGATTATGGAGCAGAAAGAAACGGTTCAGCAAAAACTAAATGAACTTCAACAGCACAAGTCCGCCTTTGATAAATATAACTACACTTACGGAACTACAGCTTACGGCGCATTCTTTGATGTAAAAAAATGATGATAAGGTCAGCCAGTACAACATCTGGCTGTTATTTTTTTAAGAAGAGGTTTGGTAAGAGAGTAAATATTTCTGTCTAAAATTCCGATATTACTAATGGGGTATCGATAAATGAAAATTCCGATGAAAGCGAGTCTTTCTGTGGGAAAAGCAATGGCTTCCTAGCTGTTGTTTTTTCATATATTCAGAATTTAGGAGGGAAAATATGGGGATTGTTAAGAAGAGTGTCACTTTTATGTTGGCACTGCTTCTTGTTCTTGTCGGAACCCCGCTCAAGCCTCTTCATGCAGCTGTCAATGACTACATGTCGGTCAGCAAGAGCGTAAATCCGACGTCCATCTCCACAGAACAAGAAGCGGAAGTATCTCTTAGCATCAAAGGTACGCCACCGGTAAACGTGGTACAGCCGAACGATGTTATTTTGATTATTGACAAATCGGGAAGTATGAGACCCGAGTACAACAACGGTGAGGATAAGATTACCGCTGCAAAAGAAGCAGCAAAAGGGTTTATTGACCTGATGGATTTTTCCAAACATCGTGTGGGAGTTGTTGATTTTAGTTCAACGTCAACGATCGGATCATTTCCACTGACAACCAATGCAGCAGAAGCCAAGAGTTACATTGACAAAATCTATGCAGACGGTGGTACTGCAACCGGTGCTGCCATTGACAAGGCAATTGCTCTGCTCGAGAATCATCGACCAGAGGCTCAACCGGTTATCGTAATCATGACTGACGGTGATGCTACCGAGCCTCAGGGAAATGCTTACCAGTATGCTAAAGAACGAGCGCAGGTGGCCAAAGAAGCAGGAATTATTTTCTATACCATCGCGTTGTTGAAATCTACGGATAATCCTGATACCAGTGGGCCCAACCTGCTGCTGAAAGAAATGGCAACGACGGCCGCCCATCATCATTTTGTATTAGGTTCTCAAGGATTGGAAGAAATCTACGCGGCGATCGTAAAAGAAATTGGCCTGGCCTCCGCTTATGATGTGACCGTAACCGACGTTGTGGGACCTGATTTTGAAATTGTACCTGGGTCTTACGAAAATAACATACCTAAACCGGAAGTAACGGGTAATACGTTGGTGTGGAAGTTTGCTGAACTGAAAAACGATACACTGACGTTTACCTACAAAATCAGACCAAAGGATCCGGACAAGACAGGATTTTTACCTATCACGAAGACGGGAAATGCGATTATTACCTACAAAGACTATGCCGGAGCAAACCGCAGCAAATCAATTCCCAATGTCAATCTCAAGGTAACATATCCGGCTCCAATCGTCACCTCTATCGAACCAAGCTATGGACATCCAGATGGTGGAGAAACCGTTGTCATTAAGGGTGACAAATTCAGACCAAACGCCACGGTTAAATTTGGGGATTTCAACGCATCGAACGTAATAGTCATTAGTGCCAATGAGATTACAGCGGTAACACCTCCGGGTAAGCAAGGCAGCGTAGTGGTGAAAGTCACGAATCCGGATGGTCAATATGGCACCATTGGTTACAGTTACAAAACGGACCCGATTGTCACTTCGATTGACCCCAACAATGGTCCGTTGGCTGGCGGCAATACCATTTATTTTAACGGCAAATACTTCATGAATGGCATTACCGTGACCATTGGGGGGAAACCGGCACCTGTTACGGTCTTTACCTCCTCGACCTATTTCCGGGTTACCGTACCGGAAGGGGATGCACCGGGAGCTGTCGATGTTGTTCTAACGAATCCGGATGGAACGACTGTAACGGTACCCGGGGGATATACCTATAACGCTCCGCCGGTTGAGGAAATTTCCATTTCGTACATTTCGCCAACTACCGGCGAACTTAAAGGCGGCGAGTTGGTCTTTATACAAGGAAAGAAATTTGATCCGGCAGTCAAAGTCTATTTCGGTGAGAAAGAAGCAGCTATCCACACCTACTATTCTGCCGATCGCGTTGCTGTGATTGCACCAGCGGGTGATGCAGCCGGTGTGGTCGATGTAAAAGCTGTAAATCCTGACGGTAAAGCGGCAACGTTAGAAGATGCCTATACCTATAAACCGGCACCTGTTTTGCCCAAACCGGAAATCTCTTCGATTACGCCCAACAGCGGGTTGTTGGCGGGAGGAAACAAGGCAGTAATTTCGGGAAAGAATTTCCAATCCAAAGCCAACGTTTTCATTGGGCCTACTAAAGCAACTGTAACGTATCTGTCTAGTTCGCAAATTAACATTGACGTCCCGGCGGCGGCTGCTCCCGGAGAAGTCGATGTCAAAGTGGTAAATCCGGACAATCAAGAGGCTGTACTCCCCCTTGGTTACACGTATTTGGAACAACTTCCTCCTGAGCCGCCTGTCATTACAAATATTAACCCCGCAAGTGGTCCGCAAGCGGGGGGAACCGACGTATACATCGATGGGAAAAACTTTGAAAACGGGTTACAGGTATACTTTGGAGGACAGGAAGCAACTATTGTTCAACATTATTCAAAGACTCGTGTCCTGGTAAAGGCGCCTGCTTCCAATGTGGCCGGACCGGTGGATGTTAAGATTGTAAATCCGAATGGCGATGAGACGGTCAAGACAGAAGGATATACGTATATTGCGCCTCCGCCTCCTGCGCCACCAAGCATTACAAAAATATATCCGGCCAGTGGTCCAATGGAGGGAGGAACCGATGTTTATATTGATGGCAAGGAGTTTGCCAGCGGATTACAAGTGTACTTTGGCGGGATCGAAGCGCCAGTAACCCAGTATTATTCCAAAACGCGCATTTTGGTCAAAGCACCGGCTTCTTCAGTCGCAGGTCCCGTGGAAGTGAAGATCGTAAATCCAAGCGGTTTGGAAGCAGTAATAGAGGATGGGTATACCTATATTGCTCCACCTCCTCCTGCACCGCCAAGCATTACGAAAATCTATCCGACCAGTGGTCCAATTGCCGGTGGAACTGACGTTTACATCGACGGTAAAGAGTTTGCCAGCGGTCTGAAGGTGTACTTCGGTGATGTTGAAGCACCTGTCACCCAATACTATTCCAAGGTTCGGGTATTGGTAAAAGCCCCAGCTTCGTCAGTGGATGGGCCAGTAGACGTAAAAATTGTGAATCCAGATTCTCAAGAAGGCGTTCTTCCTGGAGCATTTACGTATATTGCTCCCAAGCCAGAACCGGTAGAAATCACCAAAATTTCGCCTGATGTAGGACTAACCACAGGCGGCGAATTGGTATATATCGACGGTGTCAACTTCAAAAAGGGAGCCGAAGTCAAATTTGGAGACATTCCTGTTTCTCTTGATTACTACTACAGCAGTTCCAGGGTGAGAGTTAAAGCTCCGCCTTCCAACGGTTATGTAGGTCCTGTTGACATTACGCTTACCAACCCTGATGGGCAAACGTATACGTACCCGAATGGGTATACGTATCAGGTGCCAATTCCTGTGATTACGAAGATTTATCCCGCGAATGGTCCGATGGCTGGCGGCACGGAAGTATATATTGACGGGAAAAACTTCCATCCAGACATGACTCTGACTGTTAACGGAACACCGGTCAATATCGCTACGTATTACAACAGCACCCGTTTTCGCTTTATTACGCCGAGCAGCTCGGTATACGGTCCAGTAGACGTAGTAGTAACTACACCGGATGGACAAAGTGCAACAACTACTTTCACATACGATAAACCACCGGAGCCGCAACCTCCGAAAATTACCAAGATCTATCCGACGAGCGGACCCGTCGCTGGTGGAACGCTTGTATATATTGACGGAACCGATTTTGATCCGGGAATGAAAGTCTATTTCGGCGATGTAGAGGGGGAAATTAACCATTATTATCATTCGAAGCGGTTTATCGTCAAGTCACCCCCTGCAGCTGGACCCGGTATCGTCGATATAAAAATCGTCAATCCGGACGGTAGAGAAAGTAATACGATGCCATTTGAATACAAATAAAAATTTGATATGTGGATCATAAAAGGTTGGACCAAAGCCTTCCTGGGGGCTTTGGTCCTTTTTTGGTGCGCCCGGCATGGGCGGTAGCTATAGGGTGAAAGTCCCGAACGGGGGTTGGCTGTACCAACCGTTAGCTTAAGGCAAGGGTGTCCGCCGTGAGGCAGAATCTGAAGGAAGCCGGCGGCAAAGTCCTGACCTGAGGTACACGAACCCAATTTGAGGCTGTTGTACTCGGGCGAGCCTGCCGAACAAGGTGAAGCCCCATACAGCCAAGGAGTGCAGCAGTAAAT
>Ga0310829_1000369_pt1 | contig 43263 bp, 27 predicted proteins | sample WT_ome_4_FD_202244 | JGI IMG/M metagenome (GOLD analysis project Ga0310829, IMG submission 202244) | Sorghum-adapted microbial communities enriched on wild type (WT) sorghum from Joint BioEnergy Institute, Emeryville, California, United... ...
TACAACCGCAAACGAATCCACAGTTCGATTGGGTATCTGACGCCCGCTCAATTTGCTGCACACTTTGGAAAAGTGGTCTCATGACCTTGTTATTTCGTGTCCACTTTCTTGACAGAGGTCCAGTGCACCCCTTTTTCCGCCGAATAACGGAAGTTTCTTACCTTATTGGCTGCTGTGCACCGGCAACGACCCGTTCATTCCGCTCATCGCACCGTCTGGTTGCACTTAAATCAACTTGTGGCCGCAATTGGAGCAGAAATTGGCCGGACCGGTTTTCGTGCCGCAATTCGGGCAGAAGTTCGGCCGCACCTGCCCTCCGGCAGCTGCCGGTGCGGCTCCGGGAGGCTGTCCATGCGGTGCTCCTTGCGGTGCTCCTTGCGGCGCACCGCCGGCAAACGCCTGGCCACCCGCCTGGTTCATCTGCTCCAGCATTTTGCCGGCGATGTTCATTCCCATCATCATGCCGGCCATGTCCGCCGCCGTTCCGCCGCCGCTCATTTTGCCCGAGGCCATTCCTTCCGTCATGGCGATTTGCTGATACCGCCCGATATCTCCCACCATGCCCTGGGAAGCGACCTTGTTGATCATGTCCTGGACTTCCTGCGGGTAATTGAAGCTGATGATGTTGAAACCGGTGATGGAAATGCCGCTCTTGATCATCTCCATGTCCAGGTCTTCCCGGATGCCGCGGGCGATTTCGAAGGAATTGGCCTGCAGGTTGAACATGTCCTTGCCTTCCCGCGTGATCCACTTCATCAGCAGCTGGTCGAGCACCGCGGAAATGCGGATGCGCACGTCTTCCACCAAATACTGATCCCGCACGCCGGCAATCTTGTCGATGAACGGCACATAATCGGTCACTTTGAAGGTGAACGTGCCGTTGGCGCGGACCGGCATGCCGCCCGGGAATCCGGGAGCCGGGATGTTAATGACATTCGGCGTTCCCCATTTGACGACGAACTCCTTCGTGTTGACAAAAAGCACTTCCACCCGCATGCCGCTGTTGAACCCGAACTTGAACCCTTTCAGCGTGGACAGGAACGGGATGATCTGAGATTCGATGTCGTAATCGCCCTCGTCATGGAAAATGCCTTCGATCTTCCCGTTTTTCAGGAAAATGGCGTCCTGCCCCGGCCGGATGATCAGCCGGCTGCCTTTTTTGATCTCGTCATTTTTCCACTTGTAAAAGATCATGTCATCGCGAAATTCCTGCCACTCCACCACGTTGGCAAACTGTTTGCGGAAAAACACGCGCATTCCTCCTCGCCGCACAGATTGAAATTCCGATCAAAAAGCATCCATTTCGCTCCAAACGTTCCCGATGTCCATCAATCGCAAGTCTCCCGGACGCAGCAAACCGGAAATTCCGAATCCTCAAAACTTGCCCCGGCTGCCGCTGAAGGTGTGGCCGCCCCGCGTGACGCCGCCGCCTCCGCCAAATCCGCCGCCCCCGCCGCCGGATTGATTCCGCTCGATCTTCGTCCGGGTGACCGTCTTGTTGACAAAAACGTCCGATTTGCTCACAACCCGGGACCGCGAGGCGTCCAGATACGTGCGGGCGTTGATCGTCACCCGGCCGCCCGACCGGTAAGCCATCACACCGACCGCAACCGCAGCCAGGCCGACGGAAACCGCCAGTTGGAATCCCGTATTGAAAAAGAGGCTGTCCGGATTGACGCCCGGCCGGAAGCCCATGTACTTGTGGGCCAGTTCCAGGTATTGGTCGAAGGCGTCATAAAACCGTCCCGCCGAAAGGTGGGGCGTAATCTTCGTCCGGATGTTGTCGAGCCGCGCATCATTCAGCCGGACTTCCGCCTGTTTGAATCCGGCGAGAAACACGTCCCGCTGCTCCAGATCGATGGCCAAAATCGCCGCATTGCCGTGGGGCCCGTCGTAACCCGGCGCCGTTTCGTCGTAGAAGTCGGCCACGTAATCCACGATGTCTTTGCCGCCCGTTCCGTTCAACGTGATGATGATGAAGTCTGTCTCCCGACGGGCGCCGAGCTCGGCCGCTTTGGCGGCCAGGGCGGCTTCCTGTTCCGCCGTGAGCAGGTCGGCATGGTCGTAAATGAACGTGCCGGAGGCCGCCCCTGCCGCCGGAAACAAGAACGCCCAAAGCAGTGCCATGAAAAGCAATACGGGAGTACGGCATCCGCGAACGCCGCGCAAGTTCGTCCGAATCACAGGAAACCGCCTCCCAACGCCAACGATACGGTTTTGAACACCAGCATCGAGCCTGCCGCAATGCCGCCGAACCAGGCGGCCACCTTGCCGTAACTGATCGGCGGCTTGCCGACCACTTTGCCGGTTTGCCCGTTCATCGCAAACGTATGCTTGAAATTGTCGTAATCGTAAACGACAAGCCACACGGGAAACAGCACGTAGTAGCTTTGCACCTTGCTTGTATCGATTTGCTTGGATTTATACCGGACGGAGCTGTATCCGCTGTATGTGGAACGAATGTATTGTTCGACGAACTGGCCGATTTTGTCCTTCACCCGGGGCATCAGTTCGTTGTCCGTATACTGGTATTTTTCCGCAAGGAAACCGGCCAGGTAAGGCGTTTTGAATGCTTTGAGATCCCCGTAATGGAACGGTTCCAATTTGTCCATCAGTTCGTCGTCCATTTTGCGGGACGCATCCGCAGGCACCTTCACGTAATTGAGATTGATTTCACGGTACGCGTCGAAATAGCTCGTCTCCGTGTACATGTAGTCCCCGCTCGTGTACGTCCTCACCTTCGTGCAGACGGCGCTAACCTTGATATGGCTGTTCAGGTCGTAAAGCCAGTACGGCACGTAGATGCCCGTGATGCTCTGGATCCGGTCCGCGGTCATGAAGCCCCTCGGCGTGAGCAGGCCGTTGCGGCACCATTTCTTGAACGCCTTGATCGCTTCTTCCTTGCTGATTTTGAACGGGATGACGAGATGGGGCGCGACATCGCCGGACAAACGCTCGGAAATGACGACACCCGCGCCGCAAAAACTGCAGCGCGTCGCCGCCGTTTCGGGAGTCGTGAGCAGATCGGCGCCGCAGTTGTTGCAGTGGTACGTCACCGTTTCGCCCGCATCCGCCGCGCCTCCCGGATCGGGCGATCGGCCGCGGACCGCCTCTGTCCCGGGGGACTTGCCGCGAAGATTTTCCGGAATCGATTCAATGTCCAAACGGTTGCGGCAGGACGGACAGGTCAACTTGCCGGTATCGGCGTCGAACACCATGTCGCTTCCGCAATTGGGGCATTTGTAATGCAAAACCACGAGAATCCCCCCAGACTATCGGAAAATCATAGCGGCGCACAGCCGGCATCGGCTGCGCGCCGCAAACGGCGATCCATTCGTCATTGTCCTCCCTTGTTTTGGATTCTGGCTTTGAGCGCGGCCAGTTCGTCATCGATGGCCTGCGCCGGAGCGCTGTCGTACTTCGCCTTCAAATCTTCGATGTCGTCCTTCGGGCCGGCGTTCAGTTCCGCCATCGCCTCGGCTTCGTCAAGGGCGCGGTTCACCCTCTCTTCCATCCGTTCGAACGCCGCGAAGCTGCGGCCGGAATCGGCCGAACCGGTCAGCTTGTTCACGCGCTCCTGGGTTTTCGCCACGGTCCATTTCGCTTTCAGGGCCGCACGGCGGGATTCCAGCTCCCCGATGTCCGCCACCAGCTTGTCGTGCATCTGTTTCATGCGCTGCGCGTTCGTGGCGGCCAGTTGCCAAGCCTGTTGCAAATCCGGGTCTTTCGCCGCCAGCGCGGCTTTCCGTTCGAGGAATTTCCGTGCATCGGATTCGTTCCCCGCCTCGAGGGCTTTGATGGCGTACTGCTCCATTTTCACGATTTCTTCACGGTTTTCGTCGTACGCCCGTTTCGCCCGGCGTTCCTCGGCCATGACCGAAGCCGTTTCCGCCTTCACCTTGCCGAGATCGCTGTTCAGGTTGCGCAAATATTGATCGATCATTTTTTCCGGATCTTCCGCCTTGTCCAGCAAAGCGTTGATGTTTGCCGACATGATGTCTTTGAATCTGGCCAAAATGCCCATGGCAATCCGCCTCCCCGATCAATAAAGTTCAATCATCAAGCCTATCCTACGGATGAATGCGGTCAAAAGTTTCAAAAAGTTGAGCACGGCGGGAAACGGAGCGGGACGGATCCTTGCATTCGTCAATCCGCAGCTATCCACGCATGTCAAAAAGGCGTCGCCGAGCTTCCGGCCGGTAACTTGCCGAACGTCGGGAAATGCTCCGCCGGCCGTTATTGCAACGCTTCCGACAAATCCGAATCGGAACGGAGCCCGATTCTCGGCAAGTACATCGGATGGTCGCCCGGCTGGACGAATCCTTCGCGGGTGGTGAACGCCATCCGGTATCCGTTCTCGATCAGCGTGCCGACCATGTCATGGGTAAAGTAGCCGTACGGATAGGCAAAATAAGGCGTGTCGAAGCCGAGCGACTTCATGACGGCAATGTCCGCGGCCAGAACCTCCGGGTCATCGGTGGCCGGAATCGGCTTTGCGCAATATTTTTCTTCCTTCCGGTGCAAATTATGGGTGTGGCTGTGGTAGTCGAATACGGAGGACATCTCCTCCATTTGTCCCTTGGACAAATACACCGGCATGCCCGGTTTCGGCCTTTCCCCGTCTTCCCGGATGAACGTTCCGATGACGAAGAGCGATGCGCGAAGCCCGTACCGTTCCAGCACCGGATAGGCGTGGGTGTAATTGTTTTCGTACCCGTCATCGAAGGTGATGACGACGGTTTTCTCCGGCAGGCCGATTATGCCGTGGACGTAAAGCTCCAGCTCTTCCAGGCTGGCCGCATAATAGCCTTCGTCATGCAGATGGGCCATATGTTGCTCGAACGTTTCGAGATTGATGATCGAACCGTTGTTTGGATCCGGATTTTCCGCGGCGGGAATGACGGCGTGGTACATCAGCACCGGAACGCGGGAGGCACCTGCCACGGCCGAGCCCGTTTCCGGAACCGCGTCCGGGAGAGCCGGAACCGGATGCGGGTCAACCCAGTTCCGCGCCCTGTCCGCAAACAGATGCCCCGCCCAACAAACTTTTTGACCCAATCCCCGGTCTGTGGGCAGCGCCAAAACGAAAGTCGTTCCCAATATGAAAATGAGAAGTACGATAATGGCTGTTTTTTTGAGCATGAACAGGATCCTTTCTCTCGGATTGTCCGGCAGCCCGCGCACCGGCCGGAAGTGCTAGCCTCTGATCTCCCGGTAAATCATGACCCCGACCAGTGCCGACAAGGCCAGCGTAACGATCACGCTCCAGAGCAGCTCATGGTCATCCGGCGCAGGCGTTACCTTCGGGGGGGCGTCCTCCGGGGCGGAAGCGGCGGGCTCGGGTTCATCTTCCGCATCCGCCTCCGGCGATCCGGCATCGGAACCGCCGCCGTCCCCGTCGGCCGAACCGTCCGACCCTTGTTCCGGAGCCATGCCGGTGACGCCGTTTCCGTTGGCAGTCGGCCGATCGGCATCCACGGACTCCGCATTGGAAGAGCGGCCGGCAACGCCTGCCCTCAAAACCGCTTGAACATCCGGGTCGTTCCATGTGAAGCTGGCCCGGTGGAAATGAAGGCCGTTGTCCCGCAGCAAAACAGTCAACCGTTTCTCCCGGGCAACAGGCGTGAAAAATTCCGCATCGTTCAGCAGTTCCCCGTGCCGGACCGCGTGCGCATCCTTGTCGAAGCCGTGCAATCCGGATTCGCCGATGATGACGGGATTGCCCCGCGTGACGAACGTCTCGCGGGCGCGTCCTGCACTTTCGGTTGTCCGGGTTCGTTCCCGCGTCACCGCCGGGTTGCCCCGGGACGTTGCATCGCCGCCGGCCTCGAACGCGTTGCCCAAATCCCGGCCCGGCAGCATCCCGTTCACCAACCTTTGCAGCGACGGGTCAGGAGGAACCATACTTCCCGTTTCATCGGCCAAAACGACGGAAGATAAGGCGAAGCACAGGATCGAGGCAATCACCAAGGCCGTAATCATCCGCATCCGCACGCATCACCCCCCTTTCCCCGATATTCCGAGCGTTATCCAAGGGATGCGTTCCGAAAACAGGCGGGCCCGGGAAGCCTGTTTGACGAATATTCAATGACGCGGCCGGTCATTCCCCGAGGAGACGGCCGGCAAGTTCCGGTTCACCCGTCTGGCATGAAGCGAAACGACCAGCACGGCCAGGGCGCAGACGATCAGCAAACTTCCCGTCACCGTGAACAGCGTGACAAGAGAGGCCGGGATAAGGCCGAGACCGGACGAACCGGCCACCGTGCCGATGGAAAACAGCGCATAGAAGACACCGTAGGCGAGCCCCCGGTTTTCCTTTTCCGTGGAGCGGATGAGCAGCGTGTTCATGGAGGGGAACAACAGCGCAAAACCGATGCCGTACAACGCCATCACGGCATACAGGAGCGCCATTCCTTCCGTCCGGCCGAGCAAGAGCTGGCAGACGCCCAGCACGGCCAGCCCGGCAAACACGATCAGGTCGGGCGCCTTCCGATCGAACATCCGGTTGGTCGGCAGCAGGAACAGCAGAACGGCGACGATGCCGAACATGCTGAGAAGCGTGCCGGAAAGCCTTGAATTGTAACCGAGCGCTTCCACGTGAAACGGCAGCAGGTAAGCAAGGGCTCCCTGGGAAACCATCAGGAAGAACGCGCCGGCGAACGCCTGCACCATTCCCCGGTTGAGCCGCAATTTGGGCGGCCTTTTTCTTTCCTTCTCCGCCGCATGCCCCGTGCGAAGCACCTGAACCGTGAGCAGAAACAATCCGAGCCCGACCGCGGCCACCGTCGTGAATACGAACGGCACCGAAAACCGGTTGGCCATGATGCCGCTGTAGGCGGGCCCGATGATGGCCGCCATGCCGACGAAGGAGCCGGTGATGGCGGTACGGCTGCCTTGTTTCTCCCGCCGGGTTTCATTGGCCACATAAGTGAAGGCGGCGGGCGTGATGAGCCCGCTCACCAGGCCGTGCAAAAAACGGACCGCGAGCAGAGCCGGCACGCTGTCGACCACCCGGTACAACACCAGGGCGACCGCGGTGGACAGCAATCCGACGCAAAGCACGATGTAGGCGCCGTACTTGTCCGTCAGTTTGCCGGACAGCACATTGCCCGCCATGTTAGAGAGCGAGTACATGCCGACGGCGAAACCGGACAGCATCGCCGTGGCGCCCAATGAGGCGGCGAACGTGCTCATCACGGGCAACTGGGTGAACAGGTCGATGAACGTAAAAAAGACGATGGCGTACACAAGCCAAATTTTCGGAATCGGCTTGACTTCAAACCGGTCGCGCCGCTTGTTAAGGGCATGGTTCAACGCATAGTTGGCGAACGGCACAAAGCCGGCCGCGACGGAGAACAGCGTCCATTTCACGTGCCATTGCAACCTGAGCTGCGCATACAGCACCGTCATCAGGTAGACGATGAACACCCATCCGTGGATCGAGCCGACAATCGTAACCGCGAGCGGCAAGTCCGCCCAATATTTCAGCGGCATGGCCACGCCCAAAAGCAATAACAGCGTGGTGCCGTCCGCGTAACCGGCAAGGCGGGTCATGTTCAAGGGATGCAGCCAGTTTTTCCAGGATTTCATGATTGTCTTCTCCTTCACCGGGTTGGTTCGGCCGCCAAACGGAACGAAGCTGTCGGCCAACGGTTTCCGTCAATCAACCCCATTATACGATCTATCTCGACAGGCGCCAATCGACATCAATCAACCCGGATCACCCGGGTGAATCGGCGTCGCGCGCATTCGGCCGCGGCACCGGGCGCGGCAGCCCGTCAATCGCCTGCACGGCGTGTTTCATGACGTCATACATCCCGAGATAGACCGGCATCAAATGCCGGTAAACGGCGGCATTCCCGGCATCGGGCCGGTAGATGCCGGCTCCTTCCGGAACGGCGTTGGCACCGGGTTCCCGCCAGGGCGGCATCTTCACGCCGTCCAGCGCGAAAAAGGCCAGTTTTGCGGCACCGAGGGCGGAACTTTCCACCGAAGGCGGGACGCAAACCGGTGTGTCCAACACGTCCGCCAGCATTTGGCACCACAGGCGCGAACGGGCAAATCCGCCCGAAGCCCGCACTTCGCGGATCGGCCGGCCGGCCTGGCGAATTTGCTCCGCGATGGCCGCCACCTGGAACACGACGCCTTCCATCGCCGCACGGATCATGTCTTCTTCCCGGTGGGCCAGCGTCAATCCGAGCAGAACGCCCCTGGCGCGGGGATCCCAGTACGGCGCGCGTTCCCCCGACAGAAACGGCGCAAACAACAGGCCGTTCGCCCCGGGAGGCACCTGCTCCGCCATCGGCAGCACGTCTTCGAGGGCGCGTCCCGGAAACAACCGCTCCGCCATCCATTTCACCGCGACGGCCCCGTTGTTGGACGGGCCGCCGACGATCCAGTCATCCGGCGTCAGCGCGTAGCAAAACAGGCGGCCTTCCGGATCAAGCAGCGGTTTCCGCACCGCCGTCCGCACGGCGCTGCTCGTGCCGATCGTCACGGCGTACACGCCTTCGTCCATCGCGCCGATGCCCAGATTGGCGAGCACGCCGTCCTGGCCGCCAAGGATGAAGGGCGTCTCCGGCGACAGGCCGAGCCTGGCCGCCATGTCCCGGGACAAACCGGACAGCAATCCGGTGGTCGGCGCGATGCGCGGCAACCGCTCCCGTTCGACGCCGGCGAGGGCCAGTGCCCCGTCATCATAATCGAGCGTCTCCAGATTGAACAGGCCGGTGGCGGTGGCCATCGAATATTCCGTCACGGCTTCGCCGAACAGCCGGAGCAGCACATACTCCTTGATGCCGACAAACCGTCTTGCCTTCCGCCACAAATCCGGCTTCTCTTCCCGGAACCAGATCAATTTCACGAGGGGCGACATCGGATGGACCGGCGTTCCGGTCCGTTTGTAAACAGCCAGCCCGCTGCCGTCCCCGCGCAGCCGCTCCGCCTGCGCCGCAGCCCGCAGATCGGCCCAGGTGACGGACGGTGTGAGCGGACGGTCTTCCCCATCCAGCAAGATGAGGCTGTGATTGGCCGAACTGAACGATACGGCCAGGATGTCGCCTGGCGCAAAACCGCCGTCTTTCACCGTCCGTTCGATACAGGTGAGCACCGCCTCGAAGATGGCTTCCGGATTTTGCTCCGCCCTTCCCGGCAGCGGCGTGTCCAGCGGATAGCCGGCTGAGTGTCCGTGCCGCACGGTTCCGTTTCTTTCCACCGCCAATGCCTTCGTGCCGGTCGTCCCGATGTCCACCGCGATGACGATTTCCGCGTTCCGGTCCATGGTTCCCCCTCATTCCCTTCTGCCGTCATTTCCGCACTACAACCGCGCCATCATCAACCAGGATGCTTTCCGATGACGAAAAACGGCGATTCCGGCCATGTACACAATGCCCATTATACCGGTTTGAGCCGTTTCCATCACGCCATTTTTCAGACAATGGAAAAAGGCACGGAATGCCGCGATGCGCGGCGTTCCGTGCCTTGTCAGTCCACATGTTCCGTCACGAGACGGGTAATTGCGGTTTCCGCCGGCTGTCGGCCGACGGTGCCGGATCATCAGGCCGTCGTCCAGCCGCCGTCGACCGGAATGATCGCCCCGTTGACGTAACGGGACTCATCGGAGGCGAGGAACAAGGCAAGTCCGGCGATTTCTTCGGGTTTGCCGGCCCGCGGGTTAAGCGGCAGCGTCAGTTGCATGCGGGAGTAACCGGAAGGGTTCACCTGTCCCATCGAAGCGGCGATGTTCGTTTCCACCGCGCCCGGCGCGATCGCGTTGCAGCGGATGCCTTTCTGGGCGTACATAAAAGCCGTGTTTTTCGTCAAGCCGATCACCGCAAACTTGCTGGCCGTGTAGGCGGCACCCGCTCTTCCGCCGTTCAGTCCGCCGACGGAAGCGATGTTGATGATCGAGCCGTTTTCCTTCGGGAGGAACAATTCCACCGCTTTGCGGCTTGTCCGCATCACGCTCGTCGTATTCACGGCGATGACCCTGTCCCACTGTTCATCGTTCACGTCCCCGACGGGTTCGAACCCGTCCATGACGCCCGCGTTGTTGACGAGCACATCCAGCGTGCCATACGTGTTGACCGTTTCGGCAAACAGACGATCGATGTCGGCCTGGCTGGCCACGTTCGCTTGAACGGCGATGGCTTTGCCGCCCTCCGCGCCAATTTCGGCTGCGGTTTGCTTGGCTCCCTCTTCGTTCAGATCGGTGACGACGACATTGGCTCCTTCCCGGGCATACAGGACGGCAATGGCTTTGCCGATGCCGGAAGCGGCGCCGGTGACGATGGCGGTTTTCCCCTTCAGACGCATGTCCACAACTCCTTTAGATGAAATATCCGTTCAGATCAGTTCCATTATACAACATTTTCCGGCACAAAGTGAGATTTGTCACAATGATTTCGATTTTGAGGTTAATAATACTAAATTTTAATTCCTTTAATCGAATGAACGACATGGAAAAACTCTCCGATTATCGACATTTCCATATCCTTGCACGACGTTTTCAGTCGCCGGAACGTTTCGCCTGATACAGCCTTTTCACGGTGATGAGCGCCTGCTGCTTCTCGTAGGCGCTTTTCGGTGAAAACCGTCCGTTGCCCGTACTCGTCATCACGGGCACTTCCTTGAAGGGATCGAAGATGGCGGAAACCGCCGTGACCGCCTCGCGGGCCCAAGGGGCGATCTCGTCCGCATCGGCGAACGTTTCCGTCTTCCCGCCGGGTTGCACGCCGAGCAGGTTGGCGGTTTGCGCCAGCATCAGGGCCGCTTCCTGCCGGTTGATGGCCCCCTCCGGATCGAAGATGCCGTTGCCCCGCCCGCTGATGATGCCAAGAGCATGGGCGGCCAGCACCGTTTCATCCCGGGTGTCGCGGAACGCGTGCGGATCGACGGCCGCTCCGCGTTCTTTCAGCATATCGTCCACCGGCTTGTCCCATGCAACGGTGAGCAGATGGACGGCCAATCCGGCGAATTCCGCCCTCGTCATCGCGTTCCGGAATCCCTGGTCCATCCCTTGCGGAATCAAGCCGAGGGCGGCCGCTTCGGCAAGCTCGGCTTTCGCCCAGTCGGACGGTTGCTCCAGCCCCGGTTTCGCGATGTATCCCCACAAGCCGTCGATCTGGACCGCCGCCAGCCCTTCGCTGAACCCCTGTCCTTTGTCAAATTGCGGCGGAATGACTTCTTTCCCGGCCGGATCGATGTATCCGGTTTTTCTCTCCTGTTTCAGCTTCCCGGCGGAAAAATCCCAGGTCACCGATTCCACCATGGCCAATCCGTTGCCGAATTTTTCGATGTACGAATAGGCGAGGCGTTCCGATTCCTTGCCGTTCCGGTCGATCAACACATATGCGTTGTCGATTTTCGCCAACGCCCGCTCTTCGCTGAAATTGAGCGCGTAGGTGTAGGACGGCGCCACGATTTCGCGCCCGTTTTTGTTGATGTATCCGATCTTGCCGTCCTTCTCCACACGGGCCATGCCGCTGTAGAAACCGTAGGCCCGGGAATAGCGGCCCGTGAGGTCCAGCACCTTTTTCCCGGCCGTGTCGATGTAATACAGTTCCAGCTTGCCGCCGGAAGAATCGCGCACGAGCGCCAGACCGTCGCTGAACGGCTCCACCAGCCATTCCCGGGGCGGGATCGCTTCTTTCCCCGTCGTGTCTATGAAACCGTACAGGATCGTGTTGCCGGACTTTGTTGCCACTTTGGCCAGGCCGTCCTGGAAAGAAGGGTTTTCGGTTTCCAGCGGATCATAATGGTAAACGTGCGGAATGACGGTATTGCCGTTGCGGTCGATGTAGCCGAGCTTGCCGTCCTTCACGACGGCGGCCAACCCCTGCTGAAAAGGGAACGCCCGGTCGTACTTCGCTTCGATGACGATTTTGCCCCTTTTGTCCAGGTAGCCGTATTTTCCGTTGTCCCGGAACAACGCCCGCCCCTCGCGGAACATGTACAACCCGTTTTCCGTGGCGGAAGCCTGCCGCCCGTCGAAAGCGGGACGGATGACGAAGTTCCCGTTCCGGTCGATGAAGCCGATCTTGTCGTCCACCGCCACCGCCGCAAGCCCTTCGCTGAATGGAAACGCATACGAATATTGCGGCTGGATGACCATCTTCACCGTATCTTGCGGCGATTGCCCGGTTAACGCGGCAGCCGGAGCTGCCGTGCCGAAAGCAAGGAGAACGGCCAAAGCAACGATCCATTTTTTCATGGGGGAAAGTCTCCTTTGTCCGGTTGACGTCTCTTCTTTATGCTTATCGTCTTTTCTTTTATTTTACCACATCAATCACCCCGATCCCAAAGCCGGTCTTTGGCAGATCGCAAACGTTCCGTCCCTCCGGTCCCGGTACGCCGCTTTGGCCGCCGCTTTCTCCATTCCGGGATCTCCTTCCTGCCGCATTCATCTCTGCCGGGCCGTTCTTCCGCGTACGTCCGTCTCTGACGGGACCGTCAGCCGTCCTTCATGCACCGCCCGCCCGATTTTCGAACATGTTCGTCATAATAAGAGAAACCTCCCCGCAAGGGAGGTCGATTTATGCGCTTGCCCGGGAAATGGACGGGCCCGGGATGAAACGCCCGCACTTAAAGAAGCAGCGGAATATCCGGCTTTGAAGCAGAAGCAGCCGATCGTCAAAAAACAAACTCTTCCGTCCGGCCTGTGCCGGAACGGAAGAGTTTGCGTCAAAGATCGCATGAAAGAAAGATGAGTTCTGCTCCATCAGTTTTGCAGATCGTAGCGGTCCGCGTTCATTACCTTGACCCAGGCATTGATAAAGTCGCGGACGAATTTTTCCCCGTTATCGTCTTGCGCGTAGTGTTCGGCCAGGGCGCGAAGTTCGGAGTTCGAGCCGAAAATCAGGTCGACCCGCGTAGCCGTCCATTTCACTTCCCCGGTTTTGCGGTCGCGAATGTTGTAGATGCCGCCTTCCGTCGGCTCCCACACATAGCCCATGTCCAGCAGGTTGACGAAGAAGTCGTTGCTGAGCACGCCGACGCGATCCGTGAAGACGCCATGCTTCGAGTCTTTGTAGTTCGCGCCGAGGACGCGCAGGCCGCCGACCAGCACGGTCATTTCGGGAGCCGTCAGGTTCAGCAGGTGAGCCCTGTCAACGAGCAGATCTTCCGGGCTGATGGCAAACTCCTGCTTCTGGTAGTTCCGGAAACCGTCGGCATACGGTTCGAGATAGGCGAAGCTTTCCACGTCGGTTTGCTCCTGGGTGGCGTCGCCGCGGCCCGGCGCGAAGGGCACCTTCACGTCGTAACCGGCGTCCCGGGCCGCCTTCTCGACGGCGGCGGTGCCGCCAAGGACGATCAGGTCGGCCAGGCTGACCTTCTTCTCCAGCTGCTGCTGGATGCCTTCCAACACGGACAACACTTTCGCCAGGTTTTCCGGTTCGTTCACTTCCCAGTCCTTCTGGGGTGCGAGGCGAATCCGGGCGCCGTTGGCTCCGCCGCGGTAGTCGGTGTGGCGGAACGTGCTGGCGGATGCCCAGGCGGTTTTCACCAATTCGCTGACGGTCAGGCCGGAATTCAAGATTTTGGCCTTCAGGTCTTCGATTTCCTGTTCGCTCAGCGTGTAATCGACGGACGGTACCGGATCTTGCCAGATGAATTCCTCTTGCGGGGCTTCCGGTCCCAGATAACGGGTTTTCGGCCCCATGTCACGGTGCAGCAGTTTGAACCAGGCACGGGCGAACGCTTCCTTGAATTCTTCCGGGTTTTCGTAGAACCGGCGGGAGATCTTTTCGTAGATCGGGTCGTAACGCAGCGCCATGTCCGCCGTCGTCATCATCGTCGGCACTTTCTTCGTCGGATCTTCCGGATCGGGCGCCATGTGCTCTTCCCTCGGATTGACGGGGCGCCATTGCCAAGCGCCGGCCGGGCTCTTCGTCAACTCCCATTCGTATTCAAAAAGCATCGTAAAGAAGCCGTTGTCCCACTGCGTCGGGTTCGGCGTCCAGGCGCCTTCGATGCCGCTGCCGATCGTGTCGCGCCCTTTGCCGCTGCCGTAGCTGCTGAGCCAGCCGAGCCCTTGCGCTTCGATCGGGGCCGATTCCGGATTCGGTCCGACGTGCTTCGGATCGCCCGCGCCGTGCGCTTTGCCGAACGTATGGCCGCCGGCGGTGAGGGCGACGGTTTCCTCGTCGTTCATGCCCATCCGGCTGAACGTCTCGCGAATGTCGCGGGCAAGGGCGATAGGATCGGGATTGCCGTTCGGGCCTTCCGGATTGACGTAGATCAGGCCCATCTGCACGGCGGCGAGGGGATTTTCCAACTCGCGGTCGCCGGTGTACCGGTTGTCGCCGAGCCATTCCTTCTCGGAACCCCAGTACACGTCTTCTTCCGGATGCCAGATATCTTCCCGGCCGCCGGAAAATCCGATCGTCTTGCCGCCCATCGATTCGATGGCAACGTTGCCGGCGAGCACGAGCAGATCCGCCCAGGAAATGTTGTTGCCGTATTTTTTCTTGATCGGCCACAGGAGCCGGCGCGCCCGGTCAAGCAACACGTTGTCCGGCCAGCTGTTCAGCGGGGCGAACCGCTGGTTGCCGGTGTTGCCGCCGCCGCGCCCGTCACCCGACCGGTATGTACCGGCGGCATGCCAGGACATGCGGATGAACAGCGGCCCGTAATGGCCGTAGTCCGCCGGCCACCAGTCCTGGCTGTTCTTCATCAAATCTTCGAGATCTTTCTTGAGGGCAAAGTAGTCCAGTTTCTTGAATTCTTCCCGATAGTTGAAGTCTTCGCCGTACGGATTCGTCTTGCGGTCATGCTGGCGCAAAATCGACAGGTTCAGTCTGTTCGGCCACCAATCCTTGTTTGTCGTCGCCTTCGAGTCATGCCGGGTGACACTGCCATGGTGTACCGGACATTTTGCCTGCTCACGGTCGCTCATTCGTATACCTCCGTTTGAATGTGTTCAATTGAGATTTAAACTTATTATAATTTTATAGTAGTTTTTCTTTATAATCAATATCAAATCATTTTTATTACATGAAGGATGTCGGGATGACCGGACCCGGAGGCTGGTTGCATTTTGCGCCGTCATGATTCATTCTGGTGCGCGGCATGGTCGACCCGCATGTCCCGGTGCATGGCGTCCGCCATGGCCGGCAGGCCTGTTTGCCGATATTGCCTCGGCGTCAGGCCGGTATGCTTTTTGAACACTTTGCCAAAATGGGTCTGATCGTGGAACGTGAGCTTCGTGCTGATCGACGAAACCGGCTCGTTCGTCAGCAAGAGCAGCCGTTTCGCCTCCTCGATCCGTTCGCGCTGGATGAAGGCGCTGATCGTCATGCCGGTTTCCCGCCGGAACAGGCCGGACAAGTAAGACGGGGACAGGTTGACCGCTTTCGCCAGGTGTTCCAGCCGGATTTCGGAGTAAAGATGGTTGAAAATGTAGTTTTTGCAGATGGCCACATGTTTGGACACGCCCGCCGCCCTGCTTTTTTTGACCCTCTCCGTAAAATCGGCAAGCGCCGTGAGCAGCAAATCGTCCACCTCGCGCGCCTGCTGCAAGTCTTCGATGTACTGGATGTACAGATCGCTCAGCGTATAGGCTTCTTCCCAATACAGCCCCCCGTCAATGGCCGCCCGCGTCGCCAGCGTGATCGTACAAATGGCGAGATTTTTACGGTTTCGCAGCGCGCTTTTGCGGCTCAGGGTGCCGAAAACGCCGTATTGCCCGGAACCGATGCGCTGCCACGCCTTGCGCATTTCGTCCGGGTTGCCGTTTTTTACGTGGTGAAAAACTTCCCGTTCGGCCATCGGGTCGTGGTGGAAAATCAAATTTTCGCGGTTGCTCGCCACGACGAGCTGGACGTTCCTGAACGATGCCCGGGGCTGATTCACGCGTCCATCCCACCTTAAAAAAATACGAATTACTATAAATATATACCATAATCGCGGCGGGTGGTGTACTACGATTGGGATAAAGACGTGATCGCCGGTTCACAAAAAAACAGCCCGTTTTTCCCGAATCGTGCCTCTCCGTTCCCTTGGCACGGCAACCGACACGTTGATGCACGGCTGCATGAACCGGCCATCCCGGAAAGCGCTTCATCATTTGAACGGGAGGATCGAACATGGGCGATTACCGCGAGAAAATCGAACAATGGCTCTCACAACTGACGCTGGAAGAAAAGGCCGGCCTCTGTTCCGGGCTCAACTTCTGGCAGACGAAAGCCGTCGAACGGCTCGGCATCCCTTCCCTCATGATGACGGACGGGCCCCACGGGCTGCGCAAGCAGCAAGGGTCCTCCGACCATCTCGGGCTTTACGACAGCGTGCCGGCCACCTGCTTTCCGACGGCGGCCGGACTCGCCGCGACCTGGAACCGCGACTTGCTCGGGCAAGTCGGCGAGGCGTTGGGCCGGGAATGCCGGAAGGAAGGCGTATCCGTCCTGCTTGGCCCCGGCAACAACATCAAGCGTTCACCGCTGTGCGGGCGCAATTTTGAATACTTTTCGGAAGACCCGTACCTGGCCGGGGAAATGGCCGCCGCGATCATCCAGGGCGTGCAAAGCCAGGGAGTCGGCACCTCCCTCAAACATTATGCCGTCAACAACCAGGAACACCGTCGCATGTCCGTCGATGCCGTCGTCGACGAGCGGACGCTGAGGGAAATTTACCTCACCGGTTTTGAAATCGCCGTCAAGAAGGCCCAACCCTGGAGCGTCATGTGCTCCTACAACAAAATCAACGGCACGTACGGTTCGGAGCACGAACAGCTGCTGACGAACATTCTCCGCGAGGAATGGGGGTTTGCAGGGTTCGTCGTCTCCGACTGGGGCGCCGTCAACGAACGCGTGGACGGCCTGGCGGCCGGCCTCGATCTGGAAATGCCGTCCAGCCGCGGTGCCAATGACCGAAAAATCGTCGAAGCGGTGAAAAGCGGCCGCCTGTCGGAGGAAGTGCTGGACCGCGCCGTGCGCCGCATGCTCGAATTCGTCCTGAAGGCGCTGGAAAACCGCGGCAAGGAAGTCGTCTGCGACCTGGACGAACACCACCGGTTGGCGCGCCGCGCCGCCCGCGAAACGATGGTGCTGCTCAAAAACGAAGGCGGCCCCCTTCCGCTTTCCAAATCCGGCACGATCGCCGTGCTCGGCCAGTTCGCCGTCGAGCCCCGCTTCCAGGGCGGCGGCAGTTCCCACGTCAATCCCCACAAAGTGGACATACCGCTGGATGAAATCCGGTCGCTTGCACATGGATCGGCGGACGTGTTGTATGCGCAGGGCTACCGGCTCGAAACCGACGACGTGGATGAAAGCTTGCTGCTGGAAGCGGCGGAAACGGCCCGCAAGGCGGACGTCGCCGTCCTGTTCGTCGGCCTGCCGGAGCGTTACGAATCGGAAGGGTTTGACCGGACCCGCATGGCCATACCGGAAAGCCACCGGCTGCTCATCGAGCGGGTGGCTGACGTGCAGCCGAACACGGTGGTCGTCCTGATGAACGGTTCCCCCGTCGAAATGCCCTGGATCGGCCGCGCCAAAGCGGTGCTGGAAGCCTATCTCGGCGGCCAGGCCGTCGGCGGCGCCGTCGCCGATCTCCTGTTTGGCGTGGAAAGTCCGAGCGGCAAGCTGGCCGAAACGTTCCCGGTCAAACTTTCCGACAACCCGTCCTACCTGTTCTTCCCCGGCGAAGGCGACCGGGTCGAATACCGGGAGGGCCTTTTCGTCGGCTACCGTTATTACGACACCAAAGGTGTGGAGCCGCTGTTCCCCTTCGGCCACGGCCTGAGCTACACCCGGTTCGAATACGACAATCTTGCCGTCGACAAACCGCGCCTGCGGGACGACGAAACCGTCGAAGTGCGCCTCACCGTGAGAAACATCGGGGAGTTCGCGGGCAAGGAAACGGTGCAGCTGTACGTCCGGGATGTTGCCGCAAGCGTCGTCCGTCCCGACAAGGAACTGAAGGCGTTCGCCAAAGTCGAATTGGCACCGGGTGAAGCAAAAACCGTCACCTTCACGCTGGACAAACGGGCATTTGCATATTGGCACGCCGGCCTGCATGACTGGTATGCGGAAAGCGGCGAATTCGAACTGCTCGTCGGCAGCTCTTCCCGCGACATCCGCCTGCGGACGACGGTCGAGGTGGAATCCTCCGTTAGGCCGCCCCGCCCCGCCGTCCACCGCAACACCTTGATCGGAGACCTGCTGGCCGATCCGCGGACGGCCGGGAAAGTCAGGGAAATTGCCGAGCGAACCGGGTTTGCCGCCATGTTCGAGGACAACAGCGAAATGATGCGGGCGATGATGGGCTACATGCCGCTGCGCGCGGCGTGCCTGTTCAGCGGCGGCAATTATACGGAAGAAATGATGGAAGCGGACATCAAGGCGCTGAACGAACTCGATTGACCCGGCAAATTGGCGAGATTCGCGTTCCGGTGCCTTGCTGCCCGTCCCCGGACCGGTTTGCGCGGTTTTCATCCCTTTCTCGCTCAACGAAAGAGCCGGTCTCCCGACTCCGGGGACCGGCTCTTTCGCGTTTGAAATCCGTTTTGGCAATTGTGCAAGTTGGGCAACGTTCACCTTCCGGCAAGGATCCGCCTATCGCACCGGCTGCATATCCCGCTTCCTCACGCCGCCGTTTGCGCCGAAGCAACGCTCATTTGATGCCGGTGAAGGCAATCCCTTTGACGAAAAACCGGTTGAAGCAGATGTAGATGATGAGTGCCGGGACGGTGATGATGACCGACGCCGCCATGATCAGGTTCGTGAAGCTGATGTACTGCCCGCGGAACGTGGCGAGGCCGAGCGGAAGCGTGAACATCGCCTTTTCCGACATGATGATGAGCGGACGGATGAAGTCGTTCCAGGAGCCGAGGAAGATGAAAATCGCCTGCGCCGCCAAGGCCGGTTTCGCATGGGGAAGCACCATCCGGAAGAAGATGCCCCAGCGGCCGAGGCCGTCGATGAACGCCGCTTCCTCCATCTCCCGCGGGAAACTGAGCAAAAACTGCCGCATCATGAAAATGTACGTCGCGCTGACCATGGACGGGACGATCAGGCCCTGATACTCGTTCAGGAAGCCGAGCCACTTCAGCAGCAGATAGCTCGGGATGAGCGTCACCTGGAACGGCACCATGAGCACCGCCACGATGAGGAAAAACCAGAACTTGCTGCCGGTGAACGAGATGCGGGCAAGCGCGTATCCGGCCATGGAGTTGAACAACAGGTTGCACAGCACGACCATCACCGCGATGAACACGCTGTTGAAAAACCAGCGGGGAAACAGCGGTTCCTGCACGAACACGGTCTTGTAGTTGTCCAGCGTGAAGTTTTCCGGAATGAAGCTCATTCCGCCCTGCACGATTTCCGACAGCGGCTTGAACGAGGTGGAGATGGCCCAGAGGAACGGAATGATCGTGATGACGGCGTACGTGATCAGGATGATGTACATGATTGTTTTCCACAAGACGTTACGCGTCGATTTCGTCATCGTCGACTTTTCCGCCGCCGGTTTTGCTTTCGTCTCCGTCCGATTTGCCGCCGGTTTGTTCAGCGCCGTTTTTGCCATCAAGGACCCCTCCCCTCAATTTTTGTCTTCCCGGAAAATGGAACGCTGGATCAGCGTGAACACCATGATGACGAACGCCAGCATGAAGGCCAGGGCGGAAGCGTACCCCATCTGGTCGTTCTTGAAGGCGTATTGGTAAATGAGCAGCACGACGGTCAGCGTGGAATTGTTCGGTCCGCCGTCGCCGCGCGACACGATGAACGCCTGGTCGAACACCTGGAAGCAGCCGATCAGCCCCATGACCACGATGAAAAAGGTCACCGGGCGCAACATCGGCACGGTAATGTGGATGAACTTGCTCCACCAGGTCGCCCCATCAATGGAAGCGGCTTCATAAATGTCATCGGAGATGTCCTGCATCGATGCCAGGTAAATGACCATGTAACCGGGAGCCGTCGAGTATATGTTCATTATCATGATGCCGAACAACGCCACGGCCGGTTCGTTCAGCCAGTTGCGGGTCGGCAGGTGAAGAAACTCCAGAAACTGGTTCAGGATCCCGTTGTTGTTCAAGATCCAGACGAAGATGAGGGTCAGCACCGCCGACGACGTGATGGTGGGCAGGAAATACACGCTGCGGAAGAAGTCTCGGCCGCGGATGCTGCTGTTCAGCGCCGCCGCCAGCACGAGGGCCAGCGCCGTCTGTACCGGCACAACCACCGCCACGTATTTCGCCGTGTTCATCAGGGCGATCCCGACCCGGTAGTCGTCAAACATGCGGGTGAAGTTGCGCAACCCGGAAAACTCGAAGTTCATGCCGCCGAGCAGCGTTACCTTGTTGAGCGACAGGAAAATCGCAAAACCGATCGGGAACACGACGAACAGCCCGATGATGACGATGGTCGGGGCCAGAAAGGAATAGGCGGCCAGGTTGTCGCGCACGACGCGTTTCCCCAAAATTCCTTTCATCCTCTAGCCTCCTTCGGGATTACCCCGTCCGGAACCTTGCCCGCGGCGCCGTTCCGCAAGGGTGAAAGCCGGCCGGAGAACCGAAGAGACGGTGCTCCGGCCGGCATACAGGGGAGTTATGATCAACATGCCATCGGTAAATTTCGGATTATTGCGAAGCGTCGATTTCTTTGTTGGCCGTATCCTGGGCCAGTTTCATCGCATCCTCCAGCGATTGGTCGCCAAGGAAGGCGCTGACGAACTGGTTGTTGAAGTTGTTGGCGATGATCGGCAAATATTTGCCGCCTTGCCACGGGGTCGCATAGGCACCGCCCGCCACGATCGCGCCGCGCAGTTCGTCTTTGTCGTAGCCGAGTTCGGCAGCGACGGATTTGCGGCTCGGCAGCTCGAAGCCTTTGCTGGTCCAGATCTTCATGCCTTCTTTGCCCGTCAGGAAGGAGAGCAGCTTCCAGGCGGCTTCCTTGTTCTTGGAATCCTTGTTCATGACGTAGGCAACCGTGAAGGCCATCGTGCCTTTCTTGCCGTTGACCGTCGGCAGTTCGGCCGTGCCGAATTCAAGATCCGGGAAGTTGTTGAGCAGGTACGGGATCGCCCAGTTGCCTTCAAACACCATGGCGGCTTTCTGTTGACCGAACATTTCGCCGCCCCAGCCGGTGCCGACGTCGGACGCCTGGCCGGCCGATTTGTCGTTGTGGCGCATGTCCATGATCAACTGCAGGCCCTTGAGCGCTTCCGGCGTTGCGAACGCCGCGCGGCCGTTCTCGTCGATGAACTTGCCGCCGAACGCTTCCACCATGTACATTTGACGGGCGGCTTCCGGAGCGACGCCGTAACCGTAAACATCTTTGCCCTTGGTCAATTTCTTCGCGGCTTCGGCAAATTCCTCCCAGGTTTTCGGAGGTTCCGTGATGCCGGCTTCGGCGAACAGTTTCTTGTTGTAGAACATGACCAGCGTCGAATAGCCTTTCGGGAAGCCGTAATATTTGCCGTCTTCCCCGCGGAACGCGTTGACGAGCGGCTCTTCGAAGTCGGCCAGATCGAAGTCCGGCGTTTGGGCCACCCAGTCGTCAAGCGGTTCCAGCGCGCCGCTGGCGATCAGCTTCGGCGCTTCGGACGAATCGAGGTAGAACACGTCGGGGCCTTCGCCGCCGATCAGGCGCGTGTTGATGACGTCCTGGTATTGGTCGGCGATGACTTCGTATTTGACTTTGATGTTCGGATTTTGGGCCATGAATTCATCCAGCGTTTGTTGCAGCAATTCCTCTTCTTCCGGGCTTGCACCCCAACCGGAAAGCACCACTTCCACCACTTCGTTGGAAGAGCCGCTGTCGGAAGATCCGCCCGAAGACGATCCGCCCGAAGACTGGCTCGAGCTGCCCGACGAACTGCTGCTGCTGTTGTTGCCCGACGAGGAAGCATTTCCTCCGTTGTTGCCGCAGGCAGCAAGAACCATGGCAGCCGCAAGCAACATGGCGAGCAACATGTAAACCGATTTTCTCATCTTGCTTACAACCTCCCACTTTTGATTGAAGATGGATTTTATGATGAAACGGATTGGGCGGCGAGCACGCGGCAACCCGTCGTATTCGCGAGCACTTCCCATGCAAAACCGCCAATGCCGTTTTCATCGCCGGATTTTTTCGTTCCGTTCGTGCGGCGAATCCGCACGCTCAGATGCCCGTTGCCGATGGAAATGTTGCGGGCTTCGAGAAAACTCATGCCGGGCGGCAGCACCGGATTGAGCCTGATTTCTCCCGCCGACGCATCGGGCGCGATGCCGAGCATCGCCTGCAGCATCTTCGCTGCCGTTCCGGCCGCCCAGGCCTGCGGCGAACAGGCGACCGGGTACGGAATGACCGGACCCGATTCACGGCTGTATCCGCAAAACAGTTCGGGCAGTCGGCAATATTCAAACTGCCGGGCCGCTGCAAGCAACCCTTCCATCACCTTGGCGGCTTCCGCGAGGAAGCCCATCCGGCTCATGCCGAGCAGGCAGATGGCGTTGTCGTGCGGCCAGATGCTGCCGTTGTGGTAGCTCATCGGATTGTACCCGACGGAGCGGGTCCCCATCGTGCGGATGCCGTAGCCGCTGAACATTTCCGGACTGACCAGGTTTACGGCCAGCCGGGCGGCGCGTTCGCCTTCCACGGCGCCGGTCATCAACAGATGGCCGGGATTGCTCGTCACGGCGCGCACCTGTTTTTTTTCGCCGTCCAGCGCCAGGGCGAAAGTGCCGAGGTCTTCCATCCAGAACGCCTCGTTGATCCGCTTTTTCAGTTCGGCGGCTTCCGCCTCAAGCCGGTCGGCCGTATCCGCGCGGCCGAGCCGCCGGAACAGCGGCGCCAAATTTTTTTTCGCCTGATAGACGTATCCTTGCACTTCCACAAGCGCGATGGGAGGCGTTCCGAATTCCCCGTTTTCATGCAGCACGGAGTCCGCGGAATCTTTCCATCCCTGGTTGGACAGGCCGCCGTCGGCTTTCTGCTGGTATTCCACGAAGCCGTCCCCGTCCACGTCGCCGTAACGGTCGATCCACTCGAGCGCGGCTTCCACGTTGGGCATCAGTTCGCGCATCACGTCCAGATTGCCGGTCCAGGCGACGTATTCCGCGAGCAGCACGAGGAACAGCGGCGTCGAATCGATCGATCCGTAATACGGATTGAACGGAATTTGCCCGGTGTTGGCCAGTTCGCCGTAGCGCATTTCGTGCATGATTTTGCCGGGCTCTTCATCCCGCCACGGGTCGACCTTCGTCCCCTGGCTGGCTGCCATCGTGCGCAACGTGCCGAGAGCGATGCGGGGATTGACCGGCAGCATTTGCATCGCGGCGATCAGGCTGTCCCGGCCGAACGGCACCGCGAAAATCGGCAACCCGGCCACCGGAAACGGCCCATGGCCGACATCGGTCAGCAGCACCCGCATGTCCTTCAGGCTGCGGCTGTATACCTTTTCAAAGATCCCGTCATCCGTCCGGATTTGCGTGCTTTCCTTCATCCATTGCTCGTAGGATCCCGTCAACCGCGCGATCGCATCCTTCTCCACGATCCGTTTCGGTTTTTCCTCTCCGATGACGGGTGATATGGCGAGCGAGATGACGATCCGTTCGCCCGGTTCGAAGGAAAGCGCAAAGCGGATCGTACCGTCTTCTCCGGCTTCGCCGGCTTCATGGTCCCATTCGATGGCCGTCGCCCGGCGGATGCCGTCGGTTCCCTCGTAGCCGAACACGAGGCTTTGCTTCCCCGCCTCCACGGGCAAGTGTTTGCCGCGGGCTGCCGGAACGTATCCCCGCACGGCGAACATGTCGAGGAAATCCGCGCCGAAGGCGAGTCCGAGCTCGAGCCGGACAGGCTTCGGATTGTAGCTGGTCAGGGCCACCCTTTCGTACAGCACGTTCTCCGAAATGAACCTCGTGCGCCGCACCTCCACGGACTCCCGCCACAGGCGGACTTGCCCGTTTTCCTCCATGTGACGGTTGGTCAGGAGAAAATGGGCCTTGTAATTGTCTTCCGCCGACGAATGGAGAAGCACCGGTTTTTCTCCGTTGATGGTGAGCTCCATGCGGCTGAGAAACCGGGTGTCGCGGGTGTACAGGCCGAGGCCGCTTTCGTTGTTCACCGGGATGTCTCCGGATGGATCCGTCATCAAAAACAGATCGTTTTCTTTTATGACCCGGTATCTGATTTCTCTCACCCCATCTTGCTTTCTCTCGCTGTTCGAGATTGTCCAAAACGTTTTGGATTTTGCAGAAAAAAAGAGGTGGTAACTGTGACCGGCTCATTATGCCGGTTGGACTTCATTTCCACAATCTCCAAAACGTTTCGGACGCGGTTTCACCCTCAGTATATTCCCGCCAATGTGCGTTGTCAACGCTTTCTTTTGTGAAAAATCATGGTATAATCAAAGTTGATGTGTCCGCAAACGTTTCGGATCATGGGAGGAATGGAAGTGTCCGTCACCATCAAAGACATTGCCAAGGCGGCCGGCGTCTCGATCACGACGGTTTCCCGGGCACTCAACGGGTATTCCGACGTCAACGAGGAAACCCGGCGCAAAATATTCCAGATTGCCGAAGCAATGGGCTATTCTCCCAACATGGCGGCCCGCAGCCTGATCGTCAAACGAACGAAAACGCTGGGCCTTCTCATCTCCGGCATCACCCGCACCAGCGTCAAGGACAGCATCGCCTTCGAGATTTTGTGCGGCACGAACGACCGCGCCGGAGAATTGAACTACGACCTCGTGCTGTTCAACACCGACACGCAAAAGCAAAAAATGAAATCGTACAAGTCCCTTTGCCTGGAGCGCGGCGTGGACGGCGTCATCATCATGGGCATCCGCCTCGACGATCCGTATCTCGAGGAAGTGGTGAATTCGAACATTCCGTGCGTGCTGATCGACATTCCGCTCACGGGCGAAGGCGTCAGTTCCGTCAACTCGGACAGCGTGAACGGCGCCCGGATCGCCGTCGATTATTTGATCAAATGCGGCCACCGGCACATCGGCATGATCAACGGGCACGCCCAGGCGTTCGTCAGCAAGGGGCGGCTGGAAGGATACCGCAAGGCGCTTGATGAACACGGCATCCCGTTCCGGGAACAGTACGTGGAAGACGGCGGCTTTACGGAATCGGGCGGCGCCGAAGCGGCGGTGCGCCTCCTGTCCCGCAATCCGGACATCACCGCTTTGTTCTGCGCCAGCGACCTGATGGCCATCGGCGCCATCCAGGCGATCCGCAACATGGGCAAATCCGTGCCGGAAGACATTTCCGTGGTCGGTTACGACAACATCGGCATGTCCGAATATTTGACCCCTCCCCTCACCACCGTCAAACAGGACCACTACCGGATGGGGTATCAGGCGACCCAGATGCTGATCGACATGCTGGAAGGCCGAAACGTCCATCCGCAGGTGATCATTCCCGCCGAACTGGTGATGCGCGGCAGCGTTCGGGCGATCGGGTGATCCGGCGCATGGGGGACTCCGCCTGCAAATGGAGAACACCAGTAGTCGCAATCGTTGTGAAAGCGGATCATGCGGACCAGGGCATTTTGTGTGAAATTTCATACAAAATGCCTTTTTCATGCCCCGAATTTGAACCGTTTGTACGAAATTTCATACAAACCGGCCTACTTCGAAGCCGCTCCAGCCCGTTTTTGTGTGAAATTTCATACAAAACTCCAAAAACGGAAAGGGTTCCACCCCGTTTTGTGTGAAATTTCACCCAAAGAACACCTCTCGTGATGCACACAAAGCGCCTCCAAGAGAGAATACGGGTAACAGATCCCTTCTCACCCCGGAGACGCCTTACGTTTTATGCCTGCCTGAACGCAGAGAACTCATTCGTCAGGCACTCTTATGAAAGTCGGTTACGCGGTTGAATTACGAGTCCATCGGATTCGTGCTGCATCACGATCATAAGTTACATTCCCAGCATTCCAAGCAAAACGCAAACATTTCCACCGTCTTAGCGTCGCACATCCTTTGGCTCAAGAAAGTATACAGGTTTCTCACCCGAGTCTTAGAGAGTCTGTCTATGAAGATCAATCAAGAATTCCTATTTTTTTCTTCTCTTTTTGCGACTTCGAAAACTACTTCCACCATTGGCTGAAGCTGCGGCCACTTCCATCATACCGACTTCCCAATCATTTCCCTCCGTTTGCTCCTCCTCCCAATAATCGGGCCAATCGTTGGAGAAACGGCTGTAGGCCATTTGTACTCCCATACGAAGAATATTGTCGGAAAAATCGATCACCGTGCAATCCGGTGTTCCATTAAACTTCGGACCTCGCATGCCTCTTCCAACAATTTGCTCATACAGAATGACACTAGTCGTCGGTCTACAAATCACGATGTAGTTTGTTTTCGGCGCGTCAAAACCGGTGGTCAAGACACCGTAATTGAAAAGAAACTCGATACTTCCATTCCTGAACTCTTCAATCAGCACACGACGAACAGAAGACGACGTTTTGGCCGAAATGGACGCGGAACGGCGTCCCAAGGTATTCAACATGGAAGCCAGTATTTCTGCGTGTTCCACTGTGCAAGCATAGACCAATACTCGGTTCCCTTCTGGAATATCCATCAGTTGTTTTAAAATAAGCTCGTTTCGTTTCCGATCATCAGCCAGTTTTTTGAGGAATTTGTGTTCCAAAAATACATGCTGTGTCGATTCATTCTCAAACTCCTTCAATTCTTCATCCGTCAATTCGTAAGGAATTCCGGATTTTACGACGATGTGTTTGGCCTTGGACAAATAACCATTTTCGCGAAAATACTTCACCGGATTGGAATCGTATTCTGGGCCGAGAAGCGGGGTTATCAATTGAGCTTTGAAAAAATCCACCAAGTTCCTTGTTCCATCCCCACTTCTTCCAGGTGTTGCGGTCAATCCGCAAATGGGAAATGTCCCCTTACCACAAAGATGGTTGGCTGTTTCGATAAGATCTTTATACATTTTTGTCACAGCATGGTGGGCTTCGTCAATGATCATCGCTCCAAGATTCTGCAAAATCTCAATGAGGACTGGATCCTTTAGTTTCAAACGGCTATACAACTGTTGTATGCTCGTTACAACGACTCCACCGATCATTTGTTCCATGTCGAGTTTGTATCCCTGGAAATACCGATAGACCCTCAAATCTTCAACAAAATAGTTTTCACTCCAAACCGCGGCGATGCATTGGACGGCCTGTTCGCACAATTCCTGGCTTTGGGCGATCCACAATAAATACTTTTGCTGATTGAATCTCGGCTGCATCCACTCGATGAATGCCTCGACTGCAACCCTCGTTTTTCCGCCTCCTGTCGGAAGTGTCACGACGCAGCGCGTTTCTTTTCCTTTCAGCTCAAGTATTTTCTTCATCTCATTTTTCAGGGTAATTTGAAAAGGGACAAGTTCTGGCAATCGTCGCTTAGCAGGAATATCAAAAAATTTCGGCAGATGTTTACTGCTGTTTTGAATTCCCGTGAATACATCCGGAAAATGAAATGTTCTAACAAAATCCATGGCCCATCTTTTTCCGGAAAACCACGGTTTATTTACCAAATCACCGATCATGTATGATACATGTTGCTTTGTCCCGTTTGGTTCGTGCTTTTGGTACAACGTCCTAATAGTTTCCTCATCAGCGCTTTCAAGTATTTTTCTCCTGAGCTGTTTAACAGCCTCATCACTTCCTGCAAACAACGTAGCTCCTTTCTTGCTGATCAACAACTCCGCTTGCTTCTTCGCATTACATGTCTCTTTGCTAACAGATCGGTATAGTTTTTTTGCTTCATCAAAATTGTTCTCACCATAAAGTTTCCCCAGTAATTGAGACGAAATGCCATATCGGTCTACCAAAAGGTCCACGGCGATTTTGATTTGCTCCGGAGTTGGTGTCGCCATGAGTTGCACCTCCGTTAATCTCTCTGACGACATCTTCGACAATTAATTACATTTTTCCTTCGATATTTTACAATAAAGAGTAATCCGTTTATACTATTGAACCAATACTAGAAAGAGATTCCACTGCAACTTTGACGAATGACCATACGAACTTGTGAAAGTAATAAATTGCGGATCCCTAAACGAATGTATAAGCGACTTGGGAAAAAACCACCTTATACTTATCTTGTTTGATGGTGAACCGTAACTCTTCAATAACGACAAAGGGAACTTTATTTTACTAGCGATTGCGTCCGGCTGTTACTGCAGTGCCTGAGCAATCCCGAATTGCAAATGTCTGTTTTTTACAAAACGTAAAAATCCCGCTGCACAAGATCACAGCGGGAATATCTTAAATACAAGTCACCCCACAACCTTCACCGCATTCTCCTTGAACTGCATGACCAGCTTGGTCAATTTCTCCAGCTTCTCCCGATCAAACAGCCGGACGAAACTTTGCGGTTTGTCGAAGGGCGGCCGCGTCAAATCCGCGACACTTTCGATATATCCGTTCTGCACCACATAATCGATCACTTTCTTGACAAACACGATCTGCGCCTGGGTGAGCGACTGGTCGTTGATGAATTCGGAGAACGCCTGCATCGCCGCCTCGTACTCCAACTTGGCCACTTTTCGCACCAACAGTCCAAAAGGCGTGTCCTGGAACGCCCGGCGGTAATCCTCTTCCGTTCCCAGCTCGCCGGTAAAGATGCGCTCCAGGCTCTTGTAATCCGTTTCCGTCAGCGGAATGTTGTGACGCAATTTGTAAATGGCCATATGATCGCGATTCTCTTCAATGTAGCGGTTGACCTTCAGCTTGTAGTCTTCGAACGTGTACCCCTGCCCGAGCGGAACGTTTTCCCGAACTGCCTTCACTTCATCCTTCAAATCCGTATAAATGATCGGAGGCCGTTCGGCGTCATCGGCCACAAACTTGATAAGCTCCCGCAGTTCAACCCGCACCTTCTCCAGATCAAGAACGCCGGCTTCCTCCCAGAACGCCTTATCGGCGATCCGGGCGATCAGCTCCGCCTTTTCCTTCACCTGCGGGATCGTCATGCGGCGGGCAAGCCGGTTGCAAAGATCCTGCACCTGCTTTTTGCCCCTCTTGTACACGCTCTCCTGCCCTTCCGCACAGGCAACCATCAATCCGTACAGCAAATTGTCAAAACGCTTCGCATGCTCATCCTGATCATCCATGTAAACGAGCGGCGCCAAATGATCCGTCAACGTGCGCACATCGAGCTCCGTCAAAACGTCAAACGCTTCCCGGCGTTTGAACTTCTCCACATGCTGCAGTTGCAGGCGAACCGTCACCAGTTCCGGATTGAGCGCGGCGATTTGGTTCACCACCGTATCAACAAGAACTTTCCGAAATGCCTGATGATCATCATCCGCAAACGCCGACTGCTGCATCTGGTGAACGAGCCTCACCCGCTTTGCAAAGATGGCTTCCGAAAGCGTCTGACCGCCGCTAGCCTCGATCCCGTCCCTGTTCGCCCGGAAAAACTCGAAGTTACCGAGATAGTCAAAAATGACAAAATGCGTCTTGTCCTCTCCCGGGCCGAACAAATTCGGGCAAAGCCGCGTCCCCCGGCCGATCATTTGCCAAAATTTCGTTTTGGACCGGACCTTCTTGAAGAAGACCAAATTCACAACTTCCGGCACGTCGATCCCCGTATCCATCATGTCCACCGACACGGCGATATGTGGCGGTTTGTCCGGCATTTTGAAGTCGTTGATGATGGATTGCACATAGTTGTCCTGATATGTGACCCGCCTCGCGAACGTACCGTGATACTGCGGAAACAGCTTGTTGAACCGTTCCACGATGTACTGGGCATGGTCTTTGTTTTGCGCGAAAATGATCGTCTTCCCGATCCGGTCTCCGCCGGCCACCTTGATGCCCTTCGTCATCAGGTCTTCCAGCACCCGGTCCACCGTATCCTGGTTGAAGATAAACTGGTTCAACGCGGCAGACGGAATGTAATCGGGCACCGATCCGTCCTCGTCGGTAAAATCTTCTTCGTAACGCGCTTTGTCTTCCTCCGACAATTCGTCGTAGGCAATGCCCTCTTCCAAAAACTTCAGGTCCACCTCGATGTTCCGGTACGGCACCAACACATGGTCCTTCTCCACGGCTGTATCATAATCATAAGCATAGGTCGGTACGCCGTTTTCCAATTCAAAAAAGTCGTACGTATTGCGGTCCACTTCATCCTTCGGCGTAGCCGTAAGCCCTACCATGATCCCGTCAAAATAATCAAAAATGGCCCGGTACTTGCGGAAAATGCTGCGATGCGCCTCGTCCACGATGATCAGATCAAAATGGGCTGGCGTGAAAAGACGCTTTCCGTCCTCCCGTTTCTCACTGTCAATGGCGTTCAGCATCGTCGGATAGGTGGAGAAAACGACGCGAGCGTTCCTGTCATCTTTGTTGCTGAGCAGATTGCACAGCGACATGTCCGGCAGACAGTTTTTGAAGGAGTCCTTCGCCTGTTCGACCAGAGCCGTCCGGTCGGCAAGAAAAAGGACATTTGTGACGTGCCCGCCGCGGGACAACACATCCGTCAACCCGGCCGCCGTACGGGTTTTGCCGGTTCCGGTGGCCATGACGAGAAGCGCCTTGCGCTGGCTTTCCTCGATGGCGTCGCAAACGGCCCGAATGGCTTCCTTCTGGTAATAGCGCCCGGAAATCCGGTCATCGATGGAGATATGACACAACGGCTTGTGGCTGCTGCGCCGGTTCATCAGCTTCTCGAGATCGGATTTGGCGAAGATACCGCTGACCTTGCGCTGCGGCGAAGTCCGATCATCCCAGAACCAGGTCTCGAAGCCATTGGTGATGAACATCATCGGCCGACGCCCGGTCATCCGTTCCAGGCAATCGGCATACAGTTTGGCTTGTTGGATGCCGATGGTCGGATCTTTGGACGCCCGTTTCGCTTCAATGACGGCAAGCGGCAACCCGTCTTTGCCGTACAACACGTAATCGGCATACCCTCTTCCTTCCGGGTTCGGCATGCCGTACAGTTCCACTTCTTCCCGCACATCGTCACCGAACGCCCATCCCAATAGCTTGAGATCCACATCGATAAAACGTTTGCGGGTTTCGAATTCCGACAAATCTTCCGGATTGAAGTGGCGTTCCGCCTGTTTTTTGTCCTTGTTGGCCGTCAGCTGTTTGCTGAGGGCTTCGATTTGGGCGCGCAGCGCTTCAATCTCGGATTCCTTCTGTTCCAGCAGACTTTGCTGTTCCTTGATTTTTTTGACGTCCAGGATGACCGTTTCGGACGGAATGAGGGATTCGTCGAAATGGCGTTCCTCGTAATGCGATCCGTAGCAATAATCGATCCACTGGATGAACTCAAACAGGGATGACAGCGAAAGGATCGCGTCGCCGCGACTGACGGACTTGTCCGTGTGGACCGCCAAGTTGCCGAGCTTGACAATATAGGGAAGCTTGCCCCACGTTTGCCTGTCGACGGCGTAGCGGAAAGAAGGCTCATGAAGGTAAGACTGCAAATTGTCTTTGTACGGCTGCCGCATCGTTTTGTCGGCCGCGAATACCCATTTGAAGGCAAGCTCCAGCGCCTTGCGGCTGCCGACGGCGCTCATCGCCGGTGAAGTGGCCAGCACCCGTTCCGCTTCAATGCACGCTTCCGCAAACATGGCATATTCCGGTTGATGACGCAGGAATTCAAAATTGGCAGGCATCCCCTTCACCTTGCCTTCTTGCAAAAATGTGGTAAAATGAGGTCAGAAGGATAACGGCCGCGGATGCGCCAACATCCACGGCCGGCAACAGTTCGCCACCAAGGGCGATCGGCGTTAAAGACGATGAAGAAGCAGACCCCCTCTCGCCTCCGGTAGCTCAAGGGGGTCTACTTCTTTTTATCGAAGGACAGCAACGCGACAATCAACAATCCGAATGAGATCATGATGCTCAATGCCTCGTATACTGTCATGGCATCACCTCCCTCTGTCCGGGAAGTGAGCCAACCGCCCTTGAGTGCCGATCTTCTGTTGCGCCCATATTATACCATATGAGCGATCAACAGGCGAACATGCTTTCCTGTTCGGTGACAGTCAATCTTAGTCAATCATCAAAGTAATTACTCATCAGGCTGTCGAAGAGCGTCTGCGTTTCTTCGATGGCTTTTTTGACGAGCGCTTTCTGCTCTTCGATCTTGGTGACGATTTCGGCAAATTGATTTTGGAGGTCGAGGGGGGGAACTATAACTTTCAATTTTTTAACTTGCTCAGCATTTAAATGAGGTTGTGCAGCCCTTCGCGTCAATGGCTTTATGATTGCTGTCATATAATTAGTATTAATAAGTTCATTCAGAAAAATGGAGTTTACCTTCTTTGGATTTGGCGAAATAATAAGGTCATATCCCGCATAATGTCCAGCAAAATTCTCATCAATAACACAAGTATCGCCTGTATTTACTCCACTTCTGACAATAATCAAATCTCCTAATGACAACTTGCATTTTTCAAATTTCTTTGATTCTTCTCTCGACATCATCTTAATGTCGTCGGTCACAATTCTGCCTGATTTAATATTGGTAGCTCTTATAAAATAATACCCTTCTGTAGTGTATTTTGGTGGCTGACTGGCTCCATATTTTATATTAATTATGACTTCCTTCAATTGATATACTTCCCATGATTTATCATTGCTTACCGGGTCTCCGAACATTTCATAAAAGATAGATTTGATGAGGTTATTCATTTCGTTAAATTTTTTGGTATTCAAAAATAGAATCTGTTCTACTCTTTCCAATGTCGTAACAATATCAAGTTGCTTTTTCAAATCAATTAGTGGAACCTCAATTTCCTTTAACCACTTAAAATGTCTATTGTATCCTGTATCAGGTATTTTAATATTTCTTAGGTAATAATACAGGAACTTGGATTTAAATTTATCGGTGATTATTTTCAGTATTTTAACACCATCGGCTCCCAAAAAAAACGGAAAATCAACATACTTTATGATACGAGTATGATCACCAAATGCTATCACTGGTACGTTTTTGTATACTCCATTTTCATCATTTGTGTATCCTGATACGTTATCCCTACTTTGATCTACAATTGGATATTTCCCTTCTTTAAGATAATCTTCCTTTTTTATTTTTGTTCCATTTTTCGTATCATCCACAAAAACTTGATCGAATGGAAGTTTTTCGATTTTATCCACCAATAAGCCCCCTCAATTCTTCCATCTTGGCCGTGATTTCCCGATTCAGCTTATCAATGCGGTCAAGAATGACGGACGGCGGATCGTATTCTAATTTCTCGTAAACGATCTCCTTGTATCGGTTGATCGACAAATCATAGTCTTTCTTCACGATCTCCGCTTTGTCCACGAAGAAACTTTGCTCCGTCCGCTTGCGGTCTTTCTCCGCTTCGAAATTGTGGAAACGGGCAAGAATATCGGGGATGTCGTTGTCCTCGACGAGTTGCCGTTTGTCATCCAGGCTGAACCCGTCTGCTTTCATGTCGTAAAACCAGACTTTGTCGGTGCCGCCGGCATCCGTTTTCGTGAACACGAGAACGGCCGTGCTGACGCCGGCATACGGTTTGAAAACGCCGCTCGGCATGGATATGACGGCTTGCAGTTGATGGTTTTCCACCAATTCTTTGCGAAGCTCTTTGTGAGCATTGGTGCTGCCGAACAGCACGCCGTCGGGGACGATGCAGGCGCAACGCCCCCCTCTGCGAAGCATGCGCAGGAACAGGGCGACAAACAGCAACTCCGTTTTTTTCGTGTTGCAGACTGCCTTCAAGTTGTCGTGGATGCTCTCCGCATCGATGGTGCCGGTGAACGGTGGATTCGCCAGGATAACGTCGTATTGGGATGAAATCTCGTTCTGTTTGGAGACGCTGTCCACATAACGGATGTCCGGTTCCGTTATGGAGTGCAACATCAGGTTCATGGCCGAAAGGCGCAGCATGGTCCGGTCCGTGTCGAAGCCGGTGAACATGGTGCTGGCAAAATGCTCCCACTGCTCGCCGGTCATTTCGGCTTCATATTTCTCGCGAATGTATTCGGCCGCAGAGACAAGAAAGCCCGCCGTACCGCAAGCCGGGTCGCAAATCCGGTCATCCGGTTTCGGATCGAGCAGACGTACCATCATGTCACGGATATGTTTGGGCGTGCGGAACTGCCCGTTCTGGCCGGCCGTGGACAGTTTGCTCAGCATATACTCATAAAGATCGCCTTGCATGTCCAAATCTTTGATGTCGTGCTCATACAACTCGTCCAGGCCGGTAATGACCCTTTGCAACACTTGCGGGGTCGGGATCAGGAAAGTGGCATCCTGCATGTAGCGGTTAAACGCCGACTGGCTGGAGCCGTTCAAATTTTTGATGAACGGAAACACTTTCTCCCCGACAATGTGGAAAATGTCCCGGGCATCCCTCGTCTTGAACTTGCTCCAGCGCATCAACTGCCCTTCTTCCGTCTGCGGGAAAATTTTCGGCAGCGATTCGCCGGTTATGGCTTCTACTCGTTCCGTCTCCAACTCTTTCTCATCCAGCGAACGGATGAACATCAAATAGGTCAGCTGCTCGATGACCGTGAGCGGGTTGGTGACTCCTCCCGCCCACATGTCGGTCCAGATTTTGTCCACTTTGTTGCGAATTTCTCCGGTGATCATGATTCATGCTCCATTCTGCACCTGACTTTTTCATGTTTATTGAGGAGACAAGCCGCCAAGTCAATATAAAACGAATCATCAACTTAATCAATATCACCCATGCGCGTCACTCACCCATCCCAAATGCAGCGTGACGCCGTTCACCGGTTCCGGTACCGTGACAACCGCATTTGGCTCCGCCTGCAACCCGTACAAGCCGAGAAAAGCGGCATAGTCCCCGAAGGAAGCGCCGTCCGGGCTGAAGGAATGCACCAGCATCATCGCACGGCCGGCGTGGTAGCGCCTTGCCTCGATCACGGCGGAAGCCGTTCGGTGAAGCAGTTGGTAGCGGATCGGGTTCAATGCCGCGCGATCTTTCAATCCCAGCGTCTCCATGAGGAAGTTCAGGCGTCTCCTCTTGCCGTCGCTGTCTTCCCACTCCTCCACCGTCAGCCCGAACGGTTCATTCACTTTGCCTTCCACCATGATCGCATAAAGGGACGAATCGCTTCTTGCCAGCACGAACAAGTCGTTCATCGACGGTGCATTGGCATTGTCCAGGGTGACCGGATGCTCCGGAATTTTGAGCAAAACCTTCAAATGGCGGAGATCATCAATGCCGGAACGGTCGAATGCCTCCTTGACCCTGACCGGCAAAACCTTCACGTTCGCCCAGGCATGGGCCAATTCATAGGCAGAGTAATGCTCCCGCCAATGTTTTTCCGGATCCGCCAGCAACATTTTCCAGCGTTCCAGATTGAAAGACGGGGTAAAGAAAGTCATGGACATTCCTCCTGACACCTGTCCGTTTTCCATCCAAAATGAATCATCACCCGTTCCGCAAGCCAAATCGTCTCTCCGCTCAAAACGTTCCCGAAACTTGACATTGCGGCAATTTCCAATCAATGTGGTGAAACACGTGCAGCATGAAGCGGGCACGGGTCGCCCCGACGTACACATCGGCCGGAGTGCACGCCTTGCTGTCCCGCACGTCAATGAGCATCAGAAAATCCGTCTCCAACCCTTTGAACGAACGGATGGTGGCAAACGGAATGCCGTATTCATTGCTGCCGTATGGGACGATCGGCCATGCGCGAAGCTTATGCGTGCCTTTCAGGCAACTGTTTTCCCATTTGAAGGGAGACAAGATCATGATCCGGCCCGGTGGAACCCCCCGGCTGACAAGCTGGCCGATTTCCCGTTCCACCAGCCGCTTCTGCTCCGCCAGGTCATGCCACGCATGGGTGGTCACCGGATCACCGCCGGCGATGAGCGACTTCGCCGGTTTGCCCTGCACGTATGGCACCGTCCATTCGTTGATGGCTTCAGTATTGCGGAAATTGCGGGTCAATCGAAGGGTGGAAACGGTGAACGGCTTCAACTTCTTCCATTGATCCGGCACACCGAAAATGTTCTGGTTCGGATCGGCGAACATGTACAATTCCTTGTCGCCCCGCAGCATGTTTTCCAGGCACAGCACCCATTCTTCCCGGAAATCCTGCCCTTCGTCGATCAGGATGCAATCGTATTTCTCGTCATCGGAGGCAGAACTGAAATATTCGTATCCCATCTCCGCCAGCTCGGTTTCAAAATACCGGTCCCATTCGCCTTCCCGCGGCTCCGCCGGAATGCCGTTTTGCCGGAGCACCTGCTCGATCAGGTTGTGAAAGTTCATCACCGTGACCCGTTCATCGTTCAACTGTGCGGTGATGGACAGGACGAGGTTTTTGTTGAAACACGTGAGCAACACCTTCTTGCCAGCTTTCGCCGAGCGCCGTGCCTTTTCGATGGCGATGAACGTTTTGCCGGTGCCCGCTGCCCCGAGAAACATGCGGCGATGGTCTTCCATCGTCTCCTCTAGGATGCGTTCCTGTTCTTCCGTCAGGATGCGGTTTGCCGCACGATGGAACGCGTCTACACGATCCATCAGCGACTGGTACGTCCGGAAATCAGGGGTCAGCAGGTTCAATAACTTCTGCATCGCATCTCGTGAACCCGGGCCGCTGTCGGTTTGCAGCCATGCATCCAGCCGTTCGTTCAATGCTTCCGTGTCCCGTTGCAACCACAAACTTTCCGGTATCAAATCCGCCGGCAAGCGGCTTCCTTTTCCGATGCCGGCAGCCTCAGGAAAACAGACGGCATAACGCCATTTCTGCGGAAAATCCCGTTTTGTTTCACTGCGGTAGCAGTTCACGATGTGAAACATCGCATTTCGCGCCTGCTCCACCGGATTTTTCGCCATCGGCACGTATCCGCCGCTTTTTCGCTCGTGCCACTGATGGTTGAAAAAAGCCGGCTCGCCCTGCTTGACTTCCACAACAACGAAGCCGTGGGTCGGATGCAGCACGATGAAATCCGCCTCGCGGAGCGTGCCGTCTTTGTCGTAATACCGATATCCGTAAATCACCGCATACTCCGCGGGCAGTTGTCGTGCCGCCTCATAAAAAAGGCGCTCGCCGCGATTTTCGATGGTGTTCGGATCCAGTTCGGGAAACATCCGTGCCATGCCGCGAATCGCTCCGTCCATGAATTATGAACGCTCAATCTGTTCGATTCGACATACCTGCACGGATTTCCTTTGAATTGGATGAACTTGTCTATACATTGTTGTGCCAGCTTTTCCGTCATCGCGCAATGCCGGCACCCGGATTGCCCGAGCGAGATTGGAGATCATAGCAAATCACGTTGACTGCGTATCAATCTTTCTTCCGTCAATCCCTGAAGCAAGGGCGTCAATTGTCCGTGATAGTAGATGTGAAGCTCATGCAACGCTCTGGTGACACTGATGAACAACAATTTTGCATCCATCTCATTCAATTCATAACGGTCAATCCCGGCATTCGGGATAATGACGGCATCAAACTCAACACCTTTGACAAGGAGTGAAGGAATCAGGACAATGTCCTCCTTCAACTCCGTATGATCACTTGTCACCAATTGCAGTCCTTGTGTGATCTCATGCTTGATGGACTCGTAAATGTTTTCCATCTGATTTTCTGTTTTTCCGATGATTGCGATCTTTCGGTAACCATGCTTTCGGAAATTGCTGATAGAATCCAACATCTTTGCCAACAAGTCTGATGAATTGACCACCCGATTGATTGCCGGTTTCCCCTTGCTGCGATTTACGGGAACCATCATCGGCAGATTCAATCCGCTATTCTTGATGATCAGGTTTGCCGTTTCAATAATCTCTCGTGTGGAACGATAACTCGTCCGCAACTGGATTTGTCTTGTCGATTTTCTTTCAAAGAAGGGCATAAGTTCATCCCATGACCGAACACCGAACGGATGAATGCTTTGCGTCACATCACCCAAAATGGTCATGGATGTTGCAAATTTGGACAGCAACATAAGTTGGAACGGACTGAGGTCCTGGGCTTCATCCACTACGATATGCTTGTAAACATGATTTTCGGAAACGCCGTTCACTTTTTCTTCAATGAAAAGCAACGCTGCAACATCCTCAAGACCGACTTCAAAACGCCCATCATTGCACAGATAAGAAGCAAACGTTTCATCCAACTCTCGATCAAGAAACTTCAACAAGTTTGGATCAAACATCTGGTAATACAATTGCAAAGTGTTTGCGGGCTGCCAGTCGGCTTCAAACTTCACATAGGCTTCCCGGGCTGACTGGTGCAATTCGTCAATTCGATTTTTCAACGCTTTTTCCAACAATTTGCCGAGTTCGTTCTTCTGGCTGTTCTCTTTCAAAGCACGCACCCAGACGGAAACGGCTCGATGATAATCATCCTCAAGGCTTTTGCTTTCCTTTTTGACCACTTCATCGATTTTATCCTTGATGATGTCCAGCACTTTTTCTCTTCTCTTGTTGATTGGCAAGTGATTGTAACCGATTGTTAATTTCCTGAGTTCGTTTTCAGAAAGTTCCAGAATCTTCCTGTTTTCAAAATTGAGTAACAAAGACGTCCGGGGTAGATAACCATTTGATTGGGACTGCATGTAAGTATTCAAGATGCGGGAAAACTGGATGGAGTTTTTGTACTTCGCCTTTTTTAATTCATCCCCTTCAAGCAGGTATTTACGTGGTGGAGCGATGGAAACTTTCAACCGTTTTGCTGCAAAGTCGGCAAACGTAGATTGTTCTATCCCCCGGATATCGAGAATGGGCATCAAGCTTTGGATGTAGGAAAGAAACATGCGATTGGGGGCGATGATCAAGATATGTTCGGGCTTCAACGTTTCTCTGTATCTGTACAAAAGATAGGAGATGCGATGAAGGGCAATACTGGATTTTCCGCTCCCTGCCACTCCCTGAACCATAATCAGTTGATCAAGCGGCAGACGGATAATTTCATCCTGCTCTTTCTGGATTGAAGCAACAATGTCTTTCAGTCGGTAATCGTCGGATGATTGTGCGAGTACTTCAGCGAGAAATTCTTCATTGGTTGATTCAACAACCGAGTCGATTCCCGTTCGAATACCGGTTTGGTCGTCAATTACCCTTCCGACATCTACAACTTTTGATATTTTAAATTGATGAATGTTGATGAGCCGTTTCCCGATCACCTTTCCATAGTCGCCCAGGTCCATCGTGCCGCCCGAATATGAAGTGTATGACTTTGCGACATCACTTCTCCAATCCATGACGATGATTTCCGTTTCATCGGCGTTTGCAATGCCCGTATGGCCAATATAGTAGGATTGTCTCCGCTCCCCTGGTTCAATGAGATCGACCCTGCCCACGTACGGGGATGGTCTGGCTTCTTTGTATTTTCGGATCCTTTCTTTTCTTCTTTCAATGATTGTATAATCTGATTTCGCCGTTACGATCGTATTTTGGGATGATAGTGCTTCGATGGCCTGATCGATTTTTTTGATCTTTTCTTCCAACGTATTTTGCTCAACGGCAATACGTCTATCCATCACAGCAACACCTCATGCACTGATTAAATGGCGAACTGCCTGAATTTCGGAAACGCTTCCAAATGAATATGATTCATTTCATTGCCGCATGTAACCCTAACGGAAATCCCTCCCGGACGGTTCAAACGCCGGACACCCGGACGTAACGATCCAGCTCGAGGAAATAAAGCCCGGTTTCCTTGACGGGAAACCCGAACTTCGTCAACTGCTCCGCATAGATGGCGACCTGTGGGCCGTAGTGGGCAATGAACGCCGGCAAATCCGCTTCCGCCAAAAGGTCCGTCTTGAAATCGACGATCACCCAGCCGTCTTCCTCTTCAAACAGGAGGTCCACCACCCCCTGCAAAAAGGTCGGCCCGCCCGTCCCCGTCTCCGTCAGCATAAACGGAAATTCGTGGAAACGCCGTTTCGCCGACAACGCTCTCCGCCAAACATCGCCGTCGAGTGCGCGGCGCACCATCCCGGCGGCAACTTCGACCCATTCTTCCTTCATGTCATGTTCCCGGGCCAAGCAGCGGATGAGCGCATTTAGCCGCTCCTCTGGTTCTCCGCATCCCGCCGCTTCCAGCGCCTCGTGGACGACGGTGCCGAAGGCCATGCCCCGCCCTTCCGCAGGCCGGGGGAGGGCCTCGGCGGAAACATCCTTCGCCCGTTCCGTCACGCTCGCCCGCGCAAATCCGGGCGTTCCCGCCGCCGCTTTCCAACGCTGCCAATCGCCGGACGGATCGCCGCCGGATGGATCGCCGCCGGATGAATCCGGGACGCCGATCCGTTGAGCCGGTTCCCGCAAACCGCCTTCAAGCCCTTTTGCTTCGGTGCTGCTTCCATCCCGTCGGTGTTCTGGAGCAATCGCTTCCGACGCGGCAGCCGCTTCCGCCATGGCGGACGTTCTTGCCATCCCGGCCGTCCGGCTCCCGTTCGCATCCGCCGTCCCCGCAAGCTCATCCGATTCGCTTGCCGACACCGTGGCCCGGTACACCGTCTCCACGTCCAGTTCGGGACAATGGTCCAGCGCCGGAGACAACGGGCTCCAAGGGTCGCGATCTTCGGCGGCTTTGTAGGTGCTGACCACCAGCAATTGCCGCGCGCGGGTGGCGGCCACATAAAGCAGCCGGTCGTCTTCCGCCGCCAGGTAGGCCGCTTCCGCGGCCGCCTTCTCCGCCCAGCCCGCCGGCTCGGCCACCTTCTCCGTATCGTACAACCCTTTCCGTCGGGTTACCGTAAAGTACCCTTGCGGCGGATCTTCCGACCGGTTCACGTGTTCCGTCGGCTCGTGTTTCGACTGGTCACACGGGCAGGCAAGGAACACCACCGGGGCTTCCAGTCCCTTCGCCTTGTGGAGGTTCATGATGCGAACGGCATTTCCCGTGCCCGCCAGCAGGCTGGCCGCTTCCAGCCCGTCCGTCTGCACGACGAGCCGTTCCGCCAATTTCCGCAGCTCCGGCCAACCGGCGCCGGCCGGGATGTGGTCAAGCACCCGTTGCACCAGTTTGACCAGCGTTCCGGCCCTGAGCGAACCGTTTTCCTTGCGTGCCGCGTAAGGGACAAGTCCGAGCTGTTGCAGCATCTCCAGCAACGCCGCCGCAGCCGGCAGACGCCTGACCAAACCGGAGAACGCCGCCAGCATCGCCAGCGCTTCCAGACACGGTTTCTCCCGATCGCCGGCTTCCGCCATGTCAGGCAAGTTCCAGATGCGCAGCGGGCCGAAGTGTCTCCGGAAATGAAACAACGCGTCATCGCTCACCCCGAACAGCGGACCGCGCAACACGGCCAGGAGAAGCACCGGATCGGTCGGATCGTCTAGCGCCCGCAGCAATTGCAGCAGGGCAACCGTTTCCCCGTATCGGCCGCGGCTGCCCGCCGTTTCCGTCCGAATGCCCATCCGCTCCAGCGTTTCCGTATAGGCGGCGATATGGGTTCTCGTTTTCAGCAGGATGAGGAAATCGCCCGGCTCGGCCGGCCTGAGATGCACCCTTCCGCCGGCATCGCGTTCCTGGATGGCCAAATGGCCGTCGCACGCCCATTTGATCCAGCTCGCGATCCGCCCGGCGTCCCAGGCGACGATTTGCTCTTTCCGGTGATAATCGACGCGGGGCACGTTCACGCGCCAGACGCCGTTCAGCGCCGATGCGTCCGACGGATTCGGCTGCACGGTCAGCATGTCCGCATAGGGCGCCTGCACATCTTCCGCAACGGACGTATTCCCCGCCGCCCTTCCCGCCGGGCTTGTCCCGCCGCTCTTATCCGCCGGACGGACGCCCAATCCGTAATCCCGCGCAAACCGTTCCCGGAATACCCCGTTCACAAAATCGCCGATGGCGCGGATCGATCGGAAATTACGGGTCAGATGGAGCACCGCCCCGCTCCGTTGGACGATGCGCTTCACCTCGTTGTACGTGGAAATGTCCGCCCGCCGGAACCGGTAAATGGATTGCTTCGGATCGCCGACGATGAACAGAGAACCCGGCCGGGGCACCAGATGCCGCCAGCGGGTTTCCTCCCCGTTCTCTCCGGTAAGCAGCAGCATCATTTCCGCCTGTACCGGATCGGTATCCTGAAATTCGTCCACGAGCAAATACCGGATGCGCCGGGCAAAATACGCCCTTACCGCCGGATGGTCCCTGAGCAGCGCGGTCGCCCGCAGAAGCAAATCCTGAAAATTGGCGAGTCCCGCCGCGAACCGCCGTTCCCGGCAAAAATCCACCGCCGGCAGCACGAACTCGATGGCATGGGGATGCACGTAGGCATACCACGCCCGCAGGAACGGTTCCAGCACTTCCGCCTTCCACGCTTCGAACGCTTCCTTCATCGTCTTCGCCGCGTCTTTGTCCAGCCAGCGGTTCTGGGTGACGTTGATTTTCCGGTCAAAAAGCTTCGCCGCCCCGAGCACGTTGCCGTCATCGGACATGTCCAGCCGCTTCAGCATCCGCCTCGCCTGGCGCACGGCCGACTGCAACGCATCCCATCCCTTCTCCGGTTCGGACTGCGGCATCCGGCGGTATGCCTCGTCCACCAGGCGGGGCAGCGTGGCGCGTATGACGTTGAAGTCCGGCCGCGGTACCGGCTTGCGGCAGATCGCCACGTCCTCGTACTCGCACACCCGGCAGTAGACGGCATGCAAATCTTCCGGCGTGATGCCGAGGCTTTCCAACCGTTCGAACCGCTCCTCCCCGCCGGCGTCCCGCAGCCTGTTCAACCATTCGTCCCAGCAGGCGTCCCGGAACGCCTGCCACTCCGACTCGTCCATCTCGGCAAAATCGGGATCAAGCCCGGCTTCGATCGGCCGTTCCCGGAGCAGACGGGCGCAGAAGGCGTGAATCGTGCCAATGAACAGCCCGCCCAGGTCGCGGATCGCTTCCGCCAGCCGTTCCCGCTCCGCCTCATCGCCGCTTTCCCGCCAGGCTTGCTCCAGGCGGAGACGGAAGCGGGTTTTCAACTCCGCCGCCGCCTTGTTCGTGAAGGTGATGGCCGCCATTTCACCGGCCTTCGCCCGGCCCGTCTGCACGAGGCGGATCATGCGGGCCGCCATGGCCGTCGTCTTGCCCGAACCGGCACCGGCCTCCACCAGGAAGGTGGTGTCCAGATCCTCTTCGATGCGCCGGCGCGCTTCCGCATCCTGCGCCAACGGATCATGCATGTCCCCTCACCTCCAGAACGGGCGCCAACTTGCGCGCATTGTCGTTCGCCGACAGCTTCTCTTTCATCCATTCCGCATGGGCGCCGCAGGCGTCCCGATAGTCGCACCAGGCGCACATGCCCGGGTCGTCCGTCGGAGGAAACATCCCGGCGTTGATCGCGCCGAGCATGTTCCGCAGCAAAGCGGCCAGTTTCTCCGGGTCTCGCCGGCGCTCCGCTTCTTCGCCAAGTCCC
>Ga0310829_1000375_pt1 | contig 43041 bp, 34 predicted proteins | sample WT_ome_4_FD_202244 | JGI IMG/M metagenome (GOLD analysis project Ga0310829, IMG submission 202244) | Sorghum-adapted microbial communities enriched on wild type (WT) sorghum from Joint BioEnergy Institute, Emeryville, California, United... ...
AGCACAAGGACACGCCGCAAATCATGGCCGCCACCAACATCCCGTACGTGTTCACGGGGGCGGAATCCCATCCGCAAGACCTGCTCAAGAAAGCGGCGAAGGCGCAATGGTACGCCCAGAACGAAGGTCTGGTGTACGGCAAAATTTTGATCACGTGCCCGCTGAACTGGCTGTCTGATGACCGCGACGGGCAAACGATCATCAACAGGGCCGTCGATTCCTGCTTCTTCCCGCTGTATGAAGTGGAGCACGGCATCACGACGATCACCTACGACCCGGAAGAGAAGAACAAGCGCATTCCGGTGAGCGAATGGCTGAAGATGATGGGCAAAACCCGCCATCTGAACAAACCGGAACACACCGAAGTGCTTCGCGCCTTCGAGGACGAAGTCGAACGCCGCTGGAGAAGGCTGAAGGCGAAACACGAAAATCCGTACTTGTAATCATCGCGCGCCTTCGGTTTTGTCATCAACAAGACAACACCCGCCACCTGAGGACCCATGGGCCGCCGGGGCGGGTGTTTTTGTTGCGCCGGACATCGTTCAATCCCGGCTCTGGATGACGAGCAGCAAGCCGGATGCGATTTCCACGGTGCCTTGCGGTTCGGCGAGCGCGTTGCTCATCGTCAGCGTTCGCCCCATCCGGATTGCGTGATTGGTCAGGGGATATTGGAACCCGCGGAGCGTCAATCCCGTCACTTCCGGCGTCAACGGAAGCAGGGAAACATACGGGTATCGGCCTTCCGGGTCGTCCACGGTCATCCGTCCGTCCGTCAGCCGGATGACGTTGAATTCGTCGACCAGACGGCAGGCAACGCCGCGTTCCAGCGCTTGCACGAGCAGATGCACGTTGGCCAGCGAATGGTCGAATCGGGTGCCCAGGGCGCCGATGATCCGGATGTCGTCGGGCTCCAGCTCCAAGGCCAGGCGAAAGGCGAGCTCCGTGTCCGTATCGTCTTTCAGCACCGGGTCGCAGGAGACAAAACGGCCGCTGGCCGAACGAACGGCTTCCCGTTCCTCCGGCGTGACGGAGTCGAAATCGCCGACGGCGATGTCCGGACAAAACCCGTGCTGCACGAGAAACAAGGCGCCGCGGTCGGCGCCGATCAGCACGTCCGTCGGCCGGATCAGTTCCGCCGCCCATGGTCCCAGTCGGCCTCCGGCCGCTATGATGACGCGTTTGCCCATCCGTTTCCGTTCCCTTCCGCATTGGTTCACAGGCCGCCTTCCGGCGTGCCACGTCCCCATTGTACCAGCAATCGGGACGGAAAGGAACGCGCGCGGCAGGTCCGGTGCGGACACATCGCAAACCGCATCGGAGCCGGCAAGGGATCGGGCAACCGGGTTGCTGTTCAATCCTCCCGGACGATGACGGAAAGGGCCGCCGGCACCACGTCCAGCTCCAATGGCGTCGTGCCTGCCGCCTCGCCTTCCATATGTGCGTCGAGCGGCAGATTGGATTCGATCCGGATCCGCTTTCCTTTGAGAAAACGGACCGCCGGGTGGGTCGTGTGGGTGCCTTTGTACACGCGGGGGAAGACGGCAAGAAGCTCCGCTTTGCCCAGGTTGCCGACGACGCAAATTTCCGCTGCGCCGTCGTCCGGAACCGCATCGGGGCAAATTTTCATGCCGCCGCCGAAGTAGGGGAGATTGGCGACGGTTATGAGCAGCACCCGGTCAAAAACGTGGGCCTCGCCGTCGACGGTGATCGTCACCTTCGCCGGGCGGAAACGAATCAGTTTGTGGATCATGGTGAGGACATAGGCCGCTTTGCCGAGGCGGAATTTGTTCAGCCACTCCTTGTGCCTGGACGTGTTGGTTGCCAGCGCGACGGTGGCGTCGAATCCGGCTCCGGCGGCGCCGACGCTGATCCGTTCATGCGAGCGGATCAAATCGATGCGCCGCAACCGGCGGGAGTTCAGCACGACATCCAGCGCTGCCAGCGGATCGGAGGGAAGGCCCATGCCCCGTGCAAAATCGTTGCCGGACCCGGAAGGAATGTACCCGAGCGGCGTTTGTCCGCCTCCGTCATACAAACCGTTGGCCGTTTCGTGCAGCGTGCCGTCACCGCCGACGGCGACGACGGCCCGGATGCCGGGATCCTCCGCCCAATCACGGGCGAACGTCCGGGCTTCCAACGGGCCGGACGTATATCGAACGGAATAGGCGATTTAGCGGCTGTCCAGCATGTCCTGCATTCGCTTCCACACTTTGGCTCCCCGGCCGTTGCCGGATACGGGATTGACGATAAATCCGATCATCCGCATACCCCTTTGATCCTCATGTCGGTCGGGTCGGTCCCCGAAACATGTTCCTGTTTTCACGCGTCGATTAAAGCCGACAACTTAACGGTACTTGAATCGGCCTGTTCTGGCAAGCACAATCGCCATTTTGACACATACGCATGAATGCCGTCATCAGCCGGAAAACGCGTGAAAAAGTTGATGAAAAAGGTGTCGGACGCCCCGCCGGATATGGTTTAATGGGAATCATGGAAAGGAATGAAGCGAGCCATGCAAGACAATTGCCGTTTTGAAGAATGGACGGGCATCCGCGAATGGCGGGTGCTGGATACGTCCGGAGCGCCGCTTGCCGGCGACATCGTGTTGCCGTTCGCCGTCGACGAGCTGGCGTGCGCCGAAGTGGCGGCCGGTTCACCGCCGCTCCTTCACCTGTGGCGGCATCGCAAGGCGCTGGTGCTGGGCCTGCGGGACCGGAAATTGCCGCGGGCGTCCGAAGCGATGGCCGCTTTCCGGCAGGAAGGCTACTCTGTCATGGTGCGCAATTCCGGCGGCGCGGCGGTTCCTCTCGACGAAGGCGTGCTGAATGTGACGCTGGTCGTACCGGCGCGGCCCGGCGCCGTAGACGTGCGGCGGGAATTTGCCGCGATGGCCGATTTTGTTCGGCGCGCCGTGCACCGGCTGGACCCCGCCCTTGAAATCGCCGTCGGCGAAGTCGGCGGCGCGTATTGTCCCGGCGATTACGACCTGTCCGCGGGCGGCCGCAAATTTTGCGGCATCGCGCAGCGGCGAAAACTGGGCGCCTATGCCGTGCAGGCGTTCATCGTGGCGGAAGGCGGCGGCGAAGACAGAGCCCGCACGGCGGCCCGGTTTTACCGGATGTCCGCCGGGGATGGCGCGGGACAAACCGGGCTGACCGTGCTTCCGGAGAGCACGGCAAGCCTGCGGGAATGGTCGGACCGGGTGACGGCCGCAGGCCTGGCGGAATCGTTCAAAGATCTGCTTCGCAAGCAGGCGGACATTCGGAGCGAAGCCCGTCATTATGACGGGTACGACGGACGGATGCTCGAAGCGATGATCGGCCGCATGAAAGCCCGTTATGACACGGACTGAACGCGATTGAATCTGCAACACGTACACTTGTTTATGGATTGCAGCCTTGGGATTTTGGGAACGGTCTTCCGGAAAAACCGGCCCGCGGAAACGTGTCCGGGACAAGCTCCGCGGGCCGTCAGGGCAACACCCGGCGCAAGGCGTCCGCCATCCAGGCTTGCCAAAACCCCCACAGATGATCTCCTTCTTCCTCCGCATACCGGAGTTTTGCTCCCCGTTCACGCAGCAACCGGGCCATCGCCCGGTTCAACGCCAGAAAATCGAAGGTGCCCCGTTCCGTTTTGACCTCCGTTTCCCGAATGCCGACAAGCTGGTACGCCATGAGGCCGTCCAGACGGCTTTCCCTTTTGACCCTTTCCTGGCTTTCCGGCAGGAAAGCGCCGGAAAATGCGATGACTCGCCGCCACAGGTGCGGATAATCGACCGCCAGATGCAGCGACACCGTCGCCCCGAGCGAATCTCCGGCGATGATCCGTTCCTCCGGAGACGGGGCGGCACCATATTTCGTTTCGACCCACGGCAGCAATTCCTCCGCGACAAACCGGCAGTAAGCGGCGAACAGGCTGCCGCCGGGCGCGTATTCCTCCGTTCGTTTCCGCACGTCGACATCGATCCCCACGATGAGCGGAGCCATCCGTCCTTCCTCGAAAGCCAGCTGCTCCGCCGCGGTGGCGATTCGTCCGAAATTGAAAAACTGCTCGCCGTCCTGGCAGTAAACGATCGGCCGCGGCGATTCGGCGTCGTATCCGGGGGGCAGAAAAATGCGCAGGGCACGGTTTTCACCCAGATGGCGGGAGGCGATCAACGGTTTTTCCACTTTTCTCCGATAGTTCTCATACCGGTTCATGTTTGCATGCCTCTCCTTTCGGCGGGAAAAACTAAGGTGACCGCATACGGCATGTCATTTTTTAACATCTGTTTATCAATAATTATATGCTGTTATAATCATAGTATCAATGAAAAAACGCTAATTTACGCATAATATAATGAATTAACATATTGAAACAGGTAATGAATAATGGTATAACAGATGTACCGATAATCATTTTCAATAAACAAGAGGTGGATGGGATGTTGGAGTACGCGGTTCAAGCCGGTGAAGTGAAACGGCTGGAAATATTGGACAGCGAAGGCCGCGTCGTCAGTCCGGATGCCGTGCCGGAACTTTCCGACGCACAGTTGAAGGAATTGATGCGGCGCATGGTGTTTACGCGGATTTGGGACCAGCGGGCGGTCAGCCTTGGCCGTCAGGGACGCCTTGGGTTTTACGCCCCGGTGTCCGGCCAGGAAGCGACGATGATCGGCAGCGAATTCGCCCTGAACAAGGATGACTTCATTCTGCCGGGTTACCGGGACATTCCCCAGATCGTCTGGCACGGCTTGCCGATGTACCAGGCATTTCTGTATTCCCGCGGCCACCAGCACGGCGGACAAATTCCGCAAGACGTGCACGTGCTCATGCCGCAAATCATCATCGGCGCGCAAATCGTCCAGGCGGCGGGCGTGGCGATGGGGTTCAAAAAAAGAGGCGAAAAACGCGTGGTCATCACGTACACGGGTGACGGCGGTTCTTCCCAGGGTGATTTTTACGAAGGCTTGAACTTTGCCGGAGTCTTCGACTTGCCGGTCATTTTCGTGGTGCAAAACAACGGGTACGCCATCTCGACGCCTCGGGAACGGCAGACGAAGGCGGCCACCATCGCGCAGAAGGCCGTTGCCGCCGGCATTCCGGGCATCCAGGTGGACGGCATGGACGTGCTCGCCGTGTACAAGGCGGTGAAGGAAGCGGCGGAACGGGCAAGAAACGGCGAAGGGTCGATGCTCATCGAAACGGTCTCGTACCGGTTCGGTCCGCACTCGTTGTCCGGTGACGATCCGACGCGCTATCGTTCCAAGGAAGAGCCGACGGAATGGGAAAAACGGGATCCGCTCGTCCGGTTCCGCAACTATTTGCAAAGCAAGGGATTGTGGACGGACGAGGAAGAAACGGCGGTCATCGAAGAAGCGAAACAGGCGGTGAAAGACGCCATTCAGCAGGCCGACCGGACGGACAAGATGACGATTCCGGGCCTTCTGGACACGATGTACGAAACGACGCCGCCGATCCTTGAAGAACAGAAACAATGGTTCGCCGCAGGGGAGGAGAAATAAGCGATGGCACAGATGACGATGATTCAGGCGATTACCGACGCGCTTCGCACCGAATTGGCCCGCGATCCGAACGTGCTGTTGTTCGGTGAAGACGTGGGTCACTATGGCGGCGTGTTTCGCGCCACGGAAGGGCTGCAGAAAGAATTCGGCGAAGAGCGGGTATTTGATACGCCGCTGGCGGAATCCGGCATCGGCGGTCTCGCCATCGGCCTTTCGGTGGCGGGCTTTCGCCCTGTGGCGGAAATTCAGTTCATCGGATTCATTTTTGAAGCGATGGATTCCATTTGCGGCCAGGCGTCGCGCCTGCGCTTCCGTTCCGGCGGCCGTTACCAAGCGCCCATCACGTTCCGTGCCCCTTTCGGCGTCGGCGTGAAGGCGGCGGAATACCACACGGACAACCTGGAAGGGCTCCTGGCGCAAACGCCCGGATTGAAAGTGGTCGTCCCGTCCAATCCGTACGATGCGAAGGGACTCCTCATTTCCGCCATTCGCGACAACGACCCGGTCTTTTTCATGGAACACATGAAACTGTACCGGTCATTCCGCGCCGAAGTGCCGGAAGGCGAATATACGGTGCCGATCGGCAAGGCGAATGTCGTGCGGGAAGGCCAGGATGCCACGGTGATCACTTACGGTGCGATGGTGCATACCTCCCTGAAAGCCGCCGAGGAAATCGCGGCATCCCGGGGCGCACAGGTGGAAGTGATCGACCTGCGTACCTTGAATCCGCTCGACGTGGACACGATTATCGCTTCCGTACGGAAAACCGGTCGTGCCGTCGTCGTCCAGGAAGCCCAACGGATTACGGGGGTGGCTGCGGAAGTGGTTGCCCAGATCAACGAGAAAGCCATCCTGCATTTGCAGGCGCCGGTGCTTCGCGTGGCATCGCCGGACATCCTGTTTTCCTTCCCGACGGCGGAAGACGATTGGGTGCCGAATCCGGCCAGGGTCGTGGCGGCACTGAACGAAGTGCTGGATTTTTGACATAAGGAACGGGCGGAAAGCGAATTTGCCGCTGACGGCGGCAGCAACAAGGAGGTAGGCCCGCGATGGGGATGTTTCAATTCAAGTTGCCGGACATCGGAGAAGGCATGCATGAAGGCGAAATCGTGAAATGGCATGTCAAGCCCGGCGACCAAGTGGAAGAAGATCAGGTGCTGCTCGAAGTGCAGAACGACAAGGCGGTGGTGGAGCTGCCGTCGCCGGTTTCCGGCACCGTGAAGGAAGTGTTGGTGGAAGAAGGCACGGTAGCCACCGTCGGACAGGTGCTCGTCGTGTTCGAAGTGGCGGGAGAAGGCAACGCTGCCGAAGGCGGTGCCGATTTCAAGGCCGAACACAACGAAGTGAAAGACAACGCCGCAACCGGAGGAGCCGCCGAACAGGTGCAGAAGGCGGATTCCCCGGTCCCGGCGGCAAGCGGACCGGCGCAGGCGCCGCAGGCCGCAGCAACAGTTGCCGCCGGCGGCACGGCTGATGTTCTGGCAACGCCGGCCGTGCGCAAGCTGGCCCGCGAGAAGGGCATCAACATCCGGCAAATGCGCGGCACGGGCCGCCACGGACAGGTGACGCGGGAAGACGTGCTCGCCTTCGCGACCGGCGGTGCTCCCGCCGAAGAAGCGGCACCGTCGCCCGCAGCGGAAGCCGCAGCCGCGCCGGAAGCCGGCGGTCTGGAGGAGCGCGTGCCGCTCCGCGGCATCCGCAAGGTGATCGCGAATGCGATGACCAAATCGGTGTACACGGCGCCGCACGTCACCATCATGGACGAAGCGGACGTAACGAAACTCGTCGAATTCCGAACGCAATTGAAGCCGCTGGCCGAGAAACGAGGTGCCAAACTGACGTATTTGCCGTTCATCGTCAAGGCGCTGGTGGCGGCCGTGAAGCAGTTCCCGGTGCTGAACGCCTCCGTCGACGACGAACGGAGCGAAATTGTTTACAAAAAGTACTACAACATCGGGATCGCCACCAACACGGAAAACGGGTTGATCGTGCCCGTCGTGAAGGATGCAGACCGCAAGAGCATGCTGGACATTGCCCGCGAAATTGCCGATCTTGCCGCCCGGGGACGGGAAGGCAAATTGTCCGCTCCGGAAATGAAGGGCAGCACGGTCACCATCAGCAACATCGGCTCGGCCGGCGGCATGTTCTTCACGCCCGTCATCAACTGGCCGGAAGTGGCCATTCTCGGCATCGGCCGCATCTCCGACAAGCCCGTCGTGCGCGACGGCCAGGTGGTGCCCGGCAAAGTGCTGGCGCTGTCCCTCAGCTTTGACCACCGCATCATCGACGGCGCGACGGCGCAAAACGCCGTCAACAAGATCAAGGAACTGTTGGAAAACCCGCAGCTCCTGGTCATGGAGGTGTAACCGATGGTAGTCGGAGAAGTGACCCACGAAAGGGACGTGCTCGTCATCGGCGCAGGCCCCGGCGGATATGTGGCAGCCATCCGCGCCGCCCAGCTGGGCAAGAAAGTGACGATTGTCGACAAGCAATATGTGGGCGGGGTTTGCCTGAACGTCGGCTGCATCCCGTCCAAGGCGCTCATTACGGCGGCCCATCATTACGAAACGATGACCGGCTCGGCGGACATGGGCATTACGGCGGAAGGCGTCAAACTCGATTTTGCCAAAGTGCAGGCGTGGAAAGCCGGCATCGTGAACAAGTTGACCGGCGGCGTGAAAAGCCTGCTGGCCGGCAACAAAGTGGAGTTCGTGAGCGGTGAAGCGTTTTTTACCGGTCCGGACGAAGTGAGGGTGGCCGGCGAATACGAAGGCGCCCGCTACAAGTTCAAGGATTGCATCATTGCCACCGGTTCCCGTCCGTTTGAACTGAAAAACTTGCCCTTCGGCGGGCGCATCCTGTCGTCGACGGAAGCTTTGAGCCTGCCCGAAGTGCCGAAAACGATGATCGTCGTGGGCGGCGGTTACATCGGCGTGGAGCTGGGTCAGACGTACGCCAAATTTGGCACGAAGGTCACCATTTTGGAAGGTTCGCCGTCGATTTTGCCCGGCTTTGAGGAAGAAGCTTCAAAGCTCGTGGTCAAAAATCTGAAAAAGCTGGGCATTGACATCGTGACCGAAGCGATGGCGCAGGGCGCCAAACAAACCGATCAGGACGTGACCGTCACGTTCACCGCCGACGGCAAGGAACAGCAGCTGACTGCGGAATATGTGCTGGTCACCGTCGGACGGAAGCCGAACACCGACGAACTGGGGCTCGACGTCATCGGTCTGGAAACGAACCCGCGCGGCTTGCTGGACGTGGACGCCCAAAGCCGCACGAAGATGCCGCACATTTATGCCATCGGCGACATCGTGCCCGGCCCGGCTTTGGCCCACAAGGCATCCTATGAAGGAAAAGTGGCGGCCGAAGCGATCGCCGGTCTCCCGAGCGCCGTCGATTACAAGGCGATTCCCGCGGTGGTGTTCTCCGATCCGGAAATCGCCAGCGTCGGCCTGAGCGAAAAGGAAGCCAAAGCGGCGGGACGCAGCGTCGTTACCGGCAAGTTTCCCTACGCGGCCAACGGGCGCGCGTTGTCCATGAACGCGGTCGACGGTTTCGTCAAGCTGGTCGCCGAGAAAGAAACGGGGCTCGTCATCGGCGCGCTGGTCGCCGGTGCGGAGGCGTCCAACCTGATCGCCGAACTCGGACTGGCCATCGAAATGGGGGCCGTGCTGGAAGATCTCGCGCTGACGATCCACGCCCATCCGACGCTCGGAGAAATCGTCATGGAGACGGCGGAAGGGGCCCTCGGCCAAGCGATTCACCAAATCAACCGATAAGCGGATGCGGCCGAAAGCCGGCAGCGATGCCGGCTTTCGGTTCATGCGCCCCTCCGATCCGAACCGCCGGGCATTGGGCCCGGCGGTCTTTTTTTGGCTGTCGACCCCGACCGGGGTCCAGTCGCCGGTTTGGTCTCGGGACCGTACACACCGTTTTTCCGATCTGCTATACTGACATCACGCAAAGTTCACGATATTTTGCGAATGAACCAAGCCTTAGAAGAAATGGGAGAAAGCGTGATGAAGGCGAAACGGGCGGTTTACATCGTGCTGACGGACACGGGAACCTGGTTTTCCCGCATGATCGGCTGTTACACGGGCAAAAAACTGAATCACGCGTCCCTGGCGTTCGACGAAGGGTTGCAGGAAGTGTACAGCTTCGGCCGCAAACAGCCCGACAACCCCTTCCTCGCGGGATTCGTCCGGGAAAACATGCATGGCGACTGGTTTCTCCGCAGGAGAGAGGTTCCCTGTTCCATCTATCGCTGTGAAGTATCGGGACCGGCTTGGCGCCGCATCCGAAACTATGTCCGGTTTCTTGACAAAAACAAGGACGCGTACACCTATAATTTGCTCGGTCTGCTGTTTGTTGCGGCCGGAATCCGCATGGAGCGTGATCGCGCCTATTTTTGCTCCCAGTTTGTGGCGGCGGCATTGTCGGCGGGCGGCGTGCGTCTGTCCAACAAACCGCCGTGCCTGACGACGCCGCAGGATTTCGCGGAATCGGACCGGTTGCAGCCGGTCTTCCACGGCACGCTGTACGAATACATCCACGGATTGAAAATACGGAACCCGGTTTCTGTTCAATTGGACGCGGAGGTTGCTTTTCCGTATAATCGGATAAGGACCACCGGATAATATTCAACCGGTTTCGTCTCTTCCGGTGAATGAAACCTTCCCGTTGGTCCCACCGTAGTAAAGAGAGACGTTGCACAAAGACTGCTGCGAGGGGAGAGAACAGCCGCTATGAGTTTCATGGACAGGGACCGGGAAGAACGGCCCCATTCCGTGCCGCCAAGTTTGCCGCCGGGTACGGTCAAGAAGATGATCGTCGGCGTTGTGATCGTGTTGCTTCTGGCGCTTGGATTCACGATGTTTTACACCGTGGAAGAAGGACAGCGGGCCGCTGTCGTCACCTTCGGGAAATTTACCGATGAAGTCGGACCCGGCCTCCATTTCAAGCTTCCGTATCCGATCCAGAAAGTCGTCGTTCTGGACGCCGACATCGTGCAGCGGATGTACATCGGGTACCGGGAAGTGAACGGCGTCACGCAGGTGATCGAGGAAGAAGCGCTGATGATCACCGGCGACGAGAACATCATCCATGCCGACGCCGTCGTGGAATGGACGATTTCCGACATCGAAAACTTTTTGTTCAACGTGCATGAGCCGACCCACATGCTGCGCAATGCTGCGGTGTCCTCCATCCGCTCCGTCATGGGGTCGACGAATCTGGACTACGCCATCACGGACGGCAAGACGCAAATCCAGGGGGAAGTTCGCCAGCGGCTTATCGAGCTGATGGATGAATACCAGACGGGCATTCTGATCCGTGACGTGAAGTTCCAGGATATCGAGCCGCCGGCAGGCGAAGTCCAGCAGGCGTTCAAGGAAGTCACGAACGCCCGGGAAGAGAAAAACACGAAAATCAACAACGCCAACAAGTACGCCAACGACATCATTCCGAAGGCGAGAGGGGAAGCCCAGGCGCTCATCGAGCAGGCGGAAGCGCAGAAAAAATCGCGGATTTTGAACGCGGAGGGCGACGTCGCCCAGTTCAACGCGCTGTATGAAGAATACGCGAAAAACCCGGAAATCACCCGCCGGCGCCTCATTCTCGAAACGCTGGAATCCGTGCTTCCCGGCGCGAAAATCGTCATCACCGACGGAAACGGGGAAACGGTCAACTATTTGCCGCTCAATGAGCTGCTCCGCAGCTCCGGTTCCGGCAGTACCTCGGGATCCGCGACTTCTCAGCAGGGAGGTGCTTCCCAATGAAGAAAAGCATCGTCATCGGCACCGTCTTGGCCGTCGTCCTGGTCGTGCTCGCCTTCAGCTCCGTGTTCATCGTTGAACAGGGCGAATTCAAGGTCGTGCTGCAGTTCGGGGAAGCGGTCCGCTTCGAAGATACGCCGGGGCTCAAGCTGAAAGTGCCGTTCATCGAGAAAACGGTCAGCTATCCGAAAAAGCAAATGGTCAACGACAGCGAACCGGCGCCGATCATTACCCTGGACCAGAAGCCGATCGTCGTGGACAACTACACGGTATGGCGCATCAGCGATCCGAAGCTGTTCATCCGGACGGCCCGTTCGCTGGACAACGCCGAAAAACTGATCGACAATGCCGTGTACAACACCGTTCGCCGCAATCTGTCGGAGATCCGTTATGACCAGATCATCAGCGAGCAGACCGCGCGGGGCGACCTGAACGTGGAAGTGACCGCGGAAGTGCGCTCGCAGCTTGAATCCAACGGCATTCACATCATCGACGTGCGGATCATGCGGACGGACTTGCCGGAGGAAAACAAGCAAAGCGTCTACAACCGGATGATTTCCGACCGGCAATCGATCGCTGCCCGCTATTTGTCGGAAGGCGATGAGGAGTCGCGCAAAATCACGTCCAACGCCGACCGGCAGGCAACGGAGCTGGTAGCCGAGGCGCAGGCGACCGCCAAGCGGATCATCGCCGAAGGGGAGCAGGAAGCCGCGCGCATCTACAACAATGCCTACGGGAAAGATCCCGATTTCTACAACCTGTACCGGACGCTGCAAAGCTACAAGACTACGCTGAACGGCGAACCGGTCATCATGATGCCGATTGAATCGCCCTACGCGAGAATTTTGCTCGGCATGGATTAATCGGTGCCGCCGCTGTGGTACGAAGGAAGGCCATCTCCGCGCTTGACCGGAGATGGCCTTTTTTGCATGGTTCGATGCAAAAACCCCGTATCGGCTTTCTTTGGCGATGCAACAAACGTTTTGCTGCTCCCCAAGCATCTTCATTCGGGCGATCCGGCCAAATGAAGGGCACGAATTGCACCTCGTTTTTCGCCTGAAGTTCATTTCATGCACTTCATTTGCCGAGTTGGGCCGATTTCGCCCCAATGAAGTGCATTTCATGTACTGGATTTGCACGAATTTGCCCAATACGAGGGTTTTTTGCAAAATGAAGTACGTGTTTTGTCCTTCATTGCCTCTTGGTTGCCCGATTCACCCCATTGTGGTACATCAAATGAAATTCATCCCACGACAAATGCATCTCGCCAACCATGTCAGGATGCCATTCGGTCCGTCCGCCCAACATGTGCTGCACGAAATCCATGTTCCCGATGGTCCGCAGGCGGTCCGGCACATCCGGCCATGCCCGTTACGGCCGACCCAAAGCGAAGTGTAAGGTGATGATTGGACGCAACGCCTTCCGGATCGACCGGCCAATCCAAAGCGCGATGAGGAGACGTTTTGTTGCAACGCCATCCGGACAGGCGAGGTGCAAAGCGACGGGTTGACGCAACGCCTTCCGGATCGATGTGCCCGTCATGACCCGCTAATTGACCGTCACGTTCCGGCCATAGGGACGAACGGCACTTCGTTTGGGCGCTTTGTTCGAACGGAAATCAGCGGGGCAGGATCACCCGTTTGCCGCCATAGTCAACAAAAAAACCTTTCCCGATCCGTCAGGCTGGCTTGATGCGCCGCCGACGGGATTGCGGGAAAGGTTTTTGCGCTGTGCGCTTCTTGCGGTGCCGTTGCCGCGTTGCATCACGGCGCCGGATTATTGCGGGCTGATGGCTTCCGGTTCCGAAGCCACGAAGTTGCGGATGATGGACACTTCGACCCGGCGGTTTTGGGCACGTCCTTCCGCGGTGCTGTTGTCGGCGACCGGCCGGTATTCGCCGAATCCGATGGAACTGAACCGTGCGGGATCCAGTTTGTCGTTGGTGAGCAGGATTTTCATGAAATTGAGGGCGCGGGCCGTGCTGAGATCCCAGTTGTCGCGGAACCGGGCGTTGTTGATCGGCACGTTGTCCGTATGCCCGGAAACGACCACTTCATATTCGGGAAAATCCGTCAGCATGTCGGCAATGGCGAGCGCCAGGTTGCGGGCGTCTTCGCGAACAGTGGCGCTGCCCGATGCAAACAGGGCGTTGTCGCTGATGCGGAGCACCAGCTGCAGGTTGTTCAATTCCGTCGACAGTTGGCTGGTCAGTTGATTTTCTTCGATGTACGCGTCCAGTTCGCCCTTCAGTTGTTCCAACCGAATGGTTTCTTCCTGGACCTGCCTTTGCAATTCGGTCAGCTCCTGGCCGCCCGCGCTGTTGCTGGTGTTGCTGGACGCGCCTCCCTTGCGGTAGCCGCTCAGGCCGATCTGGCCGAGGTTTTCGCCGATGGGCACGATGGTGCCCATGTCCATGACGCTCGGTCCGCCGCTCAGGATCGTATTGAAAGAGTTCATCATCGCGTTGAACTTTTGCGTGTCGATGGCGCTGGATGCAAACAAGACGATGAACAGCGCCAGGAGCAGCGTCAAAACGTCAGCATAAGGAATCAGCCAAATTTCGCTGGTTCCTTCCTCCTGCTCCTCTTCACGCGGGTTGTACCTTCTCGCCATCGGCGGCTTCCCCCTTCTTCTCTTCCTCTGCCCGTTCGGCAGGCGAGAGATACACCGACAACTTCTGGTTGATGGCGATCGTCGATACGCCGGACTGGATGGACAGCAAACCTTCCACCATCATCAATTTCAGTTCGATTTCCCGCTTGGACAGACGGCGCAGTTTGTTGGCGATCGGATGCCACAACACGTAACCGGTGAAAATCCCGAGCAGCGTGGCGATGAACGCCGCGGAAATGGACTGCGCCAACTGGTCGGAATCCGTCATGTTGCTCAGGGCCGCGACGAGACCGATGACGGCGCCCAACACACCGAGGGTTGGCGCGTAGGTGCCGGCCTGCGAAAAGATGGACGCGCCGGCTTTGTGCCGCTCTTCCGTGGCATGCAGTTCCTCCATGAGCACGTCCCGGACGAATTCCTGGTCGTTGCCGTCGATGATCATGCGCATGCCGTTTTTCAGGAACGGATCATCGATTTCCTCGATGTGGCTTTCCAGTGCCAGCAAACCTTCCCGGCGGGTGATGGTGGCCCACTCCATGAACAAACGGATGACTTCTCTCTTCGGCATCAATTTTTGCGGAGAGAACACCAGTTTGATCAGCGTCGGAATTTTTTTCAGTTCGGAGCCGGGAAACGCGATCGTGACGGACGCGGCCGTTCCGACCAAAATGATGACGATTGCCGCGGGGTTTTGCACGATGGCGAGCGGATCGGCACCTTTGAGCATCATGCCGCCGATCAGGGCGAGAAATCCGAGTATGATTCCGACAATCGTTGATTTTTCCATGCTAGCACCTCTTTGGCATAATCCGGCGGCGCGGGAAGAAAACCGGGCCGGTTTTGTCCGTAACGGGATACGGCTATATAGTGTTATATCGACATCATGCGCCCGGATGTTTAGATCAGGCGTCCACCCAGTTCCGTCTCAATTCGACAAGTTCCCGAAGTTCGCCTTCATCCAGTTCGCTCAGGGCGCGTTCGTCGAAATCGGTGATGCTTTTCATCAAATCCCGCTTTCTGCCGATCAGTTCGTCGATTTTTTCCTCCAGCGTGCCGAGGGCGATCAGTTTGTGCACATGGACGGTGCGGTGCTGGCCGATCCGGTGGGCCCGGTCGGTGGCCTGAAGTTCCACGGCCGGGTTCCACCAACGGTCATAGTGGAACACGTGGCTGGCCGCCGTCAGGTTCAGCCCGGTGCCGCCTGCCCGCAGCGACAGGACAAACACGCCGCCTCCCTTGAACCGTTCCACGAGCCGCTCCCGCTCCGCCTTCGGCGTTCCGCCGTGCAAATAGAGCACCGGTTCGTTCAGGGCATTCTCCAGCATGCGCCGCAGCAGGAAGCCCATGGCGGCATACTGGGTGAAAATGAGGCAGCTTTCCCCCTTGGCGCGCAGCTCGGCCACCATGTCCAGCAAAACCGCCGATTTGTTGGACAGCGCCGGGTCGGGATTCGGGTCCCGCGTCTCCTTCATGTAGAGCGCGGGATGCCCGCAAATTTGTTTCAGCTGCGTGATGGCGGTCAGGATGCGACCGCGGCGGGCCATGCCGCCCGATTGCCCGATGCCGTTCCAAAGCCGGTCCAGCACGCCTTCGTACAGGGCGGCTTGTTGCTTCGTCAATGGCACGTACAGGTTCGTTTCGATTTTTTCCGGCAAATCCGGGGCGATGCGCGGATCGGTTTTCATCCTGCGCAGCAGGAACGGACGGACGATCCGCCGGAGCGTTTCGGCGTCACGGCCCGATTCCGCGGTGCGGCCGAACCGCTTTTCGAAACCGGCCAGGGGGCCCAGATAGCCCGGATTGACGAAGTCGATGACGGACCACAAGTCCGCCGGCCGGTTTTCCAGGGGCGTGCCGGTAAGCGCCACGCGATGCGCCGCCGGCAGGCGGCGGATGGCCCGCGCCTGTTTCGTATGGGTGTTGCGCAAATGTTGGGCTTCGTCCAGACAAAGCGAATGCCAGCTGAAGGCATGGAGCAACCGCCGGTCGAGGAGCGCCGTCTTGTAGGTGGTGAGCACGAGATCGCAGCCGTTCACCCGGTCCCGGAAACCGGCTTCGTCCCGCGCTCGTCCGGTTCCGTAATGGACCAGTACGCGCACGTCCGGGGCGAAGCGGGAAAGCTCCTTCTGCCAGTTGCCGATGAGCGACGTCGGGCAGATGAGCAGGCTCGGGCCGGCCGCTTCCTTCTCCAGCAGGTGCAGCAGATAAACGATGTATTGCACGGTTTTGCCGAGCCCCATGTCGTCGGCGAGGCATCCCCCGAAACCGAACCGGTACAGGCCGGCCAGCCAGGCAAACCCGCGTTTCTGGTAGGGACGGAGTTCGCCGCGGAATCCGGCCGGCACCGGCAAGTCCGCCGTTTCGCCGAGGCAGGCCAGCTCGCGGATCCACGCGGCCAGGGACTCGTCGGGTTCGTATACGGTGACGACCCCGTCTGCCTCATCCTCGGCGTGCCGCTCCCCGTCTTCCAGCCGGTTGACCGTCTCCAGCAGCAGATTGCGCAGGGGAATGCCTTTGCCCCGCCGGGCTTCCTGCATGATGCGGCGGATTTGATTGAGCAGCGTCGGATCCAGGGCGACCCATTCGCCGCGAATGCGATGGAGCGCCTTGCCGGACTCGGCCAGGGCGAGAAATTCGGCTTCGTCGAGTTCGGCGTCGCCGATCGATATGCGCCAGTCGAATTGCATGAGCCGATCGATGCCGAACAACGATGATGCCGGTGCCGACGCCGTGCCGCGGATTTTCGCCGTCAGTTTCGGTTTGCGTCGCTTGAGACGCGCCCACCAGGCGGGAAGCCATACGTCCGCGCCCAAATCCGCCAGTTCCCGGCTCCAATCGGTCAGGAACAGCCAGGCTTCGGCATCCGAAAGCGCCGTGCGCAGGGCGGTCGGTTCCGCTTCGGAGCGGATCCGGGGGACAAGCGCAAGCCACGTTTGCAAGAGTTCCCGGGCGGCGCCCGCGGCTTCCGGTGCGTTGCCGGGCACCGGCTCCAGGAGCCGTCCCCGCTCGTCCAGCGGCACGGCGGGCCCCCCGTCCCGGGCGATCAGGAACGCCGCCAGCGTCCAGTTTTCCCCGTCTTGCGGCTCGCGCAGGGAGAAAGCGAGCCGATACGGTTTCACGCTTTCATCCGCGAACAGGCGGCGGAGCGGCGCGAGGGAGTCCGCCCATTCGAGCCGCAGCAGCGGATTGGCGGGGGGGTCACGCAGGAATGCGGCGATGTCCTCGCCGCTTAGCGCGACGCCGGAAAGCGGACCTTCTTCCCACGTATCGGCGAAGGTGCCGTAGAAGGTGTCCGGATCCCGTGCAAACAGCAGCAGTTTCAATTCATCCGCGCGGATGGGTTCGCCGTTGTCGCCGGTCGCCCAAATTCGCAGGGCATTTCGCCCGGCCAGCCGCCCGTCGAGCCGGATTGTCTTCGTCGCTTTCATGCGAACAGGTTTCCTTTCTGCAATTCTTCCATCAGGGCATGCTGCCGTCCGTTGCGGGCGTACAGCTGCTCCAGGAACGCGCGGAACTTGTCTTCTTCACCGAGCGCGCGGTAGAGGGTTTGGAGCCGTTTGGCGAGCCTGGCGATATCCCGGTAGGCGGTCCGGTTTCGCGCGGCAATCAGGCGTTCCATGCCCTGGTGGTACAGCGGAAGCATGAGTTGCGGCGCCGTTCGCTCCACGAGCAGGCGCTCTTCGCGGTCGATCCGGTCGACGGGGGTTCCGTTCAGCAGGTGGAAGGATGCCCATTCTTCCAGCCGTCCCGTCTCGACGAGAAACGCCGCCAGGGCGTGCGCGCTTCTCGGCAGCAGGCCGGTCAGCGTCCGGCGCAGAAAGTCTTCGTCGCCGGTCGCGTCGCGGCAGGCACGGGCGGCCTCCAGCGCCCTCTGGAACGTGTCGCCGTCGGCGCGCTGCAGATGGGGAAGGGCGAAGGAAAACCATGCCTTGAACCGTTCCCAGGAACCCGTATTGCACAGCGTTTCCCAATAAACCGCCAGATGCCCGGGGGCCAGATGCGCGAGCGCCGACAGTTCGGCCATCGCCGCCGCGTCGTCGCCGTCCAGCCAGTGCAGATGGGCGACGCATAGCCGGATCTGGTCGCGGAGCGGTTCGTGGTCCGTCAACCCGGCCAACTGTTTCAGCCTGTCCGCTTCCCCGCGGCGGACGGTTTCGTCCGCGAACAGGCGGGACCACAGCCGACGATGAATGCCGCTCCAATCCAGCACGGGTCGTCCCGGCGGCGGCAGCACTTGCCGGGCCTGCTCCAGCACGATCCGTTCAATTTCATCGCTGCCGGACATGCCGTCTTCCCGGGCGGAAGCGGCGGCCAGCGTTTCGGCTTCATGCCCGACATGAGAAGCGAACATCCCGTCCAAATCCTGGACCATCCGCACCAGGACGGGATCCGGACCCCGCATCTCCTGCAGGCGCCGTTCGGCATGGAGCATGATGCGGAGCGCGGCGAACAGGCGAAAGCGTGCCCGTTCCCGCTGCGGCCACGGTTCGGCGAAGGAAAACAGTTTCCGGCAGACGTTCATGTAGAAAATGTCGATTCGCCGGCGGTCGCCGAGTTGGCGGCTGAGCCGGTCCATTTCCCGGTCGATCGGCAGCCCCCACTGGTCCGGCCGTCCGGGTTCAATGGCAGGAGCGCCAGGGCCGGTCGCTTCCGCGCGTCCGGCCAGCCGTCCGCCGGCAGTCGCCCCGGGATTTGGCAACGCGCCGCCCGGCCTCCCGCCCTTCGCTTCGTTCCGCGGCGACTCCTTCTCCCGGACCACCTCTTCCAACCAGGCCGCCGGATCGTCGTGTTCGCCGTAAATCAGAAAAAAGACGGCGGCCATGTGGGCGCAAATTTTCGGCGCCGTGCGCCCCCCGGCATCTCCTCCGCAGGCGCACTCGCAGGCGAGGAAAAAATCGAGATCGAGCTGCAGCTTCCGGTCTCCCCCGTCGTCGCGGACGATGGCATGCACGATGTTGAACTGGTCTTTCCAGACATGGGTCACCCGGCCGGCACGAAACAGGGCGTACCCATCCCCGAGCTCGCGGACCGATGCGTGGCGCTCCATGCCCGCGGCCAGCAGGGCGGCATGCTCCCGGGACAACGCCAGATCGATCATGGCGCACGTTCCTCCGTTCAAAAGGTCTTCTTTCCATTGTATCACGAAACGGCCCGCACAAGGAGAATGAACGGCAAAATGTAATCAACCGCATTGCATCCATTTTGGGAAAATCCGTAAAATAAAAGGGATGGACACGGTTTGGCGAAATCCGTAGCAAGCCGGCGGCGAATCCGGAGAACGCAAACGGCGGAACGGGCGAACCGCGGAACCTTTTGCATCAACCGTTCGTCTACAAACATAAGATGGAAAACGTCCGAAGCATTTGCCGGATTCCGTTCGGCGGCAAATGTGGTATAATGATCGGGTTTTCGGAGAGAAACCGCGGCACGGGGACAAGCGTCGCAGGCCGCAAGGCGGGCACAAGCGCCGCCGCGGCGCCGCACAGAGAGAGAAAGACAAGAATTGTTGTTTCGGAGGGGGATCGCCATGAAAACCGTCTGGACAACCGCCAGGCGTTCGCTGTCGCGCTGGTGGTTTTTCCATTTCGCCTTTTTGCTCATGTGGCTGAAAACCTGCATCGCCCAGCGATTTGCGTTTAACCTGCCGATCGAAGGGGCGTATCAGGAACTTATCGCGCTGGTCAATCCGGTCAGCTCGCTGCTTCTGTTTATGTGGCTCGCGCTTCTCATCGCGCGCAAACACAAAAACCGGGCGATTTTGCTGGTAAGTTTCATCACGGGGTTCATCCTGTTCGCCAATGCGTGGTTTTACCGCTTTTTCAACGATTTCATCACGCTTCCCGTGCTGTTTCAGACGAGCAACGCCGGAGATTCGACGACCAGCGCGCTGGCCATGCTGAAACCGTGGGACATCCTGTTCTTTGCCGATTTTCTCATTTTGCTGGCCGTCACGAAAATGCGCAAAGTACCCGAAACGGCCATGCACGGCAAAACGATGTCCACCGTTTTTGCGTTGTCCGTCGGCATTTTTCTGATCAATCTGGCCATGGCCGAAGTGGTGCGCCCGGAACTTCTGACCCGCACCTTCGACCGCAATATCGTGGTCAAGAGCATCGGCACGTACAACTATCACATTTACGACCTGATTGTCAGCTCCAAAACCCAAACCCAGCGGGCGTTCGCCAGCAGCGAACAATTGGCCGACGTGGAGAAATACGTGAGCGAAAAGCCGTCATCCGCCGAGGAACCGGTGCGGCCCGTGGACCTGAAAGGCATCGCCGCAGGGAAAAACGTCGTCATCATCTCGATGGAATCGCTGCAAAGCTTCGTCATCAACAACACGGTGTTCGGCCATGAAATTACGCCGTTCCTGAACGACCTGATCGGGGACAGTTATTATTTCCCGAATTTTTATCACCAGACCGGCCAGGGGAAAACAAGCGACGCGGAGTTCATCATCGACAACTCGCTCTACCCGCTGCCGAGCGGCGCCGTCTATTTCACCCACGCCACCAACGCCTACAACGCGACGCCGAAAATCCTGAAAAAGTACGGTTACTACACCGCGGTATTCCACGCCAACGACAAAACGTTCTGGAACCGCGAAAACATGTACAACAACCTGGGATACGACCGGTTTTTCTCCAAAACCGACTACGTGATCCGGGAAGAGGATACGATCGGCTGGGGGCTGAAGGACATCCCGTTCTTCGAGCAATCCATCGGCCTGTTGCAGGATGTTCCGCAGCCGTTCTACGCCCGGTTCATCACGCTGACGAACCACCATCCGTTCTCCCTGGAGCGGAAGGACGAATACGTGCCGGAGTTCGATTCCGGCGACGGCACGGTGGACCGGTATTTCACGACCGTCCGCTACATGGATGAAGCGCTGAAGGTGTTCTTCGAGCGGATGAAGGAAGAAGGGTTGTACGAAAATTCCGTTTTCATCCTGTACGGCGACCATTACGGCATTTCCGCCAACCACAACGCGGCGATGGAGAAGTACCTGGGCCGGACCATCACGCCTTACGAACACATCCAGCTTCAGCGGGTGCCGCTCATCATCCACATCCCCGGCCTGAAAGGGGAAACGATCGACAAAGTGGCGGGCCAGATCGACGTGCGGCCGACGCTTTTGCACCTGCTCGGCATCGAGGGCGAAAACCCGTACGACTTCGGGGAAAACCTGTTTGCCGACAATCCCGATCCGCTGGTGGTGCTCCGCGACGGCAGCTTTGTGACGGACAAATACGTCTACACGGAAAACATTTGCTACCTGAAAGGCGTGTTCGGGTTCGAGACGGACGCCGCGGCCTGCGAGCCCTACATGGCGCGGGCGGCGAACGACCTCGCCTACTCCGACAAAATCATTTACGGCGATTTGATGCGGTTCAGCGAGGCGATCAGCCAGGATCCGGCCGGCGAGGAACAACCGGAAACGGAACCGGTTGATGCGGACGTGCCGGAAGGCGCGGATGCGCCGGAGTGGCCCGTGCAGCCGGACGGATTCGCCGAGCTGTTGTCGCTGCCTGATCCCGCGGAAGTGTTGGACGCGATGGCGGAACAAGCGGATGAGGCCGCCGGAGACGAAGCCGGCTTCGCGCCGGCGGAATCCGGTGCCGCGGAATAGCAGCGGCGGCCGCCGCGGAGGAACCGCCTTCTTCTGGTCCGGCGTTCCCGCGGCAGATCAGGGAAGAGCCGCCTTCCGCAAGACGGAACCGGCGAAAGCTTGGGCGATCGATGCACCGTGCATCGCCGGTTGTGCCGGGATCCGCAACGCATCCGAACCGAAAAAAGGCTGTCCCGCCATCCTCGCGGATGGGGAGACAGCCTTTTCTCGTTGTGATTTACAGCACGCGGCGAGCCGTTTCGTATTCCCTGGCCCAGTAGCCGCTGTTCAGGCTGTTGATCGAAATGCCGTTCTTTGAAGGCGTGTTGTGGATGAACTGGCCGTTTCCGATGTAGATGCCGACGTGGTTGATGGATGAGCTGTTGGCGGAGAAGAAGACGAGGTCGCCTTTTTTCAGATTGCTTTTCGCCACCGCTTTTCCTTTGTTCTTGAGCGTTTTCGTGCCCCAGGGCAGCTGCACGCCGTTTTGTTCAAACACGTATTCGACGAAGGACGAGCAATCGAAAATCATTTTGGACGGATTGCGCACCCCGTATTTGTATGTAACGCGGCCTTGCAAGCTTTTGGCCAGGTTGATGATGTTGTCCGCCTTGCCCGAAGAAGTCGATGAAGACGAACTGCCGGATGAAGACGAGGAACCTTTGTAATTGCTGTATTTGGAGTTTGCCGAAATGAATCCGATGGTGCCGTCCTGGACCATGATGCGGAGCCAGTAGTTGTTTTCTTTTCGGATGACGTGAACCTTTTCGCCCTTCGGAATCAACCGGTATATGTATGCGCTGGTGCTTGGCTGGGCCCGGAAGTTGACCCCGGCTTTGATGGTCGTTTCGTAGGAAGCGGCTTCGGCTTCGGGCGGCACGACGGCAAGCGGCAGCGCCACGCACAGAGCCAGCAGGGCGATGATGAACTTTTTCATGGTGATTGATCATCCCTCCAAATTTGGTATACATTCATCCTAACCGCGATTTCTTGGAAAAATCATTAGTGGATTGCTGGAAAAGGGACTGGCGCGGGCGGTACGCTGCGCTAAAATGGAGACAATACAGGAGTTGCGGTGCCGCGTGCGAAGGCCGCCGTGCCGCCATGTGCCCGACCGGGAGAAATGCGGTGCATGTCACGGTCTTCGCCGGCCCCGACCCGGTCGTTTTTGCAACATGCAGCACACAACAAGCACTTCGCGTGACGGGCAGCACATGGGACACATACCGGCATTTCTTCCCATGCCCCGTGTCAGTACCGGACCAAAGGACGGATGGGAGCCATGAAACCGATGGAGACGAACATCATGAAGTTTGACGAACTGGCAGGGCGCCTGGGCGCGCCGGATCTTGTCATCGTGGAATGCGGGAACGTGTCGGGAAGGCGGGAGGAAGGGCGGCGGTCTTGCGCGGACGGCCATATTCCGGGGGCGGTCCGCCTCGATTTGGAGCGGGACATGTGCGGACCGGTGCGGGAACACGGCGGGCGCCATCCGCTGCCGGATCTCGGCACCTTCTCCCTCATGCTGGGACAGCTCGGCGTCGGCAACGACACCGCCGTCGTGGCCTATGACAACCAGGACGGCGCCGTCGCCGCCCGGTTGTGGTGGATGCTGTCTTTCCTCGGGCATGAACGGGCTTCGGTGCTGGAAGGCGGATATTCGGCCTGGGTGCAGGTCGGCCTTCCGACATCGGTGGAGCAGCCCGCGGTCGTTCCGCGCCGGTTCATCCCCCGCGTCAACACGGCCATGATGATATCCGAACACGAGTTGCGGAACAAGCTCGGAGCGCCCGGCGTGACGCTGATCGATTCCCGCGAGCCGGAACGGTACCGGGGAGAGTCCGAACCGGTTGACGCCGTGGCCGGCCGCATTCCGGGCGCCGTCAACCGGTATTGGAAAGACGCTTTGGACGGGCGGGGCATTTACAAACCGGCGGAGGAGCAGGAGAAGCGGTTTGCCGGCATCGGCCGGGACGACGAAGTGATCGTCTACAGCGGATCAGGCGTGACGGCCTGCGTCAACGTGCTGGCGCTCCGGATGGCCGGATTCGCCAACGTCCGGCTGTACCTGGGCGGCTGGAGCGATTGGATCAGTTACGGGGAAAATCCGGTGGAACAACAGTAAGTGGGAATTCACCGTGTCGGTGCCGGGGGAGGTTGATCCTGGCGCCGATTTTTGATATGCCACGTTGCTCCAAAAAGAAACATAAATTGACATAAATATGGAAGAATGTTACTTTGGAATGGAAGATGGAAATTTGTCCTCGACCAAAAACCGTTCGAATCATGGAGGAAAAATCGTGGAAACAACGAAACTGGGCATCTCTGTTGGCTTGATGGCGGCGGGGTTGTATTTTGTCGGATTGTTCAATTTTTTGGCGCTGCTCGTTGCAAGCGGATACATTTTGCTCTTTGAAACGAACCAGCAGCTGAAACGGTACGCGGTCAAGGCGCTGTGCATCGTGGTCGGATTCGCGCTGCTTTCCCAGGTGATCAGTCTCGGTTCGTATTTGTCGAATATCCTGAGCAACGCATTCGTTTGGCCGGATCTGGTCAGCTTCTCGTGGCTGAACAGGATCGTCTCGATCCTGACCGGCGCTTTGCGCATCGTGGAAGTGATCGTGTTGCTCTTTCTCGGGTTCAAGGCGCTCGTGCACGGGGACGTCAAAGTATCGGGCATCGATGATACGATCGACAAGCACTTGTGAAGCGGGAGGGGCGGTTTGCGCCCCGGATGCTTCGCCGGATCGGGTGCGATTTCTGCGGGTGCCGCTAATTGTTCGGTTGGACAACCTCATCGCACATCGACGACGGGTCGGGAGGCCGGCCCTTTTTTCATGCTCCAAGCACCTGGTCACCATCCGCTGCCGGCATTCGCTGTCTTCCACCCATGCCTGGACGGCCGGCATCGGCAACGGCACCAGAGAGTTGGCCGAAGACAACCGGCGGGCCGTCACCGTCCGGCTCTGGAGGAACCGCACGCCACGGCACAAAGCCCTTCGACGACTTTATTCGACTTTGTTGTCGATGCCGGCGATATATCCCCAACCGGCCCATGAAAGGCCGTGCGCGTTCTTTTCTCTTGGTTAAATGGGTCCTATTGAAGGAAAATACTGCCTTGTCTTTGAATTTATTGAGTGGATCTTCATAATGGAGGTGTCGAATCTTGACTGGACAAACGGCAAGTCAAATGTCGGAACAGCTGTCCGATTTGCAGAGGCGGAACCGGATCATGACCGCAATCTTGTGGGGATGCCTGGCACTGGCCTTCGTGACGGCCATCGATACACCGGTCATGCTCAGGCAAATTCTCGTTTTCGGACTGCCTGTCTCCCTGGCTTGCACCTTTTTGACCTGGAAAAAGATCGGGATCATTTATGTCCAATACATCATCGCCTTCGGACTCAGCCTGGTGTCCTTTTTCTTTTTGAAAGAAGCGGTTCTCGTTTCCGAGTTGCTCATCCTGTTTCTGTCCGTGGTGATCATTTCCATTTACCCCGACTACCGGCCGCTGGTGCTGAACGGCGTGTTGAGCCTTGCCATTTTGAACTATTACCTGTTGACGAAAGAAGCGTATGCCGGCGAGGACGTCGTCGGCATCAACACCTTCATGATTCTCGTGCTCGCTTCGTTGCTTGCGCAAAGCCGCATCAGCGCCGGCATGCTGAAAAGGATCGCAATCAGCGCCGAGCAATCCGAACAGGCGAGACGGAGAACGGAGGCCATTTTGCGGAAAGTTGCCGAATCCGTCGATGTGCTGGGCCAATCGGCGGCGGCCATCCATAAGGATGTTTCCTTCGCCGGGACAATCTCGAAGGAGGTCGTCCGGGCTTACCAGGAAATTTCGGTTGGAATCGGGGAGCAAGCGACCAGCCTGCAGGAGATCTCCCATTCGATGCAGCAGGTGACGCAGACGGCGGAGCAGACGGTGGCGTCTTCGGAGGAAATGAGCCGGGCTTCGCAGAACATTTCGGAGATCACGCAACAAGGTCTGGACAACATGGTGAAGCTGTCGGAGGACATCCGGGGCGTCAACCGGTCCGTCGAACATGCGGCTGCGGTGATGGAGGAGGTCAACCGGGAAAACGCGAAAATTGGCGACATCGTCGCGCTGATCAGCGAGATCGCCGACCGGACGAACCTGCTTTCCCTGAATGCCTCCATCGAAGCCGCCAGAGCCGGAGAACACGGCCAGGGGTTTTCGGTGGTGGCGTTGGAAATCCGCAAGCTGGCCGCGAGCGCGCAGGAGGCTTCGCGGCAAATTGCCGAAAGTCTTGGAGTGATCCAACGAAGAGTGGCGGAAGCTTCGGACATGGTCCATGCCGGATTCCGGTCGGCCGAGGAAGGAACACGAGCCGCGGAAGAAGCGGAGACGCTGTTTGAACGGATTCGCGCAATGACTGCGGATGTCCTCCGACAAGCCGAAGGGCTGCGCGAACGGAATGAACAGATGCTCGCCGCCGCCGGGCAAGTGACGGAAGAAACGGGGAAGACGGCGGCCATCTCGCAGCAATCCGCGGCGTCGGTGGAAGAAGTGTTGGCCGGCGCGGAAGAGCAGCTGCAGCGCATGGACAGCATCGTGGACAGCATTTCGCGTCTGAACGGTCTGGCGGTGAAACTGGAGGCGCTGGTCAAGGGGTAAGGCGGCGGGCGAAGCCTTCCCGAACAAGCCGCAGCGGCCAAATCGGGCGGCAATCCCGGTTGTCCGGTTTGATGCGGAACAGCGCGCCGGCCGGCGGCCGTTCGGCCAACTCGCCTTCGTCGTTGCCGTATCACGCCCGTTTTACGCCGATGTCATGTACAGTTCGTCGAAGGTTTCTCCGCCGCAGGTACCGGACGTCTCGTCCGGCACTTTCTTCCGGAGCGCCAATTCCGGTCAAATCGCCGCCATATGGACCGGCAAACCCCGGGTGTCCGTTTTGATACGGAACAGCGCGCCGGCCAGCGGCTGTTCGGCCAATTCGCTTTCGTCGTTGCCGTTTCTCGCCGAGGTGATGTACAGTTCGTCGAGGTTTTCCCCGCCGAAGGTACACGACGTCACGTTTTTCGCCGGGACGGATACGGAAGCGAGTTTGCGGCCGGTGCGGGGATCCCAGCGGGTCACCTGCCAGCCGCCCCAGTGGGCGATCCAGAGCATGCCTTCGGCATCGATGGTCATGCCGTCCGGGTTGCCTTCTTCTCCCGCAAAATCGATCAGCACCCGCCGGTTGGCGATGGTTCCGTCTCCGGCGCGGTAGTCGAAGGCAAACACCGCCCCGTCTCCGGTGTCGATGTAATACATGACCGAATCGTCTTCATTCCAGGCAAGGCCGTTGGAGCAGACGATGCCCGTCAGCTTCCGCGTCAGCCTGCCGCCTTCTTCAAGCAGGTACAAGCTGCCGTCCTTCTCCCATTTGGCGCTGATCGTGCCGGCCCAAAACCGCCCGCTGCGGTCAACCTTGCCGTCGTTCAGCCGGTTGGCGGGATTCGGCTCATCCGTGGCCGCAATCAGTGCCGTCTCCCCGGTGGCCGGATTCAGCCGGTAAAACCCGTCCTGCATGGCCAGAACCCAGCTGCCGTCCCGTGCCGGCACGGCCGCCCCGATTTTTTTGTCGAACGCCGTCCGGTCCGCCATGCCTGTTTCGGGCCGATAGCGCCACAATTCCTTGCCGTCGATGTCCACCCACACCACTTGCCGGTTTTCGCCGTCCCAAACGGGACCTTCCCCGAGGGCGTTGCTGGCCTCGAACACGGGCTCGGCGCGATACGTTTTCACACGGATCCCTCCCTGTCTGGAAAATAACTCCTCTCATTGTAACAAAAAGCCGCCAAAAGAGAACCGCAAACCGGAAAAAGGCGCGGACCGGTTCGCTTGGGCAAGTCGCGGCCGGTGTGCGAAACATGCAACATGGGAAAACGGGAACATTCCTTGCCCCGCACGGCCGCCCCCGCCGGATTCGCCAAATCGGACAACGAACCGGCATTTCGCACCCTGTACGGCCCCTTCGCCGGAATGAATAACGGCCTCTGGACGGCATGCCCGGTGCGGCGCAGTACGCCTGAACGCCGGGCAGGCGTGACGAACGGTACCCAACCTTTATCGCCCCCATCGGAACGTCGTATAATGGAATCGGATGACATGCGAAAACGCGGGCATTCCGGAAGGGAGTGGAGAACTTGCGGATCGGGCTTGTGCTGGAGGGCGGCGGCATGCGGGGCGTCTATACCGCCGGAGTGCTGGAGTACTTTTTGGAAGAAGGCATCCGGTTCCCCCATGTGGTCGGCGTTTCCGCCGGGGCTTGTTCAGCCACCAATTACCTGTCGGAGCAGAGGGGGCGCAACCGGACGGTGACCATCGGATACGTGAACCATCCTCACTACCTGTCCGTGAGCAACTGGTTCCGCGAGCGCAGCCTGTTCGGTATGAACTTTCTGTTCAACGAGTTGCCGAACCGGCTCGTGCCTTTTGATTATGAGGCTTTTTTCCGCAATCCGGCGGCCTTCTGGGTCGTCACCACCGACGCGATGACCGGAGAACCTTGCTACCGGGAGAAAAATGAAGCCGGGCCGGACATCGGGTTCATGGATTACGTGCGGGCTTCCAGCAGTTTGCCGTATGTTTCGCCGCCCGTCCACAAAGACGGGCGCATCCTGTTCGACGGCGGCGTCAGCGACCCGATTCCCGTCGGCAAATCGGAGCGGGACGGAAACGAATTTCACGTCATCGTCCTGACCCGGGAAGCGGGCTATCGCAAAACGCAAGGGCGAAACATGCGTTGGCTGGCGCGGCGGATCTATCCGGAGTACGGCGGTCTGCACAAAGCGATGGAGCGGCGTTGGCGGGTGTACAACGAATCGCTGGAACGAGCCGAGAGGTTGGAAAAGGAAGGGCGCGCAGTCATTTTGCGGCCGCCGGCGGGAACCGGCGTGGACCGGATGACGAAGGACGAGCGGAGGCTGTCGGCGCTGTACGAACTCGGTTACCGGCATGCGAAAGCGCATGCCGACGTGTGGCGCAGGCTGTTTTGATGATGGGGGGAAGGTGCGCAGGTTCGCGGTGGATCGCGGTTGATCGCCGGGCGGGCCGACGCGCCTTTTTGATTGGAAGGGGCAGGCGGGGGAACGGCTGACGGACGGTTCCGGTGAGACGCCCAAGGATGGACCGGAGCCGTTTATTGATCCGGCCGGAATGCGGGTTTGCCGCTTATGCAGGCCGGTTCCGGGGAATCGCGCATATCGTCCGGAAACGGGCGTTGATCCGTTGTACCGGGGGCGGGGAAGTGCAACCTTTTCACCGTCCGGTCCGTCCGGTAGGGTGAAAATGAGACGGAGGGATGTACCGATGCGATTTCCTTGGAAACGCGTCGTCATGCTGGCCTTGGTTTTGCAGCTGGCTTTTATGTCCGTTTCCCTGGCATTTGAGGATGTTGATGGAGACGGGTTTGGCGACGTCATTTTGGAACTGAAGGCAAAAGGGGTCGTCCATGGGGACGGCAAGTCGTTCGGAGGCGATCGGGTGTTGACGCTGGCGGAAGGGTTGGCCATGATGGCGCGCGGTCTGAAGCTTTCGTCTGCGGCTGATGAGAATGTGGAAATGCAGCCCATCGGCGAGCGATTCGACCGGGTGGAAGACGGCGCCTGGTATGCGGACGCGTTCCGTGCAGCGGCGCAGGCCGGGCTGGACGTGCCGCGTGATGCGGATCCGGCGGAGGAACTGACTCGCGAGCGGTATTTGCATCTGCTGCTCCAGGCGTTGCAGGCAACGGGCGATTATCCGTTTACGAAGCGATTGTTTTTCGTGGCCGATGCAGACGACATGAATCCGGATTACGCATATTCCATCCAGTTGATGCTGAACGGCGGATTCGTGCAATTGGACGAAGGAGAGCGATTGCATCCGAAGAAACCGGTCACCCGGCGCGATGCAGCCGTCATGTTGCGCGCCGTAATGGACTTCGCCGAGCGGCACGGGAAGGTCGGCGGCCCCGGGGCCGTGACGCATGGATGCCCGGCCGGCGGGCCGGCCGATGGGACGACGGCCGGCGAGTCAGTCGATGGCACGTTTGGCGAATCCGTTGATGGGACGGCAGGAGAGACGGTCGACGGGGCAACTGACGCCATCGACGACGGCCCCGCGTTGAAAGATGAAGTCACTTGCACGGTGGAACCGGTGAATGACGAGGTCGTGAAGGTGATCCTGTCCCGCGGCGAAAAACCGAACTCCGGCTACCGGATCGAGATTGCGGCCATTGTCTTCCCCGGCGACGAGAAAGCGGAAATCCAATACCGGCTGCTGGATCCCGAACCCGGCCGCATGTATTTGCAGGTCATCACGTACCCGACGGCCGCGGCTTTCGTCCCCGCAGGCCACGAAGTCGTGCTGAAGCAGGTGAATTGACGAAGGGACGGGGCGGAGTGGCAATCGCCGTTCCTTATGAGCCGGTCGGCAACTGTGACGCGTTGCAGCCAATGTGCGGATTTCGTGGATCGGAAAATGCCGTTTTTGTGCGGAGTTATGGGCAAAATGCGGTTAACTCGGTTCGGACAAGGTCTCTGACGAAGGATTTACTCGAGAAAATCGGGCAACTCGTCCCGGAATCGGCCTGTTCCGCAGGAGTTGCTCGAGTATGTCGAGCATCTCCGTCCAAAAGAGGCCGTGTTCGCAGGAAATACTCGAGAAAGTCGATCAATCCGTTCTGGAAAAGGCCCCTGGAGGCAGAATTACTCGAGAAAATCGAACAATTCGGTGCGAAAAAGGCCTTTGGTGAGGGAATTGCTCGAGAAAATCGAGCAACTCGTCCCGGAATCGGCCTGTTCTGCAGGAGTTGCTCGAGAATGTCGATCAATGCGAAAAATCCCCGCTCATGCGCACATCCGTCCACTAAAAATACCGGTACCGACAATCGGACCGGTATTTTTGTCGATTCGTTCATTCCACGGCCGCATTCGTCGCGATCGTGCCTGCGGCTGCGCTGCCTGCCGCTTCCGCGGCTACCGCGTCCGCATGTTCCGCCGGCAACGCTTCCCCGACGACCGCTGCCGGTTCCGCTGCCCGGGCTTCTTCGGCTGCCTGCTTGGCCGCTTCTTCCGCAGCCCGCTTGGCGGCTTTCTCCGCTTCCCGGGCTTCCGCCAGCTTGCGCTCCGCTTCTGCGCGGGAAGCCAGTTCACGGTATTGGTCATCGTTCAAAATCCGGCGGGCCGTCACATACCGTTTGGCGTAATATTTGTCGTCCAGGGGCGTAATGGTGATGCCTTTTTTGCTGGAGGCGTGGGCGAACTTTCCGTCCCCGACGTAGATGCCGACGTGGGAGATCGATTTGCCGTTCGTTTTGAAGAATACCAGGTCGCCTTCCCGCAGCTTGTCCTTCTCGATCTTGCTTCCTTCCTTGGCCTGGTCAATGGAACGGCGATTCAGGTCAATGCCCGCCAGCTTCTCGAACACGTAGCGGGTAAATCCGGAGCAATCAAAGCCCTTCGGCGTGTTGCCGCCGGTTTTGTAGCGTACGCCAAGCAACTCCCCGACGATTTTCATGAGCGGCGTTTCCGCCGAGGCCGCGGCGTCCTTCGCGTGCAGGTTGCCGGCCAGTCCCAGAAGCAGGACAACGGCAAGCAGCGCAGAGGCCGCCTTGTGCAATGGTTTCAATTGGGCAAACTCCTTCCAAAGCCTGCGAGGTTAGCTGATGGGTTCGGTTGAAGGCACCCTAGAACCGCACGAGGCGGCTCATTCACCCGGAAGTGGGTCCCCCGCTTTCCGCCTTTGCAGCGTAAATTCGGCGTTCTCGTTTTGACCAATGGTAACCATTCGCCAAAAAAGATGAAAATCCTCTTTTTTCTTTTCGAAGATTTTATGCAACAAGCCTCGCAAATTTCCTCGAAAACGGGACAACCGACTGGAAAAAGGGGGCGAAACGACGACAAGAAAGACGGCCTATACAATATTTTTTGAGCAATGAACGACACGCCAAAAATCGGAAACTGCCGAAAAATGAAAAAAAGAAACCCGGAGCAGGTCCGGGAAACACGGAACGGAGAAAATCGTCAAAACCGATCCCCGCATGCAGGCATCGGCAGCGATGTTCGGGTTTGCACCCCGATTCCGAAGGATGGGCGCGGATCCCCGGAGCCGGTAAACAGGCATCTTGCGGCTCCCGGTCCAAGCCGCATCAGGCGCGGTGCGCCCGCCAATAGCGGTGTTGGGCGGCAATTCCCCACACCCGCAGCCAGATCCGGATGAGCGGGTAGAGGAGGTACAGCACCACCGACGGAAATCCCGCCCAGTACAGCGAAGCCGAAAACAGGGCGGAGCCGATGATGAAGGAAACCGTGAATACGGCCAGGGCGATGCCGGCCACCGGCACGATGCGGCGAAAGAAAAAGGAGAGGGCGGCAAGCAGCCGATCGTCCTCCGTGAGGGCAAACAGGACATACGTGAACAGCAGTTTGAGCGCGGCGCTCCAGACGAGGAGCAGGAAAAGCCAGGGCGCGACGCCCGCAGCCAATTGCCGCGGATCACCGGCCGCGAACCAGCCCCGGACCATGGCGGGAATTGCCCAATACAGCGGAACGGCCAGCAGCGCCAGGCGCAGCATATAAAGCCACACGAAGCTGACGGACAATCGCCGAATGCCCCGGATGAAGGCCGTGCCCCTCGGCGTGCGCTCATCGCTCAGGCTGTTGAACACCCCGGCGTCGAGGGCCGGCACCATCACGAGGCGGATGAGGGCGTAGACGAGCAACATGCCGGCGATCGGCAACGCAAACGATTTGTCCTGCATCATGAGCAGGAAGTCGTAAACGAACAGGTTTGCCCGTTCCCTGCCCAGCTCCGGCGGGGGATACCGGCTCATCACCTCGATGACGTGGCCTTCGATGTACCGGTACAGCGGCACGCTCCAGGCAAAATGGAACACGAGCAACACCCCGATGGCAAAAGGTTCTTTCCCCGCCCGGCGCAAACCATCCTTCAACGCGTTCATCCGATTGTTCCCCCTTCTCCCGTCGGCCGGGCGTTCAGATCGCCCAACCGAGCAGCGTTTCCACCATTTTGCCGATCAGGACCGTCCAGCGCACTTTCCAGGCGTTGTCGATCTCGGCCAGGAGCACGTTGTTGACCAGACGGTTTTCCAGGAGCAGGTTTTGGTCGGGATCGACGGCCACCCACAGCAGACGGCTGTCCGTCGTCACCTTGATCACCTTTTCCCTGCCGTCATCCTCCCACACCTTCTCTGCCACCGTCCCGTCCGCAAACCGGAACATGACCGGCACCGGCTTGAAGTATCCGCCGTGACGCACCAGTTTCACCGTATATTCGCGCAGTTTTCGCCCGTTCTTTTCCACTTCCCGCGAACGGATTTCCGCCACTTCGTAATCGAGCATCTCCTTGCCGTGGACAAATTGGTCGAAAAACGATTGCCAGGACCTTTTGGTGACGTCTTCCAGCACGCGTTGGAAATCCGCCGTCCCCGGGTGTTTGAATTTCCACCGTTCGTAATAGGTTTTCAACACCTTGCGCATGTTCGCCGTGCCGATTTCGCGTTCGATGGCCAGCAACACCAGCTTGCCCCGGGTGTACACGTTGGCGGCATACTGCTCATGGTCCGTGAACTTCCATGATGCGAGCTTGAGCGGGGCGGGATCCTTGAGCGAGACGGCTTCGTATTTCAGGTGGCCCGCTTTGCCGTACTCCGTCTGCATCAGGCGGAATTCGGACCAGGAGGCGAACGCTTCGTCCAGCCACGCTTCTTCGGCTTCGTTGCTGGCTACGATGCCGTACCAGTACTGGTGGGCGATTTCGTGGGCGACAACCTGTTCCAGCTCGAGTCCCGGCTGTTCCGATTCGGCCGCCCAGGCGGCGATGAGCGTCGGGTACTCCATGCCTCCGGCGCCCTCTGCATCCGCCGGAGGCACGACGATGGACAGCGTGGAATACGGATAGGGGCCGAACCATTCGCCGTAACGGGACAGCGACAACTTGGCCGCACGGAAATAGCGGTCCTTCAGATGGGCGTGGCGCGGGTCGAGATACAGCTTGATCTTGACGCCGGGCACGAAGCGGTCCGCATGGGGTTCTTCCGCGTAGACGAAATGCGGCGAGGCGGCCCAGGCGAAATCGTGCACGTCGTCGGCGTAAAAGTGGTACGTTTTGCGTCCGCCGCTCCGGGTGACCGGTTTCGCCTGGAAGCCGGTGGCCGCCACAAGGTGGTCATCCGGTACGTTGATGGTCACGTTGTAGATGCCGAAATTGCCGTAAAACTCCGAGTTGCCGTGATATTGGTGCAAACTCCAGCCTTCCTCCTCGCGGCCGCGGGTTCCGGCGGTTTCGTAGGCGGCCACTTTCGGATACCATTGCCCGGCCATGAGGAAGTCGTCCGCAACGCCCATGCGGGCGAAGACGCGGGGCAGGCTGACCGTAAACTGAAGCCGCAGCGTGACCGTTTCGCCGGGCATCACCGGATGCGGCAGGCGCAGCTTCGCCAGCGTCCGGTCTTCCCGGTTGCCGTCGTCGGGCTGGACGAAGGCAAGGCGGTGGCTCCAATCTTCGCCGTTCATCGACTTGACGGAAGACACGGTCATGGAGCCGAAGCTGCCGGGTTTCATGTTGACGCCCCGGAGCTGGCCGCCCGACTCTTTCATGAAGGTGGTTTCCGGGGAGCGGAAGGCGTTCGGGTACAGGTGGAAATACAATTCCTGTACCGGTTTTTTGCCCGGATGCCGCCAGGTGACGGTTTGCTCGCCCGTGAGGAGATGCTTTTTGGCGTCGTAGCTGACCCCGATATGGTACTCCGCCACATGTCGGCTGAGGGGCGCCGGTTTCGGTTTGGCCCGTTCCTCCGCGGCGTCCGGGGTTTTGGCATCCGTGTTGTCCTTGCCGGCGGGGGCGGCTTCCCCGGAAAGCGGGCCGGCCGGGAGAACGAAGACGGAAAGCAGGAGGAAGGCGAGCAAGAGCGGCAGGATGAACGTCAGTTTGCTGCGAATCGGTCTAGGCATCGGAAACCATCACTCCCGAAAAAGACATGCTTTGTAGAGCATGTATATGTCATGTCCACGGGGATTAGCACGCCGATTGCGGGACAGGGAAGGGCCGCCAGGCGGGGACGCCGGGGCAGTTCGCGGCAGCGGTGCGGGAGGGCGCGGAAGCGGCACGCCGCGACAAAGGCGTGAACGGACCGGAAGGAAAGATGGCCGTCGTGTCCCGTTGCGACACGGATGCGTTTCGCTGCTGGAATGGAAAGCGAACATGGCCGACGTGCAACGGAGAAGCGGATCGGGGTGGAAAAGCGCGCGTCAACCCGCTAGAATGGGAACAGCGACATTTGCGCGCGGAAGAAAGCCCGCGGAGTGTGTGCCATCACTTTCGGCAAGGAGGTCGGAACCGATGGGTGAAGGAAGGGAAACGGACAAAACGGCCGGCAAAAAGCCCCTGTCGTTGAACATCGTCAGCACGCGGAATGCCCACCGCGGATTCGGCGCGGGCATGATCGATTTGAGCAACGTGTCCAGCATCATCATCGACGGCGACGAAGCCTACATCGACATCGGCGCCATGCACGCCAAGAGCAAAGTGGAGCGGGGCATCCGCTTCACGCCGAACAAGGAAGAAGTGCCCGGCGGCAGGACGGTCTGGATCGTCTGGGTGGCCGTAGACCGGAGCCGGGAATCCGGCGCCTATTATGCCGGTTTGACCGCCTGTGAAATGAAAATCGATACGGAAAAGCGCATCGGATGGAAAATATTGGCGGACCATGTGAACAAAATGGACCATGCCATGAAGCGCCGGTTCGTCCTGGATGGCTTGAATGAACGGGAGGCGCAAGCCCTGAAACGGGTGCTCGTCGAACACAATCCGGGCATGTGGGAACGGTCGCCGCAGGAGCTGAAGGACAAGCTGGAGCAGCTGTGTGGCTCGGGCGGGCATTGATTTGGACCCGAACCCGGAGCACGAGCGATCCGGGTGCCGGATTTGCAGCGGGATCGCCGAACGCAACCGATGAACAAGAGGCTGTGGAATCACGAATCGTGGTTCCACAGCCTCTTTGGTCATCCGGACGTTGGCAGCCGGGATTTCTCAGATAGGACAAATGTGTTGCAAAAATACAGCTTATTTTGACCAAAACCTCAACAGAAGAAAGATGTAGTGCAAAAATGCAGCATATTTATTTGAAAATCCGAAAAATGAAAAAATATCCTGCATTTTTGCAATCAATTTGCCCAATTTACCTGAAATCCAAAAAATATGCTGCACAAATGCACTTCGTTGACTCGACGCCCAGCGGCGGGATCGCGAGCAGATGGGCGTTGTCCGGCCGACGCCCTGCGGCAGGTTCGCGATTACAGCCCCCACCAACGTTTGAATTGTTCCCACCAGCTTTTTTCTTTCTCCGTTTCGTGCAGGTCTTCCCCGAACCCGTTGAACGGCGCTTCCTCAAGTTCCCCGCCGACGTGTTCGTTGCAAAATTCCACCGGTTCCGTGCCGCGCACGAACACTTCCAGCCGGCTTTCCGGGCATGCGTCCGTGGCGATCAGGCCGGTGGCCGGATCGATATACAGGGAGACGATGCCGTCCGGCACCGGGAAAATTTTCGGCGGAACCGGTTCCAGCGCCGTTTCCAGGAAGTCCGCAAAAACCGGTGCGGCCTTGTGCGACTCGACGGAGGACAAGCCGCCGCCCTTGTCGCGCCCCACCCAGACGGCGACGGACAATTCCGGCGTGTAGCCGACCATCCAGGCGTCCGAGTTGGTGGTGCCCGTCTTGCCGGCCACCGGCCGGTGAATCCGGTCGGCCACCCGGTGGGCCGTTCCGCCGGGCTCGAACACGCTTTCCAGCAAGCTCGTCAGCACGTAAGCGTATGACGCATCCACCGCCCGCGACTGCGCATGCCGGTGCTCGTACAGGATGCGACCTTTCATGTCTTCCACGCGGAGGATGGCGGCCGACTTGGCGAGCACCCCCTGGTTGGCAAACGCGCCGAAGGCGCTTGCCATCTCCAGCGGGCTAACCGGGAAACTGCCGAGGGCGAGCGACGGCAAATTGTCCAGCTTCGCCGTGATCCCGAGTTTGCGGGCGGTGTTGATGACCGTGTCCCCGCCGACGTCCAGCAGCGTGTTGACGGCGTAAATGTTGTCCGATCGGGCGATTGCCATGCGCATGTCGATGAAATCGTGGGCGTATTTGTCGTTGAAGTTGCTGGGCATGTATGTCCGCCGGCCTTCGTCGTAGGTGAACAGCGTCGGCTCACTCTTGTAGCGGGTTACCGGGCTGAAGCGGCCGGATTCAAGGGCCGCCAGATAGACGATCGGCTTGAAGGAAGAGCCCGGCTGCCGGGTGGTTGCCAGCGCCCGGTTGAACTGGTTGCGGGCGTAATCGACCCCGCCGACCATCGCCTTGATGTGGCCGGTGCGCGGATCGATGGCGACGAGGGCGGCCTGCAAATCATCCTCCGCATCCAGGTGCGCGGCCACCGCCCGTTCCGCCGCTTCCTGCATGCGCAGATCGAGGGTGGTATGGATGCGCAGGCCGCCCTGCCGGAGCATCTGCTCGCTGATCCCGAGCTCCCGCTGCGCCAGCTGTTTGACGTAATCGGTAAAAAAGGGCGCCCGGGACGGCTCGTTCCGCTTCAGCGGCATGAATGCCAGCGGCTCAGCCATCGCTTCATCGGCCTGCCGCTGCGAAATGTAGCCGTGCCGGACCATCGCGTCGAGGACGAGACGCTGCCGCGCCCGGGCGTTTTCTTCGTCGTAATAGGGAGAGTAGTATCGCGGCCCTTTCGGCACGCCGGCCAGGAGGGCGCTCTCCGCCAACGTCAGGTCGGCGGCGTCCTTGCCGAAAAACAGCCGGGCGGCCGCCTGCACGCCGTAGGTGGAATGGCCGTAGTAGATTTGGTTCAGGTATTGCTCCAGAATGTCGTCCTTCCCGTAACGCATTTCCAGCTGGATGGCATAAATCGCTTCGCGGATTTTCCGTTCCCACGTGCGCTCATGGGTCAGGTACAGGTTGCGTGCCAGCTGCTGCGTGATCGTCGAGGCGCCCTGCACCTTTTTCCAGGCCTTCAGGTTGGCCGCCGCCGAGCGGAGGATGCCGATCGGGTCGACGCCGAAATGGTCGTAAAACCGGTGGTCCTCAATGGCCAGCACCGCCTGGATCAGCCAGGGGGAAATCGCCTCAAGCGGCACTACTTGCCGGTTTTCCCCGGCGTTGAACGCATCGATGACTTCCCCGTGCACGTCATAGATATAGGACGTCTGCATGACGGCGGCGGCGGGAAGCGCTTGTGTGCGCAAAAAAAGGAGAAACAGGACCGCCGCAACGGCGCACGTCCCGACGGCGGCGATGGCGAAAGAGACCAGCCGTTTCAGCCGGCCGGCCCGTCCTTTTCCGACTTTTCGGCCCATCTTCGTTCTCCCCTTCCAAACTCGTACAACGGTCGATTGTTACCAGTATGGAAAAAGATTCCGCCCGCTATTCAATGCCGGTCAAAACAAGGCTTTTCCGGATATTGCTTTTTCGAAGGGATACACTATAATACAACTGTCAAACCGGAAAATGCCAACGGGAAACCGGGACAAAGCCGGTTGCAAATTGTCTATGGAAAGCGGGAATTTCGGATGGAGTTGTGGTTTACCGAGAAGCAGACGGAATCATTCGGCATTACGGCGAAAGTGAAAGAAACGCTGGTGCGGGAGCAAACCCGGTACCAGGACCTGGCCATTTTCGAGACGGAGCAGTTCGGCCGCATGCTGACGCTGGACGGCATGGTGATGACCACGATCAGGGACGAATTTGTCTATCACGAAATGGTGGCGCATCCGGCGCTGTTCACCCACCCGAATCCGCGCCGCGTGCTGGTGGTCGGCGGAGGTGACGGCGGCGTCATCCGCGAAGCGCTGAAACACCCGGAAGTGGAGAAAGCGGTGCTGGTGGACATCGACGGCAAAGTGATCGAGTATTCGAAAAAGTACCTGCCGGAAATCGCCGGATGGCTGGACGACCCCCGGGTGGACGTGATCGTGGGCGACGGGTACATGTACATTCACGAGCACAAAAACGAGTTTGACGTCGTCTTGGTCGACTCCACGGAACCGGTCGGGCCGGCGGTGCAACTGTTCGAAAGAGGATTTTACGCCGCAATCTACGATGCGCTGAAAGAAGACGGCCTGTTCGTCGCCCAGACGGACAATCCGTGGTTCAAGGCCGACCTGATCCGCAACGTGCAAAGAGACGTGCGGGAAATATTCCCGATCACGCGGCTTTACTGGGCCAACATCCCGACATACCCGAGCGGGCTGTGGACGTTCACGATGGGCAGCAAGAAATACGATCCGCTGGTCGTCGAACTCCGTCCGTTGCCGAATCTCGACACCCGCTACTATACCCCGGAGCTGCACAGGGCATGCTTCGTGTTGCCCCGCTTCTTGGAAGACCTGTGCGCGGGGAGGGCGTGACATGCGGTTCAACCAGGCCTATTCCGGCAATGTCTTCATCGCCAGTTCGGAAGATTACGAATCGGCGCAGGCCGTCGTGTACGGCATGCCGATGGATTTCACCGTCAGTTTCCGGCCGGGATCCCGCTTCGGTCCGGCCCGCATCCGGGAAGTGTCCGTCGGGCTGGAGGAGTACAGCCCGTACCTGGATCGCAGTCTGGACGAAGTGCGGGTGTTTGATGCGGGGGACTTGCCGCTGCCCTTCGGCAACGCGGCGCGCAGCCTGGACATGATCGGCGATTACGTCGAACGGCTGCTGGCTGACGGCAAGTTTCCCCTCGGCCTCGGGGGCGAGCATCTCGTCACCTGGCCGATCGTGCGGGCCGTTCACGCCAAACACCCCGATCTGGCGCTCATCCACATCGACGCCCATGCGGATTTGCGGGAACATTACGAAGGCGAACCGCTTTCCCATGCGACGCCCGTGCGCAAAATCGCCGATTTGATCGGCGGGAAAAACGTGTACCAATTCGGCATCCGTTCGGGCACCCGGGAAGAGTTCCAATTCGCCCGGGAGCAGCTCCATTTCCATCCGTTCGACGTGCTCGAGCCGCTGGAGAAGCGTCTGCCGGAACTGGCGGGCCGACCGGTCTACGTCACCATCGACATCGACGTGCTCGATCCGTCGGCGGCGCCGGGAACGGGAACGGCGGAAGCCGGGGGCATCACGAACAAGGAGCTGCTGGCCGCGGTGCACGCCATCGCCCGGTCCGGCGCGAAGGTGGTCGGCGCCGACCTGGTGGAAGTGGCGCCGGTGTATGATCCGTCCGAACAAACGCCGATCGCCGCAGCCAAACTCGTGCGCGAAATGCTGCTGGGATTCGTAAAATGACGCCGGATCTGTCGTTTCCCGCCCGCATCCGGATCGAAAGCACGGCGGACGGCGAGCGATCGGAGCAAACCGTGTCGGGCACCGTCTACCGCAAATCCGGCACCTGGTATTTGCGGTACGAGGAGCAGGACGATGACGGGGTGCCGATGCGCACCTTCGTCAAGCTGGCGGACGAAGAATGGGTGGTCACCCGCCACGGGCCGGTCAGCGCCGAGCTCCGTTTTGCCGAAGGCAGGGAAAGCCGGGGGCATTACCGGATCGGCGGCATGAAACTGGCCTTGTCCATCCGGCTCGAATCGGCCGAACTGCGCATGGAAGAGCGTCGCGGCATGGTGCGAATGGCGTACGGCTTGTCCTTCGACGGCCAGCCGGAGCGCCGGCACACCGTGACGTACTGGATCGAATCGGCACAGGAAGGATAAACCGCCGCGGGGTTCGTGGGCAAATGAAAGCCCCGCGGCGGGCCGGAAGGCGTTCATCCGCAAACATGTGCATCCATCATATACATATATATGGAGGAAAGAAAAACCGCCCGAAGCGAAGCAGCGCCCCGATGCCGGATTGAAGCCGGCATCCGGCGGCGCCGTTCAGCGGTGCCGGGCGGTTTTTATGTTCCGGTGCGGGCGCGGGCGCCGGCCGGCCGGCGGGGCGGCCCGGCGGCCGGCTCCTTCCGGACGGCGCCGCGCCGGTGGCAAGGATCCCGGGCTGATTTTGGGGCCGGCCGGTGCGCGGAGGCGACGGACACGTGCGGATGTCCGTCGCACTCCGGCGGCGTCACGCCGCCCCGGAGCGCGCTTTGCCCGGCGGGCGGCCGCACCGGCCGGACGGCGGCCTGCCGCGGCGGTTTTCAAAAACTTGCGCATTCGGGACAATCGCCTGGTGTCCTGTTCTTCTCCGGCGGCCATCCCGAAGCGCTCCGCTGGACGGCGATCCTGCCGCCTGCCCGACGCCCGCGCCCGCCGCATCGCCATATCGAAGGCGCGGACGGCGTTCAGCCGGCCCGCGGAATCCGGAGCGGCGTCCGTGCCGGCCAGCGGAGAGGACGACCGGGCGATCACCCGCCGCACCGCGTCCGGGCTCATCTCCCGCCGCCTGGCCAAGATGAGGGCGACGGTGCCGCTCACGTGGGCGGCGGCCATGGACGTGCCGTTCAATTCGTTGTAGCGGCCTTTGAGCCAGGCGGAATAGATGGCTTCCCCGGGCGCGTATACGTCAACCTCCCTGCCCCGGTTGCTGAACGGGGCGATGCGCCCGCGCCGATTCAGGGCGCCGACGGCGATGGCGAAGGAGCACCTGGCCGGGAAATCCACCTCGGCCGGTTTGCCGCTGTTGCCCGCCGAGGCCACCACCGTCACCTTGTTGTCCCACGCTTCCCGGACGGCATCGTGGAGGGATTGGGAATAGTCGGGCATGCCGAAGCTCATGTTGATGATATGCATCCCGTTTGCCAGACACCAATCGATGGCCAGCACGATGTCGGATACGTAGGCGGATCCTTCCCGGTCGAAAGCCTTGACCGGGTAGATTTCCGCGCCGGGGGCGACGCCGCGGATGCCCCGCCCGTTCCGTGCCGCTCCCGCGGCGATGGTGCCGGCGATGTGGGTGCCGTGGCCGTTGTCGTCTTCGGCGGAGAACCGGTGGTCGAGAAGATTGATCCCCCTGCGCAGGCAGTGCCGGATGTCCGGATGGCGGTAGTCGGCCCCGGTGTCGATGACGCCGATTTTCACCAACCGGCCGCGGGATTGTTTCCAAAGTTTCGGGGCGCCGATGTCGGCCACGCCCCACGGGATTTTCTTGCCGGGATCGAAGGCGAGGGATGCCCCGCCGGAGAAGGGCAAATACACTTTCGTGGCCGCGATGGACAGTTTCCGGTCTTCTTCCACCGCCAGCCCGCACACCGGATCGACGACCGGCGTCTCTTTCAGGCGGAACCGGACGACGCGGGCTCCGCCGAATGATTCCAGCGCGTCGGCGAGTCCGCTTTTCCGCCCGGCGGCCAGCTGTTGCCGCAGGAGGCTGACAAACCGGCGTCCGGAGGCGGCATCGGCAAACCGGACAAAGTAGCGGGGCGCATCGCGGTCATCCGTCATCCGTCCGGCCATGTCCCGGCACAACCGTGTCCATTCCAAACCGAATCCCTCCCGCAGGTCTCTGCGGTAATATATGTAGCGTCCGGCGGACGGACCGGGAAACCCGCCCTCCGTTTGCCCGAATCGGGTGAACGCCCGCCCCGCCGAACGCCTTTTTGTCCCGGCAAATCGCGGGGGCTGGAATGCCGGAAAGCCCTCCGGTTCCGGTTTCATGACAGTGTTGCTTTTTCATGGGAAATGCGTTTTACTTATTTGTATGACAATTTGCCCCGAAGGAAAGGAAGGATCCGATGAGCATCCCTAACATTGCGAACCTGACGCCCGAAGATGCCAGGGAAATTCCGATGGTGGACCTCGCATACGCGGTGCTGAAACAGGCCAACAATCCGATGTACTATCGGGATTTGATGCAGGAGATCGCCAGGATCAAAGGATTGAGCGACGAAGAAGTTGGCCGGGTCATCGCCCAGGTTTACACGGAAATCAACATTGACGGGCGGTTTGCATGCGTCGGCAACAACTTGTGGGGCCTGAAACGGTGGTATCCCGTTGAACGTTCCGATGACGCGGTGGGCACCCATCCCCGCATTATTAACGACGATGACGACGACGATCTTGATGATCCCTCGCTGTTCGGAGAAGAAGACGAGGAGTACACGGAAACCGACGGAGAATACGACGAGCTGGACGACCTGGATGAAGAGGCGGAACCGGACGACGAACTGTTTGACGACGATGAAGACCTGGTCGACGAGGAACTGGACGAAGAATCGGACCTGGACGAAGTGATGGACGACGAAGAAATTCAGGACGAAGACGAAGAACTGGCGGATGGCGAGGAGCAAGACGACGAATTCGATCGTTGATCGCCGGGGGATCCCGGCATGACCGGATGACGGCATTCCGGTCGGGCGGATACGGTCCTATTGACACGGATTATCCGGCACGGTAAACTGTCTTATGGGCTGCACATTTGCATCCGTTTGAGCACAAGGCAGTGCCCCGTCGCAGGCGGGGCACTTTCTTTTTTTTGTTTTTGCAGCAGCAAAGACTCCTGGAGGTAGAGATGGTGACCAAGTACATTTTCATCACCGGCGGCGTCGTTTCCTCGCTGGGCAAAGGGATAACGGCTGCATCGCTCGGAAGGCTGTTGAAAAACC
>Ga0310829_1000379_pt1 | contig 42719 bp, 43 predicted proteins | sample WT_ome_4_FD_202244 | JGI IMG/M metagenome (GOLD analysis project Ga0310829, IMG submission 202244) | Sorghum-adapted microbial communities enriched on wild type (WT) sorghum from Joint BioEnergy Institute, Emeryville, California, United... ...
TTGCTCCACGTGTCCACCTTTCCAACAAATTCATTCATCATCACCTATCTTTGTATAATTCGTTGTGAAAAAGTTCTCTATTCTATATTATTGGTTTTCAGATCAAAAATAAAATTCGTTGGAATGAACCCCCGATCGATCGAGGTTGGGAGAGCTTTACGTTCATGTTAGCGATAAACGTTATGATGTGAACAAGAAGATAAAATGGGGGGATTTCGACTAAAAAGTTCCGCTATCTAAAATAGGAGAAGAGCGGTCCTAGCCGTCTTCTCCTATCTCTGAAATCGAAATGCCGGATTAGCTTAATTGATGGTAAACACAACACGTGGTTTACCAGAAGAGTCACCCCAAACACTTTCAACCGATGAAAGTGGTACAACTTTTGTATTAACCTGTAGATTTGCTGTCTTAACTATTTCATAAACATTTCGAATTGCCTCAAAAAACTTAGGCATGATTACGCTACCCAGACCACTACCCAGTATTTGGACAGCTGATGAACGAAGCACTGAGCTTGGCAAATCAATATTCTCTTGGCCACTAGACGCGCCAACATTCACAAAACGTACGATATGCCCCTTAGGGATACACTTATAAACGGTCATGATAATGGATCTAGCGCTTTCTCCCCACAAATAGTCGATAATCACGTCGATACCTTCAGCAAACTGTTCCTCTAATGCCTTTTCAAACTTCTGAACACTCTCCGTGCCAACCAACTGAAATGGGACAACGACATCAGCGCCTAAAGCATGTAGCTCTTGAAGTTCTCGTTCATTTCGACCCGTTGCAATAACTTTCTTGGCACCAAGATGCTTCGCAATTTGAACAGCAAGCCGCCCCGCAGTGCCTGTAGCACCGTTAATCAAAACCGTTTCATTCGGCTGTAAATGGGCACGGTCATTCAAGGCGACCCAACTTGACATGGCTGGATTCGGAATGGCAGCTGCTGTAATATCATCGACTGTATCGGGGATCTTCACCATGTAATCTGGTCGAACAAGGGTCTGCTCGGCCAGTGCACCATATGGAGCTTCTGGCAATAAGAAATAAACACGTTGACCATCAGCCGTAATTCCAACCCCTTCGGCACCTGCAACCTTAGGATAAACGGCATCTGCACTGTAGTGGTTCCCTTCTGAGAGAGCTCTGCTCAAATTACTTAACGCTGAAGCCTTCACATGAACTAATACCTTACCATCGGTCGCTACTGGGGTGTCAAATTCACCATAAACCGGGGATTGCCCTTTTGCATGAATGATTGCTGCTTTCATCCGGCATGTTCCTTTCTTTTATATAGTCAACTTATAAACAGTTTATATCTTACTTTTTTATACCGACTGACGTTAAGTAAGAAATATTCCGCCATAATTATACTTGCTAGTTTGTTAAAGCACAAAACTTCTCAAACCTCGTTTGGGATCATTTTTTTAAAAATTTCGTTAAAAAGCGGTATAAACCATCCACCTTCTAAATAAACCACGGATCTGCTAACAGATCCTTAGTTTCAGCTCCTTATCTGCGGGTTAGATATTAGTATTTCCATAATGAGTGATAATGTAATACAAAAAGAGAAGAGCGGCATAGCCGCCCTTCTCCGATTTCATTCCCTGCTCCTCCTTCACTTCAACCCGCCTGCTGGCCGGCTGCATCAATTCTGGCCTGCGAGGCATTCGAACACTTCTTACAAACTTTCAGTTGTTGCCCTGAGCTGGTGTTTTTGACGTACAACAGCTTAATTCGCGTGCTTCCACACACTGGACAAGTGCCGCGACCGCGCGAAGGTAAATTCCAAAGTGATTTTCCACGTTTATTTTTGGCCATCATCTAATCCCCTTCAACGATAAAATAAGTTCATTTCCGAAACTAGAAGATTTTCTTATGCTCCCGATCCTCTTTCAGAATTTCCACGGCTTCGCGGAACCGCAGGCTGTGCACGATCTCCCGCTCACGCAGGAATTTCAGGCTGTCTTGGATATCCACGTCGTCGGTCATGTCGATGAGCCACTGGTATGTAGCCCGCGCTTTCTCTTCGGCCGCAATGTCCTCGTACAGGTCGGCGATGGGATCGCCTTTGGCCTGGATGTACGTCGCCGTCCACGGTACTCCTGCCGCGTTCTCATAAAACAGCGCCTTATCGTGGTTTACATAATACGGGTCTAATCCCGCCGCCTTCAGCTGCTCTGGTGTCGCATCTTTGGTCAACTTATAGACCATCGTTGCGATCATTTCGAGATGGGCGAACTCCTCCGTCCCGATGTCATTCAAGAGTCCAATCACCTTGTCGGGGATCGTGTATCTCTGATTTAGATAACGCAGCGCTGCTGCCAGCTCCCCATCAGCACCGCCGTATTGCTCGATCAGCAGTTTGGCCATCCGCGGATCGCATTTGCTGACGCGTACCGGGTATTGCAGCTTTTTCTCATACACCCACATATCGCCTGTTTAACCTCCTTTAGCTTCCCGTCACAGATGGAAGGCAGCTTGCTACACCTGCCAAGGCCAAGGGCTTTTCGACCATTCCCACGGGAATTTCGAATACGCGCGCCCGAAGTTTTGCAGCGGGCCGTACAACTGTTGAAAATGATTTGCGTGCTGCGTCCGCTCTTGGGTCAGCTGATTAAACTGCTGGATCGCGGCCAGATCATCCGGATGCGTATCCAGATACAAATTCAGCTCTACCAGTGCGAAGTCCAGTGCTTGCAGCTTCTCAAGCTTCTCGTAATACTCCTGATCGAACGGTTGGTTGTTCGGATTTGTCGACATGGGCTCACCGTCCTTTTCCCCATTTGGATTCATAAGGGCTGTACAAAGCTGGCCACAACGTTCCGTGCTTTAAGGCGTCCATCGGGCTAAACTGCGGCAAATTCGGAGGTTGGAAGTGGATAAACAGCTGCGGAGGGGTGCTGTAGGTTTTTTGCGTGATCGGCGGACACGGATCGAATGGGCCAATATACGGGGTCCACACACGTTCTTGAGGATGGTTCAAAGAAACTTCCTCCTTACTTCAAGCATTGGTCATGCAGGCAAGCCACCAAATTTTCCCTGCATCCTACCTATAACATATGACAATCGCCCAAATAATGAACCAGAAGAGACGTATTTTTACAAAAAATAAACGCCGCCCCTAAATCCCAGGGACAGCGTTATGCAGCCGGATGAAGCTTGTCCGGCTTTATTCCTCTTCGATTTCCTCTTCCGGCTCCTCGACAACGAGGCGGATGACCTTCACGCGCGTGATGCGCAATCGGCTGGCTTCCTCAACCTCGAATAAGAAGCGGTCAACCTGTTTTCTTTTGCCTTTGGCCGGGGTGCCTTCCAACTCCTTAAACAACCAGCCACCGATGGAGTCCACTTCCTCGTCTTCAATGTCGCTGCCGACCAGTTCATTGACTTCTTCGATCAACAAGCGGCCGTCCACCGAATAGACATCATCCGTTATTTTCTCGATATCCGGACGTTCATCCTCGAACTCGTCATGGAGATCGCCAACGATCTCCTCGAGAATTTCTTCCGCGGTCAGCAGTCCGGCCGTTCCGCCGTATTCATCGACGACAAGCGTTACTTGAGAATGCTTCTTCTGCATCAAGCGAAGCACCTGGCTGATTTCCATCGACTCCGGCACGTTCAGGATCGGGCGAACCATCTCCTCCAAACGAAGCGGCTTCTCCGAATCGGGCAGCAGCAGGTCGGTAATATGTACGAACCCGATGATCTGATCCTTATCCTCGACGGCAACCGGATAGCGGGAGTGCTTCGTGTTGGCTACGATTTTCATATTATCTTCCCAGCTCAAATTCGTGTACAAGCAATCCATATCCGTCCGCGGCAGCATGACCTCACGGGCCAGCATGTCGGAGAAGTCGAAAATATTGTCCACCAGCTTCATTTCATCTTTATCGATGACGCCGCTTTTGGCGCTTTGATCCATGAGAATGCGAATTTCTTCCTCGGAATGCGCCGCCTCGCTCTCACTGGCCGGTTCAATTCCGATCAACCGAAGCGCGCCGTTCGCCGCCGTATTCAGCAGCCAGATCACGGGAAGGAAAATGCGATAAAACATCAACAATGGCCAAGACAGCCATAGGGACGTTGCTTCCGACTTTTGGATCGCCAGCGATTTTGGAGCCAGCTCCCCCATCACAATATGTAAAAACGTAATGATCGCAAAACCGACCGCCACCGAGACCGTGGAGATCAGAGTGGGATCGGTTGCGCCCATCTTATGCATCAGCGGTTCAATTAACAGCTCGGACACCGCAGGTTCTCCGACCCACCCGAGCCCCAGCGATGCCAGCGTGATGCCAAGCTGTGTCGCCGACAAGTAGGTGTCGAGCCGCTTATTGACCTTCAGTGCGTAATTCGCCCGGCGGTTGCCCTCCCGGGCCAGTTGAGTCAGCCGGGATTGGCGAACCTTCACGAGCGAAAATTCGGCAGCCACAAAGAATCCGTTTAAGAAGACGAGAATTAGGACGATCAGTAAGTTCCATATCAGCTTGCCGATTTCAAAATTGGTATGAGCATCGAGGGCTACCGGCATGTCATACGCCTCTTTTCTAGTTTAGTTCTACTTATAGAGCAGCCGCTTTACGCGATTTAAAATCCGTATCTTGATAATACATGTCCGCAACCAAGAGATTCGGGCCGCAGCAACCAGCCGCATCGCAGTGGCAGTTGACCTTCTGGTTTAATGGATGCTCCGTCAGCCAGCGGCTGAAGATCTCGTCCAGCTTCCCTTCCCGCACATTGCCAAAGGCCGGGATGGCAGCAAAATCCGTTACAAAGACATCCCCGGTGAACATATTCACATTTACGCGGTTACGTCCATCCGGATCATTGCGAACGGTCACGTTAGGCTCTTTCCGCAGCCTGCGCAGCAGCTGCAAGTCTTCTTCATTCCCGTTACAAGCAAAGAAAGGCAGCGTTCCGAACAGCATCCATACGTCCGGATCCCGAGCGTCCAGCAGCGAGTGGATCGCCGCTCGCATATCGCTTAACGCCAGCACAGGCAACCCTTCGGCAAAATCGGCCGCATACATCGGATGGACCTCATGTCTTTTGCAGCCCATTTCTACGATCATGCGATGAATCTCCGGCAGTTTGCGGTGCGTCCGATAGTTAATCATCGACTCGGCAGACACGAACATGCCCGCTTCGCTGAGTTTGCGTGTGTTCTCAATCATCGTCTCGTACATTTTATAAGCGACCTCCGGCTTGACCGGGTGTCCGCTGCGAGCGAATCCGATCTCATGGAAATCGCGTTCGCTTGTATAGTTAAACGAGATGTGCATCACATCCAAATAAGGAAGCAGCTTCTCGTAACGTTCATAGTCTAATGTCAGATTGGAATTGATTTGCGAACGAATCCCGCGCTCCTTGGCGTATTTCAGCAGCGGGATAATTTTCTCCTCCACGGTTTGGCGCCGAAATGTCGGCTCGCCGCCCGTGATACTAATCGTCTGCAAATGTTCAACTTCATCCAGCGCCTTCAGAATCAGCGGCAGCGGAAGCTGCTCGGGTTCCTTCAGCACGAGACTGTCGCCAACCGCGCAGTGCTCGCAACGCATATTGCATAAATTCGTTACCGTCAGCTCGACGCTGGTTAAGGCATGCCGACCAAACTCCCGCAGGGACAAAATCGGGTCCCATGGATCATAACTCGGGCTGATCGGCCGAGTACCTTCATTTATCGCTATCGTCTGTTTTCTCATTCTCCACTACCACCATTCTAATCCGTCCGCTCCCGCAATCCGACTAGAGAGCGAAAGCGGACATATCTACTGTGCAAGAAGACGTTTCTCCCGTCCTCATTATAAATCTTTTTCCTGGATTTCATTCCAGCTTGAAATATCGTCGGTCTTTGAACAGAATTAACGCATAATAAAGATCCAGAACAAGGCCGCCAAAATAAACCGATAATAAGCAAAATGGCGAAGCTGTACCTTTTGGATGAGTTTTAAGAACGCCAGTACAACCACATAGGCTACCACAAAAGCAACCACAAAACCGATCAAGAAATACCCGATCGTTTCAGATGTTAAATAGCGGTATGAATCCAGCATTTCGTAAGCGGACACTGCACACATGATTGGGATCGCAATAAAGAACGAGAAGTCCGCAGCCGCCTTGTAGCTGGCACCGCTCAGCATGCCGCCGGCGATCGTGGATCCAGACCGGGAGAAGCCGGGCCAGAGCACGGAAATACATTGATACAACCCGATCAGCAGCGCTTGCTTGTAGGTCAGCTGATCCATTTCTTGCGCGGTAACCACCGCTTTGTTCTTATTAAACCATTCGGCAAAGATCATGAATATGCCGCCAACAACCAGCGCCCACAATACCGTCTGCGAGCTGAACAGGCTTTTGATAAAATCGCGGAAGAAAAAGCCGACCACCAATGCTGGCGCAATCCCCAGCAGAACATGGATCAAGTTCAGACGGCCTTTTGGGGCGTTTAGGTCCACAACCGTTATTTTTTTGCTTAAGCCCAGAAGATTTAAAATCCGTTCCCGGTAGACCCAGGCCATGGCCAAGATCGCACCCAACTGAATAACGATTTCAAAGGTTTTCATTTCCGGCGACTGATCATCGTACCCCATCAGCTTGGCAGTTAAGATCATATGTCCCGTTGACGAGACCGGAATAAACTCGGTTAAACCTTCGACAATGGCTAAAATAATCGAGACAATAAAACTCATTCGTTCCTCCTGATCGAGTGTGACTTCGCGCTATAGCTATTCTACTTTTTTCCAACGGGATTGAAAACAGTTATCCACTGCACCGGCCGTCTGCAGCTCAAAGCGGAGCAAATCGCGCAAAAATTCAGGGAGCATATAACGCTTCTCCGTACCTCGCTTTAATCGTTCATAGCCGACGCCAAAGGTGAACATATCCAGCGTGCCTACGAGATACGTCTGGTCGCTCCGCAATGGCTTGCCCGCAACGCTTGCCCGGATGATCCGTTCGAAGGGAGGAGCGTCAGGGTTGTATTCGATCTCCAATCCGTCAACGCAAATGCCGCCAAGCACCTTCCCGCGAAAGCCAAATCCCATAATGAATTTGCCCATCTTCTCCTCAAGCAGCGATTCCTCCAGACTCGCCAAAATATCTTCGCCGGACAGTCGCATCGTACATGGGTTAATCGGCGAAGGGCACCGTTCATGCAGCATTCCTTCGCTGATCTCTCCAGCTGGCAGGCTGGCGAGCAGCTGACCGCTGTTCACCAGCGAGAATTCGCTGCCGGTATGGCGGCGCACAGCTTGAGCCAGCAGATTGCCAAACGGCGATTCCGCCTCATAAGACACCGGCAATTCGCGATCCGTCACCGCAACCGTGCGATTCAAACGGAGCTTGGCTGCTTCTCGCTGCAGGGCGATGGCCGTCTCTACCTGCTCCAGCTTCGGCCCTTCCCCGACAGGCAGGCAAATGCCGTCCATCGATAAACGGCCGGTTCCGGCCTCCCGGTGAACAACAACCTTACCTAAGTAGTTGCCGAACTTCCCGGCAGCCGTGATCACCGTCGATCCGATACGCAGCGGCTCCTCCAGCAGATGATGGGTATGACCGCCGATAATCAGGTCGATGCCCGGAACCGTCTCAGCCAGCTGCCGATCCATCGGCAGGCCTAAATGGGACATCACGATAACCAGATCGACCTCATCGCGCAGCTGACTTACATCCCTGGCGATCGTGTCCAACGGATTCAGGGATTCCAGGCCCAGCAGCTCATAAAACTCGGCAAACGCAGCTGTCGCAGCCACCAGCCCGATCTTAAACCCCTGCTTGCGTATAATGAGACGGCTCTGCATCCACGCCGGGGGCTGCCCTGTCCGCATCTCGATGATATTGCCGCATACGACAGAACTATGCAGGCCAGCGTAGGCCTGGCCCAACATTTCCGGCGTAAAGGTCAGCCCTTCATTATTGCCGATCGTTACCGCATCGTATCCCGTTAGGTTCAACACGTCCACGTTGGCCTGTCCTAAAGTCCCTTCCGTTTCGAGCGCCGCCCGGTCCATATGGTCGCCGATATCGAGAAGGAGCGTAGAAGCCGGCGCCTCGGCACGCAACTCATCAATCATCGCCGCGATGCGCCCCATCGTTTCAAAATGGCTGTGAATATCGTTGGTGTAGAGTATCGTTAACGTTTCCTGGTTCATCTCCGGCATAAGCACTACCTCCTTGCCCTCTCAATCTATTCGGCTTATTCTAAATTTTAGAGTTCAATGTGTATTATATACCTTAAAATTGATCGTTGTCTTGTTATAATGTATATTACTTACAAACTATTCCGAGGAGACTCCTATGAATATTCAAATTGCTCTTTTTGCCGGGTTGGCGGACCGGATCGGTACGTCAACCTTAAGCTTTGCATACCCTTATCCAGAACGTCCAATTACAGCAGCCTCGTTAAAGGAAGCGTTAGCTGAGGCTTATCCCTCAGCAGCTGCGCTGATTTCCGCCTCCTTCGTTGCGGTAAATCAGGAGTACGCTGCAGGCGATACGCCCATCCATGCGGAGGACGAGATCGCACTGATCCCGCCGGTATCCGGCGGAGAATGGAGTTCGAACGATGCTTCGGATCCGGCGGACGATCAACTGTACATCATCACGGAAGAACCGCTGTCCGTGGAGGAGATCACGGCTAAGGTTATCACCCCCGACCATGGCGCCGTTCTAACGTTCACCGGGACTACCCGGGAATGGACGCAAGGTCAACGGACCGTCCATCTCGAATACGAAGCCTATGTGCCGATGGCCTTAGCCAAGCTGCGCCAAATCGGCGCCGAGATCACGGAGCGCTGGCCAGGAACCCGCTGTGCGATTAGCCACCGGATCGGTCGCGTGGATATCGCGGAAATCAGTGTCGTCATCGCCGTATCGGCACCTCACCGGGCCGGATGCTACGAGGCCAGCCGCTACGCGATTGAACGTCTTAAGCAGATTGTCCCGATCTGGAAAAAGGAAATCTGGGAAGACGGTTCGGAGTGGAAGGGCCATGGACTTGGTCCGTGGGACCCTCGTGTACCGGGAGAACACCTCCTTTCGGGTGATTGACAAACCTAACAATTTCGTTGTCAACCCATTTGTTTCCTGATATGATTAAGAAAAACAGGAAGATTACGAGGTGTCATCGTCTTTGAAAGTACATATTATGGAGCTCAGTCCAGGCGACCGTCTCCAACATGACGTATTTAATCATTTCGGCGTTTTTGTTTTGCAGAAAGGCTGTGAATTGAGCAGCGATTCCATCGTTAAGCTAATGCAGCATGGGATCGACTACGTAGATATCGAACCGCAAACCTTAGACGCCGAATTCCCTTCGGATCCTGCCTTCCGGGCCAAGCCATATATGGATGAAGCCGTTGACGGTTTCGAGGAACTGTTCCTGAAAGCGCTAACGAACGGGACGATCGACGAAGCGAAAGTGGACAAGCTGTTAGAGCCGATGATCTCAGAACTGGATAACCAGAAGGACGTCGTCTCTTTATTGCTGATGATTGGTGACGGTGACAATTATACTTACCATCATTCCATGCAAGTCGGCATGCTCAGTTATTATATCGCCTCCTGGTTAGGGTATCCTAAGGAAGAAGCCTACAAGGCTGGGAAAGCCGGCTACTTGATCGATATCGGCAAGAGCAAGGTCCCACAGAGCATTTTATCCAAGCCCGGCAAGCTGACGCCGGAGGAATTCGAAGAAGTGAAGCGTCATTCCGAATACGGTCATGACATTATTCTCAATTCTACCGGAGACGAGCTTTCGGCCTTGGTGGCGCTGCAGCATCACGAACGGGAGGACGGCAGCGGTTATCCGCATGGCTTAACAAGCAAGGATATCCATCCGTTCGCCAAGATCGCCGCGGTTGCAGACGTGTATGCGGCGATGACCTCCAACCGGGTCTACCGCTCGAAGCAGGAGCTGCTGTCCGTGCTGCGCGAGTTAAACAGCCTTAGCTTCGGCCAGTTGAGCCCGGAGCCAACGCAAGCATTGATCCGTCATCTGTTGCCGAACTTCATCGGCAAGAAAGTGATGCTGAGCACCGGCGAGATCGGTTCTATCGTCATGACGAATCAAACGGACTTCTTCCGTCCGCTGGTCAAGACGGATTCCCGATTTGTCGACCTGTCCAAAGAACGCGAAACCTCAATCGCAGAAGTCTATCTCTAATACGCTTTTTCTCCCGGGCCTGCATAGGTTCCGGGTTTTATTTTGCCCAGAATTCTTGAATCAGGAACGCTTACGCATTCGCCCAATCCACTCTTGCCTACCCGTCATACATTAGCAATAAAACAACGGGAGGCGCGCTCACATGCCCAATTACCGCATTATCGTAGATTTATCGGATCGTATGCTGTATCTGCTCGATAACGACATCGTCGTTCGTGGCTTTCCGGTAGGGATCGGAAAAATGCTTACGCAAACCCCAGTAGGAACGTTTGCGATCGTCAACAAGGCCCCCAATCCCGGCGGGCCGTTTGGCGCCTATTGGATGGGCTTGTCCAAGCCCCATTACGGGATCCACGGCACTGATGATCCTTCCTCCATCGGCAAAGAGGTTTCACACGGGTGTATCCGAATGTATAACCCGGACGTCATCGAGCTAGCCCGGATCGTGCCGATCGGAACCAGCGTAACGATCCGTCAGTAAAGCCCAACCACGCAAAAAAAAGGAGAAGTCCCGCTCAGGGGCTTCTCCTTTCGTTTGGCCTAAACTTTTAACCGATCGAGCCTTCCATCTCAAATTTGATCAAGCGGTTCATCTCTACCGCATATTCCATCGGCAGCTCTTTCGTGAACGGCTCGATAAAGCCCATAACGATCATTTGCGTTGCTTCTTCTTCGGTCAGACCGCGGCTCATCAGATAGAAGAGCTGCTCCTCCGACACCTTCGATACGGTCGCCTCATGCTCCAGCGTGATGTTGTCGTTCATGATCTCGTTGTATGGGATCGTATCCGACGTCGACTCGTTATCGAGAATCAGCGTATCGCATTTGATGTTCGATTTCGCGCCTTCCGCTTGTCGGCCGAAGGAAGCGAGACCGCGGTAAGTAACCTTACCGCCATGTTTGGAAATCGACTTCGACACGATCGTCGACGTTGTATCCGGCGCCAGGTGGATCATTTTCGCACCGGCATCCTGAAGCTGACCTTTGCCGGCAACGGCGATGGACAGCACGCTGCCTTTCGCGCCGCGGCCTTTCAAGATAACGGCTGGGTACTTCATCGTCAACTTCGAGCCGATATTGCCGTCAACCCATTCCATCGTTGCGTTCTCTTCGGCTACCGCACGTTTCGTAACCAGGTTATAGATGTTTGGTGCCCAGTTCTGGATCGTCGTGTAGCGAACGCGAGCGTCCTTCTTCACGATGATTTCCACGACCGCGCTATGCAGCGAGTTCGTGCTGTAAATCGGCGCCGTGCAGCCTTCGGTGTAATGCACAAAGCTGCCTTCGTCGGCGATGATCAGCGTACGTTCAAATTGTCCCATGTTCTCCGAGTTGATCCGGAAATAAGCCTGCAGCGGCACTTCGCATTTCACGCCTTTTGGCACGTAAATGAAGCTGCCCCCGGACCATACGGCGCTGTTCAGAGCCGCAAACTTGTTGTCCGCAGCAGGAACTACCGTACCGAAGTACTCTTTGAACAGTTCCGGATACTCACGCAATGCGGAATCCGTATCCATGAAGATAACCCCTTGATCTTCCAGGTCCTTCTGAATGCTATGGTATACGACCTCCGACTCGTATTGCGCGGAGACGCCGGCCAGGAACTTCTGCTCGGCCTCTGGAATCCCCAGCTTATCAAACGTTTCTTTGATTTCTGCCGGGACTTCTTCCCACGTCTTACCTTGTTTCTCAGATGGTTTCACGTAGTATTGAATATCGTTAAAATCGAGCTCGCTCAAATCTCCGCCCCAACGCGGCAACGGCATTTTCTCGAACTGCTCAAGCGATTTGAGGCGGAAATTAAGCATCCACTCCGGCTCGCCTTTAATACGGGAGATTTCCGTTACGATTTCACGGGTCAAGCCTTTACCGGATTGAAAGATCGCCTTGTGTTCATCCCGGAAACCGTATTTATACTCTTCTAATTCCGGTGCTTTTTTGGCCATGTTCGGCTACCTCCTCAGGGGATTAGATTTCCGCTTGGATTCCTTTTTTCAGCGCATTCCAAGCTAACGTAGCGCATTTGATGCGGGCAGGAAATTTTCTAACGCCGGATAAGGCCTCAAGATCTTCATAGTCGTCAAACTCCACCGTTTCTCCCATCATCAGCCGGGAGAACCGTCCAGCTAGCTCCATCGCGTCCTCGATCGTCCGTCCTTTGACGGCCTCCGTCATCATCGAAGCCGACGACATGCTGATGGAGCAGCCTTCCCCGGTAAAGCGGGCGTCCTTGACGACGTCTCCTTCCACAATCAACTGCAAGGAAATGCGGTCGCCGCAGGTCGGATTGTTCAAATCGACCGTCAGCGCGCCTTCCTCAAACTTCCCGCGGTTCCGCGGATTTTTATAATGATCCATTATGACACGGCGGTATAAATCGTCTAGTTGCATCACCCAAAATACTCCTTTGTTTGGATTAAAGCTTCCGCCAGTCGGTCGATATCCTGTTCCGTATTGTATAAATACAGGCTTGCTCTAGCCGTTGCGCTTGCTTCAAGCCAACGCATCAGCGGCTGGCAGCAGTGGTGACCCGCCCGGATGGCGATCCCGGAAGCATCAAGCACGGTCGCAACGTCATGCGGATGAATGTCCAGCAGGTTGAAGGTAATCAGTCCCACTTCGCGCTCGCGCGGTCCATAAAGAGTCAGCCCTTCAATCTCAGACAGGCGGTTCATCGCATAAGTGGCAAGCTTGGCCTCGTGACGGTGTATTTCCTCAAGTCCGATGCCTTCAAGGAAATCGATGGCCGCCGCCAATCCAACCGCACCTGAGATAATCGGCGTCCCGCCTTCAAACTTCCAAGGAAGCTCTTTCCAGCTTGACTCATACAATCCGACATCATCAATCATTTCCCCGCCGTATTCGATCGGCTCCATGGCTTCCAGCAATTGCTTCTTACCATAGAGTACCCCAATTCCAGTTGGTGCGCACATCTTATGACCGGAAAAAGCATAAAAATCAACATCCAGTTCCTGTACGTCAACCTTCATGTGAGGGGTGCTTTGCGCACCGTCAACGACCATAACCGCCCCGTTGCGATGAGCAATGGCTGCGAGCTCCTTGATCGGATTCACAACGCCAAGGACGTTGGATACGTAAGCGGTCGCCACGATCTTCGTCTTGGGGGTAATCGTCTTCTCCGCATCCGCCAAATCGATATGACCGTCTGGCTGCAGCGGGATATATTTCAATACAGCCTTCTTCTTCAACGCCAATTGCTGCCAAGGAATCAAATTGCTGTGATGCTCCATCGGAGTAATGACGATTTCGTCGCCTTCTCCGACATTCGCTGCTCCGTAAGAGGATGCAACCAAATTCAGCGAGGTCGTAGTGCCACGGGTAAAAATAATTTCTTCCCGGCGCGCAGCCCCAATAAATCTGGCTACCTTCTCGCGGGCATTCTCATAAGCATCGGTCGCCCGGCTGCCCAGCGTATGCACGCCGCGATGCACGTTCGCATTATCCCATTCGTAATAATGCTTTAACGCTTCAATTACGACCATCGGCTTCTGCGAGGAAGCCGCACTGTCGAGATAAACGAGCGGATGCCCGTTTATCTCTTGCTGCAGAATGGGAAATTGCTTCTTCAGCTCTTCAGCATGGATACTCATTGTCCCAGCTTCCTTTCCACTAGACCTTGCAGTTGCTTCTGCAACGGTTCCAGCGGGATATCCGAAACGACCGGCGCCAAGAAGCCGTAAATGACCAAGCGTTCCGCCTCTGCACGGGTAATCCCGCGGGACATCAAGTAGTAAATTTGCTCTGGGTTCACCTGCCCAACGGAAGCGGCGTGTCCTGCGGAAACGTCATCTTCGTCAATCAGCAGAATCGGGTTGGCGTCACCGCGAGCCTTCGGGCTTAGCATGAGCACTTTCTCAGTTTGCTGACCGTCCGCTTTCGTGGCACCTTTCTCAATTTTCGTGATCCCGTTAATAATCGCTGTAGCTTCTTCCCGCATTACGGCGCGGGTAATCATTTGGCTGTTCGAGCTCTTCCCGTAATGGACGGCCTTCGTCGTGTAGTTCAAACGTTGTTTCCCCGAACCAACGGCGATGACCTTCGAATCCGAGTTCGAGCCGTTCCCTTTCAAGATCGACAGCGTCTCACTCGCCGAATCGCCATTGTTCATTTCGCCGATGATCCATTCGATGCTGCCGTCATTCTCAACAACGGCGCGGCGATATGTCACATCCGTCGCTTGCTCAGCCAAATGGTGCACCGTCGCGAATTGGACTTTGGCGCCCGGCTTTACGACCACTTCGGCTGCACCGTTATGCACGATGTTTCCATTGAGATTTACAGAAATATAGTTATCCACGTAGGTAACTTGGCTGTTCGTGTCCGCCACGATCAGAACGTGAGGCGTGAACGAGGAGCTCGCGTCATCCAACAGGAAAATTGTTTGCAGCGGCGTATCAATCACCACGTTCTTCGGAACGTACAGGAAAACTCCGCCATTCCACAAAGCTGCATGCAAAGCGGCCAAGCGATTCTCATCCGGCTTGATCACGCTATGCAGGTGCGCCTTCACCAGATCCCCATGCTCCCGCACGGCGGTCTCCAAATCGGTGAAGATCACGCCTTGGCTTGCCAGCTCCGGTGCCAACTTGGTAAATACAGTATCTGCATTCCGTTGAACCAGCAGATTGCTCTGCTCATTCAATTCCACCAGCGATTGAATGCTGTCAGGTAACTGCTGCGTATGTTCACCCCGAGCTTCAGCAAGTGTTCCGAAGTTGCTCAAATCCCAGCGGTCAATCCGCGTCTTCTCCAATTTGGGCAGTTCCAGTTCCGCCGCCAGTTGCAGCGCCTTCGTCCGGCTGTCGGTCAGCCAGTCCGGTTCGCCGCGCTTCGCGGACAGTTGTTTGAGTTGCTCCGCTTCTACCGGAAGTACGGTTTGTGTCGTCATTCTTTACTCCTCCTTCCGATTAGGCTTCTTGACCAACTGTTTCGTCCACGATACCCAGCTCTTCTTTGACCCAATCGTAACCTTCCGCTTCCAGGCGTTCGGCAAGCTCAGGACCGCCGGATTTCACGATACGGCCTTGCATCATGACGTGAACGAAGTCCGGTTTGATGTAGTTTAACAGACGTTGATAGTGAGTAATAATCAAGAAGCCGCGGTCTTCGCTGCGCATGGAGTTAACACCATTGGCCACGATCCGCAAAGCGTCGATGTCAAGACCAGAGTCGATTTCGTCCAGAATAACGATCTTCGGATCAAGCAGCAGCATTTGCAAAATTTCGTTCCGTTTCTTCTCCCCGCCGGAGAAACCTTCGTTCAAATAACGGTGCGCAAACTCTGGATTCATCTCCAGCACTTTCATTTGCTCTTCCATTTGACGAATGAATTTGATCAGGGAAATTTCATTCCCTTCACCGCGGCGGGCATTAATGGCACTGCGCAGGAAGTCTGCATTCGTTACGCCAGCGATCTCGCTCGGATATTGCATCGCGAGGAACATCCCAGCGCGGGCGCGTTCGTCAACGGCCATCTCCAGCACGTCTTCCCCGTTCAGCGTCACTTTACCATCCGTAACTTCATACTTCGGATGGCCCATCAGCGCAGAAGCCAGCGTACTTTTCCCGGTTCCGTTTGGTCCCATGATGGCGTGGATTTCCCCGCCTTTTATCTCAAGGTTAATCCCTTTCAGGATCTCCTTCTCCTCGATTGTTGCTTTCAAACCCTCAACTACAAAATGCGTTGCCATGTAACTGCTCCTTCCATTCACGAAAATTACGGTATTTGCTTAGGGCCGCCGCCCTCGTTCTTGCCATTATATCATAACAATTATCACATTAGAATAATTCTAAGTGATTCTCACTGATTCTCATTTCATTCTAACCTACTTTATATCCATAAGCAACGTATGACGGCGGATGTTCATTGTTATGCAATATCGTCATCCCAGACAATGCAAAAGGACTCGGCCCGCGCTTGCGGCCAAGCCCTCTTGGAATGCGTGATCTCTGCCTTTGGCTCAGAGAAGATCTATCAATCCAGGTAAGCCCGGAGCATCCACATCTGTTTTTCCCATTTGCCGAGATAACCGGTTAATAAATCGCTGGTGACGTGATCCTCCGCTTGATCGGCTAGCCCAATCCCTTCATTGTACGCCTCCGTTAAGGTTGCCAGATCCTCAAGCACATGCTGAACCATGGCCTGCGGCTCCTCCTTCCCGGTAGCCTCCTGAATGGTGGCCAAATCCAGATACTCCTTCAGCGAAGCTGCCGGGTTCCACTTCAGTGCGAGCATCCGCTCGGCAATGGCATCCATTTGTTCAGTAACTTCATTATACAACTCCTCAAATTTGGCGTGCAGCCGAAAGAAATTTGTCCCTTTCACATACCAATGATAGTTGTGCAGCTTCACATAAAGCACGTTCAGGTTGGCAACTTGTTCGTTCAGCAGTTGCTCCAGGCTGGATTTCTTCGTATTCTTTGCTGGTTTGGCTTCCGATTTGGCCATCCTTATCCCCTGCTTTCTTCAATAAAATGTTGTCATTATCTTACCCTGATTCAGGCGGGGTGAAACAAAAGATCCATAGATGTATAGATTTGTGTAAATTTCTTGATGTTTGGACTATGATTGTTGTCATAGTGGTGCTATTATTATTGAGGATTTTCAACAGAAAAGGATGACCTTTCTCTGCCTAACTTGAAATCACTGTGGGGGAATTATGGAAAATCAAACCGGTCAACATCATAATCAAGAAGAAGTGGGCTATTTATTTAACGTCGAAATTCTAGTCAAAGGGACAACGAACCCGCTGGCTCTGCAAGCGCTGTTGAAGCTGCTGAACGACAGCCCTGACATTATAGATTACCGCATCAACTCCGGAATCGAGCTGGGACGAATTATTGAATCTACCTTAGCTTCCCGCACGCAGTCCCGCATCGAAACCGCCCAAGCCGTCAAGGCTAAGAATAACGGCAAAGAAACGTCTAAACAACCCGCTGTGGTGGAGAAGAAGAAAAGCGAGCCGGCTTCGAGCAACTTCAAGGAGCTGGCGACAAGCGATGAATTCCAAGCCTGGATTCAAAGCTATATTACAGGCAATAAGCTTGTCCGTTTGTACGTCAATCGTAACGGTAAGCGGACGAGTATGCCGTGCCGAATCTTAAATTTCCTTCCGGAAACCTACGCGGTGAGCGTATACCACGTCGACGAGAAGCAGGTATACACGCTAAAGCTGAGCGAGATCATCGACTTTTTGGATACGTAAATCATTTCATTATAAAAGCAGCAAAAAGGGCTGGCGGTTCCTGCAGATGCAGGTTGCGCCAGCCCTTTTAGGGCTTGAATCTCCTTAAGCTTTATGCTCCAGCCCGAGGTGCCGCCTTCCAGGCTTCCAGTGCGAGCAGCAGCCAGCCTGCTAGAAATGATACGCCGCCAAGCGGTGTCACCGGACCAAGCCATCGTAAGTCCAAGGTGGCAAGGCCATATAAGCTGCCTGAAAATAAGATCACGCCGATCAGGAATAACCGTCCGCTCCACAGCAGCCGCTTGGAATCTCCCCACTTCGCGGCAAATAACGCGGTCAGCAGCATGGCGATGCCATGAATCATTTGATAATGGACTCCGGTCTCAAAGGTGCCGATTGCTGCCTCCCCGATCCGCTCTTTCAAAATATGGGCGCCAAACGCACCAAACGCCACGGAGAGAAGCATGACAATCGCTCCGATCCCCGCATATTTACGCTGCACTATCGATTTCGCCCCTTTCTGATCATGTCCATTCGCCTTCGTGTCCATCATACCGCAGCGCTTTGCCTGATTTCCACCATCGTTTCAACCAAAAATATCCTTGCAATTTTCAGGAGGATATTTGAAGATGGTCTTGAATAGGTTTACATTACATAATGTCAATTAAAGGAGTTTTGGGATGGATCATCGTCAATCGGAGCAAGATCCTGTATCACCTTATTTTGCCCCCCATGAGCCAATGAACCGAGTAAAATTCTCCGGCCCCGGCATCGCCTCCTTCATACTCAGCTTAGTTGCCGTAGTTGGCTATATCGCTGCGCTGGCATTGATTATTTCTACAGCCATGGATCTCGTGGACCAGCCTGCGGAGGCCATCGCCGCGGACCTGATGCAACGAAGCGGGACGGTGCTTGGCGTTTTGCTGTTCCTCATTTCCGGCGTATTGGACCTGGTCGGATTGATTCTAGGCATTGTAGGCTTGGCGATTCGAAATCGGAGGAAAGTGTTTGCGATACTAGGCACGATTTTTTCGGTCTTGCCATTAGTTCTCTTCATCTTTTTGATCGTACTTGGCAGCCTCACGGGCTAAAATAACGCAACACCTTGCAAGCTTTACCTCAAAAAAGGCAGCGTCTATCGCAGACGGCTGCCGAAAGCCCCAAACTCCGCGGGTCTTTAGTCGGTCTTGGGGCTTTTCCTTGTCTTGTTCTTTTTGATAGAATGGATGAAAGTTCTTCTTTACATTACATCGAATTTGGATCAACTAACCAAGGAGACTGTTTATGTCTAAAGTGAAAATTTTTGCGGATAGTACCTCGGATCTGCCAGCTGGTTGGGTCGAACGGTATGATATCGGCCTGGTTCCGCTTTACGTCGTATTCGGCGATGAAACGTTCCGGGACGGCATCGACATTACCCCGCTCGAGATTTATCGCCGGGTGGAGGCCGAAGGGCAATTACCTAAGACAACAGCCCCATCCCCCAAAGATTTTATGAGCGCTTTCGGCCCTTACATCGATCAAGGAATGGACATCGTGTATATCAGCTTGTCGTCCAAGCTGTCGTCCACCTATCAGAACGCGCTTATCGCAGCTGCGGAATATCCCGAGGGTCGAGTTCATATCGTAGATTCCTTGACGCTGTGCAGCGGGATCGGGATGCTGGTCATGAAGGCCGTACGCCTGGCTGAGCAAGGGTGGGAAGCCGCAGAAATCGCTGGACAAGTTGCCGCCTTACGCTCCCAAGTGGAGACACAATTTGTCATTGATACGTTGGATTATTTGTACAAAGGCGGTCGCTGTTCCGGGATGCAGAACATCATGGGCAGCCTGCTGCAGATTCGTCCGGTCCTGAAGATGGTGGACGGGAACATCATCCCGGCTTACAAAGTACGAGGCCGCGAGGAGAAAGCCGTGCAGCTCATGCTTGACAATGCCCTGGCCGACAAAGATCAGATGGATGAGGATTTGATCTTGGTCGCACATACGCTCGCGGAGGAGGAGGCCCATCGGTTGGCCGTGATTTTGCGGGAGCAGACCGGTGTACGAGAAGTCGCCGTTGCGGAAGCCGGCTGCGTGATTTCGAGCCACTGCGGCCCCCATACCGTCGCGATTATGTATACAAGAAAATCGGCGGCTTCATAAGTCCCATAGATAACCATGACGTTTAGGAGGATTTATATGGGTTCCATTAAAATTTTTGCTGACAGCACTTGTGATCTCCCCGCTGAATGGATTGCGCAGTACGACATCGGCATTGTGCCTCTGTATGTTACGTTTTCGGAACAAACCTACAAGGACGGGATCGATCTGACGGTGCCCGAGCTCTACCGGAAAGTCGATGAGACGGGCAAGCTGCCTAAGACGGCGGCACCGTCACCGGCGGATTTTATCGAAGCGTTTCGTCCCCATATTGAGGAAGGCCGGAGAATTCTCTATATCAGCTTGTCCTCAGAGCTGTCCTCAACTTATCAGAATGCGCTGATTGCCGCAGACGAATTTGCCGAAGGGATGGTGACGGTGTTCGATTCCCTGAATTTATCGACCGGCATCGGTCTGCAGGTGATGAAAGCCGTTAACGCCGCTGCAGAAGGCAAGAGCGTTGAGGAAATCGTTGCCCTGCTGACGGCCGTTCGTCCGCAGGTCGAGACCGAATTTGTCATCGATTCGCTGGATTATCTGTATAAGGGTGGTCGCTGCTCGGGGATGCAGAACATCGTTGGCAGTCTGCTAAAAATTCGGCCTGTGATCAAGGTCGAGAACGGCAAAATGACGCCAGCATACAAAATTCGCGGCAGCCGGGACAAAGCGCTCGATCAGCTGTTAAACAATGCGCTTAGCCATCTATCTGAGATGGATGATGATCTCATCTTCGTCACGCATTCCTTGGCGGATGAGGACGCGAAGGTGCTGAAGGAAGCGTTAGAAGCCAAGACGAACGCCCGCCAAGTTGCGGTGTCCAATGCCGGCTGCGTCATCTCCAGCCATTGCGGTGCCAAAACGATTGGTATCCTGTATACGAAGAAGCTGGCATAAGTTTTATGCAAAATAAAAAAGGAAGACCAGGGACTCTCCCCGGCCTTCCTTTTTGCGTCTTGAGGCACAAAAAAACGGGACTCTCAGTAATAACGCTGGAGTCCCGGTGATCAATCTGATTTTATCTAGTTAGAACAGCCTGCCGCCCACCGATCGCTGAAACTCCTCAATCGCCGGAAGATGCGGTTCGATCCGGCTGACCAGCCCAAAGCCTGCGATCACCCGCGCCAGTTCTTCCTCCATCTTCGAAGTACGGACCGCAAGCCGCGTTGGCTTCACCCGATGCATCTCGATCAGCGCTAATAAGCCTTCTGCAAGATTCTCAGACGCTTCCTTCTGTGGAGTCAACCCGTAGTGCAGAATTTGCCCAGTCTCTTGATCTGCAATGATGTTCAAGGTGGGGTAGAACGGCCGTCCTTCCTCCTCAATCGGCATCGGGATATAAAAGCTGTCGACCTCCCAGATCCCTGCATCGCCGTTGACTGCGCGCCGAGCTTTCACCATCCGCAGTTCGTCCACTACGGCCGCTCGTCCGGCGGGCTGCCATTGATCGGCTGGATCCGGCTCTTGCCATTCGCTTCTCCACTGCATTGTGTCGCTTTCTCCCTCCGTCAACGGGACTCGCACGAGAAATCGTTCCCCATTACCTGCTAACAAAGCATCGGGATTCTGTCGATAGGTCAGGCACACCTCGATCGCTTGGTGGAGAATCTCCGTCAAGAAAACCATATCGTCCCGTTGTGTCAGCGGCCAGGGCACGTATCCGGGTTCGTAGAGACGGAAGGACGGCCAGGCGGTTTTGCCTTGATAGGATAAACCAAGCTCATTCAACCGTTCATATTCCTCTGGGTACAACTCATCTCGGCTGCCAAAGGACAGCATATAACAATGCTGGGCAAACAGCGGATCGCCGGTGAACTCCCCATTTAACATCTCGAGTACCGTCTGCAAGCCCTCCGTTCCCAAATAAACGGCCAGTCCATACATCTCCTTACCGCTCCCCATTACACAGCAATATCCGATGCGGTGATCCCGTGGACTGCGCACGCCAAACAAATGAACGTTTGTCAGCCATACCCAGGGCTCCAGCTTCTTAAATTGATCCGCAGCTTGATATAAGTTTAGCCAAACTTGATTGATTTGCACCCGTTGCGACCTCCTTTGGCAGCCTCCCTCATTGATATCCAGCTTAACCCGGATCTCTGCCTTTTTCCAGCCTGATTGTTCCAAACGAGCGCAAGCTCGCTCACATATCGCACCTCTCCGTGAATATACTTTATTTACATCCACAAAATCTAGCGTACCGGGAAATCCCGATATGGAGGTGTTCATCTATGCCAACGCCTGATCGATATAACTTTGTCGTCTCCAAAGAGGACTGGTCGCTGCACCGGAAAGGGTATCAGGATCAACAACGTCATCAGGAGAAAGTGAGAGAGGTCATTAAGCAGAATCTGCCTGATCTCGTCACCGAAGAAAATATCATCATGTCTGACGGCAAGCAGATCATTAAGGTCCCCCTCCGCAATTTGGAAGAGTACCGCTTCATCCATAATTACCAGAAACATAAGCATGTTGGCCAAGGCGACGGGAGCAGCGAGGTGGGAGACGTACTCGGCCAAGACAGCCCGAAGGATAATGGAAAAGGCGGGAAAGGCGGCAAGGCCGGTGATCAGCCGGGCTACGATTACGTAGAAGCGGAGATTAGCATCGAAGAACTGGAGGATATGCTGTTCGAAGAGATGGAATTGCCTTATATCGAGGAAAAAGACAAGGCAGATTTGGAAACCGAATCTATCCGCTTTAACGATATCCGCAAAAAAGGCCTCATGTCCAACATCGACAAGAAACGTACGATCCTGGAGAATCTGCGCCGTAACGCCACCGCCGGAACTCCTGGCATCCACGGCATTACGCCGGACGATCTCCGCTACAAAACATGGGAGGACGTCGTTGTGCCCCACTCCAATGCGGTGATCCTTGCGATGATGGATACATCCGGTTCAATGGGGGCGTTCGAGAAATACTGTGCGCGCAGCTTCTTCTTCTGGATGACCCGATTCCTGCGGCGTCAGTACGAGAAGGTCGAAATTGTGTTTCTCGCCCATCATACCGAGGCCAAGGAGGTCAGCGAGGAAGAGTTCTTCACCCGCGGGGAAAGCGGCGGCACCATCTGTTCCTCGGTCTATCAAAAAGCGCTGGAAATCATCGACACCCGTTACCCGCCGTCCAGCTACAACATCTATCCTTTCCACTTCTCCGACGGGGATAACCTGACTTCCGATAACGAGCGCTGCGTCAAGCTGATTGGCGAGCTGATGAAGCGCAGCAACATGTTTGGCTACGGGGAGGTCAACCAGTACAATCGCGGCAGCACCTTGATGTCTGCCTACCGGACGATCAAGCAAGAGAAATTCATGTATTACGTCATTAAGGAAAAAGGCGAAGTTTACAACGCGTTAAAACGGTTCTTCCACAAGCGCGAAGGAGGTGCCGCCAGTTGAGCAGCGAATTAGAACAGCTCGAATATGCCATCGCAGAAATTATGGAAATCGCCGACTCGTTTGGTCTTGACTATTATCCGATGCGCTACGAAATTTGCCCCGCCGATATCATATATACGTTTGGTGCTTACGGAATGCCAACCCGGTTTTCGCATTGGAGCTTTGGCAAAATGTTTAACAAGATGAAGATGCAATACGATTTCGGACTTAGCAAAATCTACGAGCTTGTCATTAACTCGAATCCGTGTTACGCCTTTTTGCTGGAAGGCAATTCACTGATCCAGAACAAGCTGATCATCGCCCACGTGCTCGCCCACTGCGACTTCTTTAAAAATAACGTGCGCTTCTCCGCCACCAACCGAGATATGGTCGAGAGCATGGCCGCCACCGCGGAGCGAATTAGCCGGTACGAACTGGCCTACGGTGCGGAAACGGTGGAGAGCTTCATCGACGCGGTTCTGGCAATCCAGGAACACGTCGACCCGCAGCTGATCAAGCCGATGCGGTATGATAAACGACAGCAGATGGAAGAAAAGATTCGGCGGGCAAAGGGAGGACGGCAAGGTTCGGTGAAAGCAGGGCCTTACGACGATCTTTGGGCGCTTGATGAACCTTCGAGCGGACGAAACGACGACGCCAAAGAGGCCGCCGTCCACTTCCCGCCTGAGCCGGAGAAGGATATCGTCTGGTTTATCCAGGAATATTCCGAAGTGTTGGAAGACTGGCAACGGGACATCATGAGCATGCTGCGGGAGGAGATGCTGTACTTCTGGCCGCAGATGGAGACGAAAATCATGAATGAGGGATGGGCTTCGTACTGGCATCAGCGCATCATCCGTGAGCTGGACCTAACCAGCGACGAAACGGTCGAATTCGCCAAGCTGAACGCCTCGGTCGTCCAGCCGTCGCGGCAAAGCCTGAACCCGTATTACCTCGGGCTCAAGATCTTCGAGGACATCGAGCGCCGCTGGGATAACCCGACCGAAGAGGAACGCCGCCGCTTTGGCCGGGAGCCTGGAAAAGGCCGTGAGAAAATCTTCGAGGTGCGTGAGCTCGATTCGGACATTTCCTTCCTGCGCAGCTATTTGACCAAGGATCTCGTCCGTGATCTGGACTTGTATATTTTCGAGAAGCAAGGTCCGGAGTGGAAAATCACCGACAAGTCATGGGAAAATGTCCGCGACCAGCTGATCGCCTCCCGCGTCAACGGCGGCTCGCCCTACATCGTTGTCCAAGACGGCGACTACCTGCGCTCCGGCGAGCTGCTGCTGAAGCATCAATATGAAGGAATTGAGCTGGACCTGAAGTATCTGGAGCATACACTCCCTTACGTTTACAAGTTATGGGGCCGCCCGGTGCATCTGGAGACGGTGGTGGAGGATAAACGGGCGCTCTTCTCTTATGACGGGCAGAAGCATGTGAGGAAGATGCTTTGAGTTCAGGTGACTTTTAAGGTGAAATAAAAGTCGCTTTGGCCTTGATCCAGAAACCATTCGCAATGGATGCGGTACTTATAGATTCCTTTCTCTTGCGGGACCGTGTAGGGATGCTCGAGCGCCCCGCCTGCTGAATCCACCCCCGTTAGCGTAAATTCCTTGATGCCCTTGGGCGCTTCGGTATCGATTGGAGCGCCTGCGGGTACTTCAACGGGCTCGGTTTCAAGAATGCTGGAATCCACGCTGACACAGCTGCCTTTGCTGTAATATACGCGCTTACACCACGAGTAACCGCCCCTAACCACTTCGATGGCCTTTCCTTGTACGGTCACCGCAGGCGAAGGCGGCGTGTCAGCCTGAACCCATCTGGAATGAATGGCTTGCTGAACAGCAGAAGGATCCATAGGTGCCCTCTGCTTCAAGCCAATCGCATATCCGGCCCAGAAGGTGCATGCTAAGATTGCGATGGCAGCAACGATGATCATGAGTTGGTTACTCTTTTCCAAGGTATCGCCCCCTATGGTTTCAAACTAACAGAAAGAGCCGCACGGATCAATTGATCTGGCGGCTCTTGTTTGATCTGGGGAGCACTCAGTATGGTATGCCCCTTTAAGAGTCCATCAGGACAGCAGTGCGATGACCAGCAGCTCGTAGAGAACCAGTGTCAAAATGGTCTCATCACTGGGACTAAGCCCCCAATAAGGAACGCCAAAGGCGCGCTGGCCCCCTTGCCGCGGAACAGCCAATTGCAATAACCCGCCTTGGCAGCCCACGATTCGGCCCACATGCACATGACCATCCATCGTTTCAATACGCACCCGTTGATTCATATGCTGCCGGCAGATGTCGTGCACCTGGTTACGAACCGTCCGCAAGTGCTGAACATGCTGCGGATTCGCCTGGTAAACGACTCGATGCTGCGGATAACCCCATGGTTGAACACTCATTCGTTCTTCGCCTCCAACGTTTCAAGTTCAAATTATCGTATGCGAATACCCAGTAGGCGGTGATGCTTGGCGCAGAAATCCGGCCCGGTCTTGCCAGATGCCGTCGGGCGTGATTAGGTTAGTTGAAGGGGCAACGGATGGGGCTTGGGTTGGGTTTGCTTGAGGTTTGCTTGGTTGAACCTGATCTTCGCTTAGGGACTTCAACACGCGGAAACATATTAGCTGTAAAACCTACCGTTAATTTTGCTCATTTTGCCCTTAGGAGAGGATTAGCAGTAAAAAGTAACGTTAATTTGGGCGATTTTGCTGGATTGGCGAGTTTGATGCGAAATTAGCGGTACTTTTTCCAGTTAAATTGTTTAACAAGCCTTTCCGACACGAAATTAGCGGTAGAAAATCCAGTTAGTTGGTGGATAAAGTGCCGCGTGGGGGTGTGAAGCCAGTAAATTAGGGGAGCGCGAACATAAGGTAACGTGTCACGGTTAATTAGGGAGCGAGTGTGGCATGGTGGGACATAAAATTGTTGGAGAGGTACGACGTGAGTGACGTGAGTAAGGTGGGTAAAATGGGGGAAGGAAAAACCGTTTGTTTAATGGAGAAACACGAGCGGTAGAACGTAAGGACAGGTAGATGCACGCCCCAGCACACCAAAAAAAGGTGGAGGGATCTCCCCCACCTTGCAACTGCTGCGCTTTACCGGTTCAACAAACTGCCGACATAACGCAACAGCTCGTTGGCGCACACCGGGCAGTAGCCGTGCTCGTCAATCAGCCGCTTACTGACCTCGTTGATGCGTTTAAGTTGATTTTCATCCGGCGTTTTGGTTGATGTCGTGATCTTAACGATGTCCTTCAGGTCGGCGAACAGCTTCTTCTCGATCGCTTCCCGCAGCCGGTCGTGGTGATTATATTCAAATTTCTTCCCTTTCCGCGAATACGCAGAGATCCGGATCAAAATTTCCTCCCGGAACGCCTTCTTCGCGTTCTCCGAGATGCCAATCTGCTCCTCGATCGAGCGCATCAGCCGCTCGTCTGGATCCATCTCCTCGTCGGTAAGGGGATCGCGGATTTTGGTCCAGTTGCAGAACGCCTCAATGTTGTCGAGGTAGTTCTCGAACAACGTACGCGCCGATTCCTCAAACGAGTAGACGAACGCTTTTTGCACTTCTTTCTTGGCAATCTCGTCGTATTCCTTACGGGCGATGCTGATGAAGTTCAAGTAACGCTCGCGTTCCTCCTTCGTAATCGAAGCATGCTGGTCGAGACCGTCCTTGATGGCCCGCAAAATATCAAGTGCGCCCATGCAATGCAAATCTTGCTTAATCAGCGCACTGGAAATCCGGTTGATGACATAACGCGGATCGACGCCGGACATGCCTTCTTCCAGGTACTCGTTTTGCAGTTCCTTCAAATCGGCGTCCTTGTATCCTTCAACCTCTTCTCCGTCGTAGAGCCGCATCTTTTTCACCAGATCGACGCCTTGTTTCTTCGTCTCCTTTAACCGGGTTAAGATGGAGAAAATCGCGGCGGACCGCAGAGCATGCGGCGCAATATGAACGTGATTCATATCGCTCTGGGCGATCAGCTTGGCGTAAATTTTCTCCTCCTGGGACACCTTGAGGTTATAAGGGATCGGCATGACGATCATCCGCGACTGCAAGGCTTCATTTTTCTTATTGGCAATAAACGCTTTGTACTCCGCTTCGTTGGTGTGCGCGATAATCAGCTCATCCGCCGAGATCAACGCAAACCGCCCCGCCTTGAAATTCCCTTCCTGGGTCAGCGACAACAGATTCCATAGAAACTTTTCATCGCATTTCAGCATTTCCTGGAACTCCATCAGGCCGCGGTTGGCTTTGTTCAGCTCACCATCAAAGCGATAGGCCCGCGGATCGGATTCGGAACCATATTCAGTGATGGTGGAAAAATCGATGCTGCCGGTCAAATCGGCGATATCCTGGGATTTGGGATCCGAGGGGCTAAACGTGCCGATCCCCACCCGTTCCTCTTCGGACAAGAGCACCCGCTCGACTCTGACGTTCTCGATGTCGCCGCCATACTCCGTTTTCAGCCGCATCTGGCACACCGGGCACAAATTGCCTTCGATTCTAACCTTCAGCGTTTGCTCAACTTCCGGCCGGAGTTCATGCGGAACGAGGTGCAGCGGGTCCTCATGCATCGGGCACCCGGCGATGGCGTACACCGCCCCTTTATCGGTCCGGGAAAACTTCTCTAGCCCGCGCTTCAGCAGCGTTACAATGGTGGACTTGCCCCCACTGACCGGCCCCATCAGCAGCAAAATCCGCTTGCGTACGTCAAGCCGACGAGCGGCGGAGTGAAAATACTCCTCGACCAGCTTTTCGATGGCCCGATCCAGACCGAAGATTTCCTGCTCAAAAAATTTATACCTTTTTCGGCCGTCTACTTCTTCAATGCCGTAGGATTTAATCATTTCATAAACCCGGGCATGGGCGGTCATCGCCGGCGAAGGGTCTTTGGCCAACAGTTCAACATAGTCTTTAAATGTGCCGCTCCACGACAAGGAGTCGCTTTCCGCCCGATAAGCCGCAATTCGCTCAAAAATGTCCATGTTAGGTACCTCCTGTACTCCCGCTTTAGGGGTTCTCCCGCGTCCCCGATCTTTAGAACTTACATGACCAGATATGGAGCATCCACGATAAAAAAAGTGTATTACATACCTATGCGCCGGGGAGGGAGAAGTTGACCTTTTTTCCGACGAAAATATTCAGATGGAAAAAGTAGGAATTTAGCTTTGTGATATAATCTTGAGCAGGATCATGGGAACAAAGAGGAAAAGGGGATCGTCATGGCGGTACAGCATGAGACGGAATTGTACGCTCCGTTGAAGGCTTTTTTTGAGGAGCGAGGGTATGTGATTAAGGGGGAAGTGCGGCATTGCGACTTGGTTGGCGTTCGGCTGGATCGCGATGAGCCGCTGATTGTGGAGATCAAAAAGACGTTTAATCTTCCCCTGCTGCTGCAGGGGTTGGAGCGCCAACGCCTGAGCCCTGAGGTGTATCTAGCCGTAGAACGGAATCGCGCCAAAAAAGGGGCGCACAACCAGCGATGGAGCGAAATTACGATGCTATGCCGCCGGTTGGGACTCGGGTTGATCACGGTCACTCGATATAAAACAAAACCCGCCTTCGTGGAAGTCCTGTGCCAGCCGGGAGACGGCGCCTTATACTTGCCGGGGCCGAAGGTGGTTAAGCGCCGAGTGGAGAAGCTGCTTCACGAGTTCCACGAGCGCAGCGGCGACTACAACGTTGGCGGCAGCACCGGCACCAAGCTGGTGACAGCCTACCGCGAACGGGCGCTGCGCGTGGCGCTCGCCATTGAGGAAGGCGGCGGTGAAATGTCGCCCAAGGACGCGCGCGACCGCAGCGGCGTTGGCAGCGCCGCCGCGATCCTGCAGCGCGATTACTACGGTTGGTTCCGCCGCGTGGTGCGCGGGAGATATGCGTTGACACCGGCTGGCGAGGAAGGGCTTCGCCAGTACGCCCATGTCGTGGACAGTTGGCGGCGGGCGGCAGCGACCGCAGAGCAGGAACAGGAATAAGAGCGATGCAGTGGTCTGGCTCTGGATTAGTCCACAGAACGCACCGTGAACTCGGCGAGGGCGGCGGTGAGACGCGCCAGCCCTTCGCGCAGCCGCGCCGGTTCATGCGCGGCAACAGTCAGCCGGATGAAACGATCATCCGGCTCTTTGGCGTAGCACAGCGTCCCCGGCAGGAACGCTGTGCCTTCTAGCAGCGAAGCGCGCAGCAGCGCTTCGCTGGAGACCCCGGCGGGCAGGCGCAGCCAGAGGAACAGCCCGCCGCCGGGGTCTTCCACACAGGCGCCGCGCCAAGCGGGCGCCTGCAGCAGCTCCAGCGCGAGCGCGCGCCGCGCGGCATACGCCGCCGCAGCAGCTGCGGCGGCGGCGCGCCCGCGCCCCGGCGGCTGGGCGAGCCCGGCGTGGAGCCGCCGGGCTCGCTCGGCCACGGCCGCACCCGCGGCGCTGGAGCTGCCGAGCGATGGAACTTGGCGCAGCCGTTCCATCGTTTTCGCTTCGCCGCGCAGCCAGGCCAGCGGCAGCTGCGGCGTCAGCGTCCGCTCCAGGGAGCCGAGGCTGATGATCTCGGCTCCCCACAGTCCCGCTTGCTGGCGCAGCGCATACAGCGACGTGGTATCCACAGCGCCCCCAGCTTCGGCCAAATTCTCGGCTCGGCAGTGTCCCTCGGCTTCCCTCTCAACCTGCCTGACGGCCAGGCTCTTACCCTCAGCCACTCCTTCATTTACACCGCTTTGTTCTGCCAGCAATTCCGACTTCAGGTCTACGTCCGGCTCGCCCCTCACTTCCTCCCTCGGTTCCACGCCCGGTTCCCCACGTAGGCCGCTGCTCTTGGCCCCCCCCTTGCCTGGACTTTCACTGCGATCCATCCCCGTATCTTCTGCCTCAGGTTCAACTCGGTTTTCTTGATAGCCCACCCCTCTAAGATTGTCCGCCTCAGGCTTATTTTCCGTTTCACGCCGCTTCCCCACCTCGTCCTTGGTCTCCGCCGCACCCGAAATGGGATGACTTCCCGCATCTACCGGAATCCGATCTTGCTTTGCCTCTCCGTCCTTATGGATCCCCTCCTTCCCTCCTTCGGGTTTCGTGCTTGCCTTTGCAACGGATACCTCCACCCGCTTCATTCCGTCGCCCCCTCCCAAGGCGAGAGCCCCCTCCGCGAGCGGCACCAAGCACGCCGTATCGTCCTCGACGATCGGCACCCCCAGTCGCTCGCTGAGCTCCAGCAGCGCCAGCTTGCGCTGCCGGCTCCACACCCGGCCGGACGGGTTGGCAAAATGCGGCGTCACATAGATGAAAGCGGGCCGCCCTCCCGACGGCTTGCATTTCTGCCGCAGATCGTCCGGCAGCATGCCGTCCCGGTCACAGGCTACCGGGACCGCGCGGATTCCGCGGCGGCGCATCAGCTCCAGCGCCTCCGGGGCGGCCGGCGTCTCGACGAGCACCGTGCCGCCGCCCGGCACCAACACCCGCAGCAGCAGGTCAAGCGCCCCATCGGCGCTTTCAGCCAGCAACCATTGCTGCGGGTGCGTGCGGATGCCTTCGGCCTCTTCATAGGCCTCAGCCAACCATTCCAGCAAGGCGCCAGCATCGCGGCGCCCCGCCTTCGATCCGCTTTGTCCTTGGTCGTCCGCAGCGGAGATCCCTTCCAGCCGCACGCCGCCCCCGTTCCCATGCAGCCCTGCTAATGAAATGAGGCGGCCCCCCCGCACCCCATCCTCGATTTCCTGGGCAAAGACCGGCGGCAGCCGACGTTTTAGCATTTCCAAGCCCGTGTCCACAAGAACACCCCGTTTCCATTTCACTTGTATCTGCAATTGTACTGCAGGACAAATTTCCCAGACAACAGGAGCCAAACCCTGCGTCGTGCTTGATTTTGGCGAAGAATTGGCAAATCTATCATTTTTGCGAACCTCGTGTCGACATGATAGAATGAAAGCTGCACAAAACGTACGAAACTATGTTTAGAGGTGAATCTCCATGCCTTACTCTACGGAATCTGCAACCGTCACCGAAACGAGTCGCAGCAGGAGAACACGGCGGCCTTCCGTAGCCCTGATTATTCTGATCTGGATCCTGCTGATCGGTGCCGGTGTCACTGCGGCCTATATGTATAGCAACCATTTGAAGCAATCGATGATTGACCAGCTGGACGCCAAATGGCAAAGCGAAGCCGAGCTCATGAAAGCCGATTATACTGCCCAGCTCACCGCTTTGTCCGAGGAAGTTCAGGAATTGCAAAACAAAGTGCAAGCGTTCAACGAATTGCTTGAATTCACCAAGGACAACACCAGCGAAAAAACGGATAACAGCAACAAATTGTTCTCGCAATTAAGCGAGGTCAAGGAACAGTTGGCCGCACTACAGAAAAAGATGGATCTGCTGAAATGATCACACCAGTTAAACAAATCAACCGTTTTTTTCTGCTGGCTACTGGACCTTTGATCGGACTCTTGATTGCTCTCTTCGTCAGCGGGGCCGCGATTCAATGGAACCGGTCACCGCACCCCATCACGCCCGAAGCGGACGTCTTCCAAACCACCGCCTCCATCGCGGAAGGATTAACGAAAGCGGAGAAAGACGCCAAGACGACCATTTCCTCCATCCGAAAGACGGCCGAGCTCTACCAGAAGACTACCCAAACCATGAGCGACATCGTCAAAAATGCCAAGACGGTATCCGCCAAACCCGAATCCATCTACGATCGGCGGATCACCTCCAAGTTAGGGGTACCATTTGAGACGATCCAAAGCGACCGGATTCGCATCGAGCTCTACAAAGTGAACCCCGGCACGTACCGCGGGTATGCGATGAAGATTCGACTCAAGTCACCGGATGCCATGAAAATGACGCTGGGCAAAGATCGACTGGGCGGGGCGGAAACGACGAAGCAAGCAGTGCAGCGCTACGGAGCGGTTGCCGGCATTAACGCCGGCGGATTTGCCGATTCCCGCGGGCAACGCTACCCCTTGAGCACTACGGTCCTCAACGGGCAATACGTGAACGGCTTTGAGCCTTCTTATAAGGATTTATTTTTCGTTGGACTAAATCAGTCGGGGCAATTAATCGGCGGCAAATTTAAGAACAAGGAGAGCCTGGACAAGCTGCAACCAAAGTTCGGCGCTTCCTTTGTCCCCATCCTGCTGCAAAATGGAGTTAAGCTCCCGATCCCGGATAAGTGGAAGACCTCCCCGCTGCGGGCGCCGCGTACGGTGATCGGAAATTACAAGGATGATCAACTGCTGGTGCTGGTCGTCGACGGCGATAACGAAAAGGGCCGTTCCGGCGCAACGCTGGAAGAATTGCAAAACAAACTGGCGAACCTGGGCGTACAAGACGCCTACAACCTGGACGGCGGAGGCTCCTCCTCCCTGGTTGTCAATGGCCGGGTGATCAACCACCCGTCCGACGGGGCACTTCGGCCTGTGCCCACGCATTTCTTGTTTTTTAAATGAGCCGCTTCTCAACGTCTTCTTCCACGAGCAACTTGTCTATGAAATCCATCACATTTTGATTTATTTTTGGACGATTGCCGGGTATAATAGGGGAAGGAGTACAACGTGGAGGTGTTCGGCTTGTCATTCTCTTTAACGTTCTGGATTATTGCACTCGTTTTGGCGATGTTTTTGTGCGGGATTTTGACTGCAGCCTATAACGACGATAAAACCAAAGGCCTTTAAGATGTAAATCAAAAGGGCGACTTCTCATCACGAAGTTTTTTCAAATGCAGAAGGCTCGGCTTCGAATCTTGGATTCAGCCGGGCCTTCCGTTGTTTTCAAATCGTCTCATCTTGCTCCGACGTCCCTATGCTAACGGACCTCAGAGACGTTATTACTCCCTTCTGCGAACATTCCGATTTCTAACGGACTGAGGAGACCTTATTTTGCAGAAAAATCCCGCCATCCCTGCTCAGACAGGCGAATAAGGGCATTAGGGTCCGTTACAACGGGAAATAACCGGGAAATCGCCAAATAAGGTCTCTACGGTCCGTTAGGATCCACGTTAGGGTCCACGTCAGGAACCACGGCAGGATCCAACGTGTTAGTATCCACGTTAGGATCCTCGCCAGGATCCACGTTACAGTCCACATTAGAGTCCAAGTTCAGTTCCACGTCAGGATCTACGTTAGAACCCACGGCAGGACCCAACGTGCTAGTGTCCACGTCAGAATCCTCGCCAGGATCCGCACGAAGATCCACGTTAGTCCTCCCAAAGAGTGCCAACAACATCACTATTCCGTTAGGAGCCTAGGAGCCAATTGAATATCAAAACCGCCCCATACGAGCAACTTCGACAAAATAAATAAGCTTCCCGCACGGGAAGCTCATTTAGGCTTACGCTCTAAGGCCGATAAACCCATCAAATGTCCTGGATCGAGACTAGGACAGTTGGCTCATTTCGACCAGGCATTGATTGCAGATGGACCGCTCTTTGAAGTCACTAACGTGTTCCATCGATCCGCAGAATACACATTTCGGCCGGTAACGCTCCAAAATGATGTGATCCCCTTGAACCAAAATCTCGACGGGATCTCCCTCGTTCATTTGATATCTCTTGCGAAGTGACTTAGGCAACACGATTCTCCCGAGTTGATCCACTTTACGGACCACACCAGCAGGTTTCATAAAATTGTACACCTCTCCTGAAAAATTAGTTATGTAAAAATAGAACCAAATACCTAATCTATTATATTTCGCTATTTTTTTCGGGATTCCTGCTAAAGTTCCATGTTTTTAATTTTTTTCCGGCTTGCCTGCAACGATCTTTTCTATGAGTACTTCACCGATGACTGGCTGCACCGCCCCATTCCCCGTGTAGTCGATGGCAGTTAAGCTGAGGGAAAATCGATCGACGTTCAGCCGTCCTCCCTGCAACTTTGCCTAGATTCATCCCCTATTTTCTATCCTACACCGATTTGCATGTCAGCGAAGGTTGATTCTTCCCGCATCAGCCTTCTTCCCCATCACCCCAAGGGTTCAGGAGCCAAGCAACCGCCGGCTCCACGCCCTCATCAAAGGCTCCATCCCCGAATCGGAATTACTGCATCCCGGGGAAATCCAGCTGGCGTAGCGCTTCATACACAATAATTGCCGCCGAGTTAGACAAGTTCAACGAACGGACCTTGTCGGTCATGGGCATACGCATCGTCGTGTCGGGATGGGCTTCCAAAATCTCCGGCGGCAAGCCCTTCGTCTCTTTACCGAACACAAAGAAATCCCCATCCTGGAACTTGAAATCCGTATAACGCTTCTTAGCTTTGGTCGTAGCGAAGAAAAAGCGGCTTCCCGCATATTTCTCCTCCACTTCCTGAAACGAATCGTGGTATTCAATATGCACCGCATACCAATAGTCCAAGCCTGCCCGCTTCAGCGTCGCATCGTCTGTGCGGAATCCAAGCGGACGTACCAGATGCAGATGTATGCCCGTAGCCGCACACGTTCTCGCGATATTTCCTGTATTGGCCGGAATTTCCGGCTCCACCAGCACAATATGTAACGCCATGATGATCGAACTCCTCGTCATTAAAAAATAAACCCGGCCGCGTCATAAACCGGACTTGATCATTATATCAAATTTTGACTCTAAAAAACCCCAACTCGCCTGCATGCAGACAAGTCGGGGGTACTTAGGATCAGCAGAGGGCATCTGACGGAAACCCTGCTGCGAACTTTATCCGTGCGTTTTTTGGAAGTGTTCCATGAATTCGACAAGAGCTTGAATGCTGGCTTTGGGAACGGCGTTATAAATCGAAGCGCGCAGGCCGCCGACACTGCGATGACCTTTCAGCCCCACAAAGCCTTCCTTCTCCGATTCCTTCACGAACAGCTTCTCCAGCTCATCGTTCGCCAGGCGGAAGGTCACGTTCATGATCGAACGGCTCTCGGGCCGGACACAACCACGGTAGAAACCGCCGCTGGCATCAATCGCTTGATACAGAGAATCAGCCTTGTCCCGGTTCTTCTTCTCGATTCCCTCAAGCGAACCTTGCTCTTCAATCCACTTCAGCACTTCGTTCACCATATAAATCGAGAAGGATGGAGGAGTGTTGTACAGCGAGTTATTCTCAGCATGCGTATCGTAACGGAACATCGTTGGCAGATGCTTTGGAGACTCCCGCAGCAGTTCTTCGCGAGCGATCACCACCGTTACGCCAGATGGTCCCAGGTTCTTCTGCGCTCCGGCATACACCATGCCAAATTGAGTTAAATCAAAAGGACGGCACAAAATATCGCTGGACATATCGGCAATCAACGGAACGCTGCCGGTGTCCGGGAACTCGCGGTATTGCGTACCTTCGATCGTTTCGTTAGAGGTGACATGCAAATACGCGGTGTTCTCCGGCAGATTCAGGTTGCTGAGGTCCGGAAGGGACATGTACTTATCTTCCTCCGAGGATGCTGCAACAAACGTTTCGCCGATGAGCTTGGCTTCCTTAATCGCTTTGTTCGCCCAGCTGCCCGATTTTACATAGCCGGCCTTCTTGCCTTCTGTAAGCAGGTTCATCGGGAGCATGGCGAATTGGGTGGAAGCCCCGCCTTGCAGGAACAGCACCTGGTAACCGGACGGTTGGCCGAACAGCTTCAGCAACCGTTCAGCTGCTTCATTATGAACCGACTCATAGACGGCTCCCCGGTGGGACATCTCCATAATCGACATGCCTGTCCCACGGAAATCAACGAACTCGGCCTGGGCCCGTTCCAAGACCTCCAGCGGCAATGCGGCTGGGCCCGCATTAAAGTTATAAGCTCTGTTACTCATTTCTCCCATCCTTCCCCTTTACAATCGATGTCTGGTTTCGAATATAATTATCGATTATCATAGCAACTATTCGATCTCCCAGCAACCCGTTATTTCGCAAAAATTCACTATTTTGCAGAATTGACACATTAACGCTTCATCAAGGGAAAGAGATGAACGTTTTATGATTCTCTTTGTTCATGGGTCATGTGAACTATACGAAGATCAATCATTTATCAAATACTGCTAAACTCGTAATTCCGCGTCCAGCTTTGTCGTTCTCCCGGTGGCACATGGACCGCAACGAACATTTCCGGGGAAATGACATGACCATGCCCCCAAACGGCGGCTGATCTTAACGGAAGCTTGCTTCGCTCACGCACAGTCAGTCCGCTGGGCCGATGCTTGAGCTCCCATAGCCAAGGGGTTTCACGTCCGTCGAAGGGAGTCATCCGGAAATAGAAGTCCTTCTCTGGACGACGTTCCCAGCTCATTTGATCCCCCTCAAACACTATGCCCTCTAGCGTCGATGGATCATCGCTCCAGATCTCCGGAGCAAACGGCAGTTTCAGCACGTAATCTGGACCTACCACATACCCATCCATACCAAGGAAGTTATGGCTGTATTCATCGGTCGTAATTACCCGGCTTCCGGTATTCTCCAGTGTGTAGGTCACAGACAGGAGATTATCGGAAATCTCGATGTTTTTTTGCATACGTACTGCGTATCCCCGGCATTCCGCAGGCTCGGTCGTAAAACAAATCTGCTGCTCGCCCCTTTGCTCCACCTGAGTCTCAAACCGTTGGCAGGCGTAATCCCTATAAAACAGGTACTCCGCTTCATCCGGCCGTGTGAGCAAGCCTACACCCAGCTTGGGGAACTGCTCCCCCACCCGGGTGTCTTCATATCCGATCGCTTCCTTAATGCCAAATTCGCTGCAAATTCCAATGCCTCCCGTACCGGTTCCAGGCGTCAAGCTTTCCGGCACACAGAATTGATGTTGTCCATCCAGCTTAACGCCTGTGATGATTCCGGTCCCGTCGAACCTGGTGCCTTGGTACGCTTCTCCGAGCTCGGCAATTTCAACGAGCAATCGGTCGTTTTTTAAATAATAAGCCATGGATTCCCTTCCTATCTATTACGCAGTTAGCGTTATTTCTATCCGGTGAACAGCTCCTTTCGGCAGCGCTTCGATCACATGACGCGGAATAAGGCAGCCCCCTTCACGAGAACTGGAATCCAGTGTTACGCCATTGAGGGCAACCTGACCAATTCGATAGTCCCCGTATTCGGCACGCTGCAGGTTACGGTAAACAATCTGCAACTGACGTCCGGCGAAACTGGTAATCACGGACGCTTCTCCCGCTGCATCAAATTGCTCTGCCGTCAGCTTCGGTTCCAGACGCAGATCGCCGTAATCGCCTTTGACCCCGTATACTTCCGTCAGCAGCGTCAACAGCAGCCAGCTGGCCGATCCCGTTAAATAAGTATACATGCCCCGGCCCCGTTCGTTAATATATTCCGGAATCCCGGGATACATCCGGCTGCGTTCAAAATCCGCGGACAAGTGGTAAACGGAATCCAGTACTTGCTTGCCAGCCTGGACAAACCCGCGCTTATATAGCGCATTAGCGTACATCACCGTCATGTGGCTGAACATCGCCCCGTTTTCTTTATGGCCAAAAGCAAACCCAAACGCCCGCCCCAAATTCTGCTGAATTTCACCAAACCGCGAATTTAGCCGGTAACCGATGCGTTCATCCTTGAGATAATGATCCACCGCTGCTGTGATTTTGCCAACTTGCTCCTCGGTCGCAATACCGCCCATAATTGTAAACACTTGTCCGGTTAACGTCATGCGCACCCCGTTGGGATGGTCTCCTTCCACCCGTACAGCATCGTTGTTGTAATATCCGTTAAACCACTCAAACCCTTCCGCACTGCGAATCCATTCCTGCTTCCGTAAATGTTCAAACGCCCAATCCGCTTTCCGCCGAAGATCCTCTGCCACTTGCTGTAGGCTAAACTTCCGCTTCCGCCCGCTAACGGCAGGCACAACGGAATCAAAATAACGTTCCAGCAGCTTCTGCTTCGCCGAAATGCTGTCATAGTTCACCGGCGTGTCAAGGCTATCCAGCAGCACAGCGATTTCTTCGGCAATCTCAATCGTGTCCGTTCCTCCCGGCGCTTGCGCTAATCGAGGAAGCAGCTCGGAGAGCTCCAACAAATTGCTGGCATAAAATGCCGTAAATGCGACGCTTTCTCCACGTCCCGGCGCCATATCTAATCCGTCGTTCCAGTCTGCGCCTTCCAGCTTCATATTGCCATTTTCGCCTACGTTAAAGAACGGCACGATGTTTTGCAGCAGGATATGCTCCAAAATGCTTCCTTCATAAGTCCGCCCATCCTGAGTCAACAGCTTGTTCCCCTGCTCCGGCGTCCAGGACAGATCCCGTTCCTTACAGCGTTTAGTGAAAATATCGCGGAAGTACGTCTGCGGCTTCAGCAAAAAGCCGAGGTCCCCGCTCTGATGAATATACAAGAGCGTCGTTAACAGCGGCCAAGCCCCATGGTCCATCCATACCCGCGGAATATTGTTACGGTCAGCGATAAATTCGCCCGGCTTCGCGCCGATAATCGTTGCGTTACTGCCGTCGATCCGCACGCCGGCGTAGTTGTTATACAATAAATGCCCCACCTCATCCGGCTCCATCACCAGCAAAGCCAGACAGTCCTGCCATAGATCACGCCAGCCGCGTCCGCCGCGTCCATAATCATGATATGGGAGAAATGAGTTTCCATATAAACGGCGCAAAATCGGCTGTAATGTCACCCATTTCAACCAGAGGTCATGTTGTTCATCCCCGGAATGAAAAGCAAGCGTATCGAGCTTGCTCCGCCAATAAGCTTCGTTTTGCTCAAGCAGTTCATCAAATCGCGCCTCAGACAAATAGGCAGCTGCCATGCGTTTCGTATCAATTCGGTCATCAGCGATCATCATGGCTACGACATAGGCCACCGATTCCCCCGGTGCTAGCTGGGTCGTGGCGAACCTGAGCGCGCCAACCGCCTCATATCCCTCGATCTCTGCGCCTGCTTCAACATCCGGCTGGCGATGGTCAACCACCGCCTGCGGCCAGTCGAAAGCCCCGCCCTCACCGATGAAGTCCTCGGTCACCGGGAAGAATCCAATCGGAGCTATACTGTCCTGCGTAGCTCCAAAGACGCCGTAGGCCATTTTGTTCACACGATGCCCGCGCTCATCGAACGACAGCGCCGGTTGAACTTCTACGCCGTAAGCGGAGGTATAGATCCGGTGGAGCAATGAGGTCACATGCCGGTGATCCCGCAGATCGTCAGCAGAACGCGCATACAGCGGAATCGCAGCAGTTGGGGTGATGGCGAGCTCCTGATCCCCGGTATTGGTCAGCCGAACTTTCATAAGTTCGATTTTATCGTCCGTCACAGGAACGAAGCTGGTGATTTCAGCTCTTATTTTTAGACGGGTGCTTTCCCGGGTGATTTTATGCCATAGGAACCCGGCTTCCAGCGACGTTTTCTCTTTCTCCTCTGAAAATAACGCCGCATTTTGCCGTGCGGAATTTCCCGTCACAGACCAAGCCCCATAACCATCAACATAGATCCAAAAGTTCCGTGCCGCTTTGGAGTTATGTAAGCTCTCCACCGAGATCGGTTCCATCAGGAATGAATTATGTCCCGTTGTCGCTTGCCCATGCAGATTGGGAGATACCGAGGACATCATCCCCGCTTCATTCACCAAAGGAAAATACAAATAACTGCTTAACTCAGGCTGCTCAAGCCGAAACACCCCCTCGTTCCCCTCAAATCTCCAGCCGCTTGTCGCCATTTCCCTCATCCCTTTCGTTAAAATCAGAAGTTTCGTAATGATTCCGAACCTTAATTATTAAAAATCAAAAAAACCAATTTCAAAAAGGGTCGAAACCGGTTTCGAATATCTTCATTATCTGATCTATCTCTCGGTTTGTAAAGGGTTTCAGGTCGCAAAAAATGAAACCTCCCCATCCGTTTGAATGGGGAGGTTGATCGTATGATAGCTTTATTCGGCTTACAGATCGTAATAAAGACCAAATTCGTAAGGATGTACACGCACTGCAACAGCTCTCGCTTCAGCGCGTTTCATTTCCACAAAGTTGTCGATGAACGCTTTCGTGAAGACCCCGCCTTGAGTCAAGAACTCATAGTCGTTTTCCAAAGCGTTGAGCGCTTCGTCCAGGGAGCCTGGAACGCTGCGGATCGTTGCTTTCTCTTCATCCGACAGCTCGTAAATGTTCTTGTCGAACGGTCCATAGCCCAGTTTCACCGGATCGATTTTGTTCTTGATCCCGTCGAGACCAGCCATCAGCATAGCAGAGAAGGCCAGGTATGGGTTCGCCGTGGAGTCTGGCGTACGGAATTCGATACGGCAGCCTTTTGGCGTTACGGCAGCAACCGGAATCCGGATCGCAGCCGAACGGTTCCCTTTCGAAAATACCAGGTTTACTGGAGCTTCGAAGCCAGGTACCAAGCGTTTAAACGAGTTCGTGCTTGGGTTCGTGAAGGCGATGATCGCCGGTGCATGGTAGAGGATCCCGCCGATGTAGTGCAGAGCAGTTTCACTCAGGTTGGCATAAGCGCCTTTTTCATAGAACAGAGGAGTATCGCCATTAAAGATCGATTGGTGAACGTGCATCCCGCTGCCGTTATCGCCAAAGAGCGGCTTCGGCATAAACGTTGCCGTTTTACCAAATTGAGCAGCCGTGTTATGCACGATATATTTGTAGACCATCAGGTTATCTGCCGTTTTCAACAGCGTGTCGAAACGGAAGTTAATTTCCGCTTGACCGGAAGTTGCTACTTCGTGGTGGTGACGTTCTACTTGAATGCCCGCTTCTTCAAGCAGACGGCACATTTCGCTGCGGATGTCTTGTTGCTTGTCGGTTGGTGCAACCGGTACATAGCCGCCTTTAACCGGCACTTTATAACCCAGGTTGCCGCCTTCTTCCGTACGGCCCGTGTTCCAAATCGCTTCCTCGGAATCTACCGAGTAGAACGTTTTGTTCATGCTGCTCTCATAGCGAACATCGTCAAAGATAAAGAACTCGGATTCTGGAGCAAAAAATGCTGCGGTACCAACGCCGCTTTGCTTCAGGTACTCTTCTGCGCGAACTGCTACGCTGCGCGGGTCACGCTCATAACGGTCGCCGTCCGGCGTATAGATATCGCAAAATACGTTCAACGTCGGATGTGCGGTAAAAGGATCAACAAATACAGAACCATGGTCTGGCATCATAACCATATCGGATTCTTCGATACCGCGGAAGCCAGGGATCGAGGAGCCGTCGAATGCAACGCCGTTTACGAAGGTTTCCTCAGTTACTTGGCTCGCAGGAAGTGTAATGTGATGTTGACGTCCCGACAGATCAACAAATCGGAAATCTACCCACTCGATTTGCTTTTCCTTGATTGTTTTTAAAACGATCTCTGCTGACATAATCTTTCCTCCCCAAATCACGAACATTAAATCTTATTTTTGCGTTTAACGTTCATCCTTTATTATGATTATGTCGTCATTATAGGACTATGGGGGTGAAGTCGTCAATAGTTATGTAAGGTATTTTTACACGCAAAATAAGGTATTATTACGCATAGTACAAAATAATAGACAAATAGTATAAAAGCCCACTCACCGCATGGGGAATGGGCTTTCGGATTTTATGAAATCTGTGAAAGCGTTGCACATGTTGGCCTACCTTACACGCGAAGTGCAGCTTTTGGGGTATCAAAACGTTTACCTACCAATGGCGCCAATTTCTCCAAATCTTGAAGTAACGCAGCGAACTGGTCCGGGAACAAAGACTGTACGCCGTCACCGGTCATCGAGTTGTCCGGATCGGTGTGCATTTCGATAATCAGACCGTCTGCGCCGGCAGCTACGGAGGCTTTCGTCATCGGTTCCACCAGCTCACGGCGGCCCGTACCATGGCTTGGGTCAGAGATCACCGGTAAATGGCTCAGGTTCTGCAGCACTGGAATTGCCGACAGATCCAGCGTATTACGAGTGTACGTTTCAAACGTACGGATCCCGCGTTCGCATAACATAACGTTCGGATTCCCGCCCGCCAAAATGTACTCGGCTGCGTTCAGGAACTCATCATAAGTCGCACTGAAGCCGCGTTTCAATAACACCGGCTTGTTGATCGTCCCCAGCTTGCGCAGCAGATCGAAGTTCTGCATGTTGCGCGTACCGACCTGCAGAATATCAGCATACTCCGCGCACACGTCCACATATTCCGGCGTCATGACTTCCGTAATGGTCAACAGACCATGCTTCTTGCCTGCCTCCGCCATCATTATGAGGCCTTCCACACCGATGCCCTGGAAGCTGTAAGGACCTGTACGCGGCTTAAATGCACCGCCCCGCAGCACCTGACCGCCGGCTGCTTTCACGAGACGCGCGATCTCATCGATTTGTTCCGGCGATTCTACGGCACAAGGACCGCCCATCACAACCAGCTCGTCACCGCCAATCTTAACGTCACCGATCGAAATGACCGTATCTTCAGGATGGAAGTCCCGGCTGGCCAGCTTGTAAGATTTCGAAATTTTGATGACATTCTCAACGTCCTTCATTTGGCGAAGATGCTCAGCCAGCTTTGGTTCAATCGTACCGATCAATCCGATAACAGTCCGATCTTTCCCACGTGATACATGGGTCTGCAGGCCTTCCTTCTCGATAACAGCGATAATCTCCTGAACGCGCTCCTCAGGGGTTTGGTTTGAAGTAATAACGATCAATTCGATCCCATCCTTTCTTCTATTAGGCGATGCGTGTACGAGCTAAAAACAAATATACGAATGCACAATCACTGTTTTGCTTGAACGCTTGTGTGCTTTTAAGCTTTTAACCGCTAAAGTAACTATAGCCGAATTCATCTCTCCCGTCAACCCTAATCGCTGTAGGGTCAGTGTCAAGCTAGCGTGGGCAGTCATTTAAGATGCCTGGAACGCGAACCCCGAAGGAACCTCTTCCTTGTAAGCGCTTTGCTTCGTTCTTTCATCAAACACAAGTGATTTGTCAGAATTTTT
>Ga0310829_1000387_pt1 | contig 41414 bp, 39 predicted proteins | sample WT_ome_4_FD_202244 | JGI IMG/M metagenome (GOLD analysis project Ga0310829, IMG submission 202244) | Sorghum-adapted microbial communities enriched on wild type (WT) sorghum from Joint BioEnergy Institute, Emeryville, California, United... ...
CCGTCGACTGTAATTTGGTTAAACGAGACATCGGTAATCGAACGCAGCGCCGCCTGCAGCACTGGCGACGAAATGTTGGCGTCGGTCGTAATGAACGCGAGCATCGTCGCCATGTTCGGGTGAATCATCCCCGATCCTTTCGCTGCCCCACCAACGATAACCGTTTTGCCATCGACCTTCGTTTCATAGCACGCGTGTTTCATCACCGTATCGGTCGTTAAAATCGCTGTTTGAAATGCTTCAGCGTCCGCTATCGTCGCTCCGGGAGCGAGCTTTTCGATGCCAGCACGGATTTTTTCCATCGGCAAGTGTTCACCGATCACACCGGTCGATGCTACCGCCACATAGTGCGGAGCGAAGCCAAACTGTTTCGCACATAAGTCGCGCATCTCATACGCATCGCGAAGCCCCTGTTCACCGGTGCAGGCGTTCGCGCACGAGCTGTTGACGATAACCGCCCGCAATTTTTGCTCAACCGCAAGGCTTGCTTGCGTCACTTTCAGCGGTGCAGCTTGAAAATGGCTTTGTGTATACACAGCGGCAGCCGAAGCTGGCACGTCGCAAACGATCACCCCTATATCTTTTTTGGAATGATGCAACCCGGCATGCACCCCAGCCGCCTGAAACCCTTTCGGCGTGACGACCGTTCCACCAGCAAGCGCCGTCACTTGCGCCGTTTGTTTCGTTACCGTCATCGTTTCGTTCCCCCTTCCCTCACGCTCACGGATAAGTCGGCAGGAAGCATAGGCCCTCGACCTCATCCCATCCCATCATCAGATTGAAATTTTGCACTGCCTGCCCAGCAGCGCCTTTCATTAAGTTATCGATCACTGACACGACCGTCACCCGTCCTGTCCGCTCATCATAAGCGAGGCCAATATCGCAATAGTTGGAGCCGTACACTTCTTTCGTCGCCGGGAACTGTCCTGGCTGGCGAATGCGGACAAACGATGCATCTTCATAACTTGTTTTATATAAATCTATTAAGTCGTTCAGCGAAAACGGCTGCTTCACCTTCGCGTATATCGTCGACATAATGCCCCTTGTCATTGGAATCAAGTGGGTGCTGAACGTAATCGGCTTCATCGCTCCGTTCCACGTTCCAAGCATTTGCTCAATTTCTGGAATATGTTGGTGGGCATTCACTTTATAAATTTTCACGTTTTCGTTTACTTCCGAAAAATGCGTCCCAAGCCCGGCTTTTCGCCCCGCACCGGATACACCCGACTTGGCGTCAACGATAATCGAGTCCTCTTCAATGAGTCTTTCTTTTACAAGCGGTGCTAAACCAAGCAACGTCGCCGTCGGATAACAGCCTGGATTCGATAGAAGCTCGGCCTCGCGCACCGCATCCCGGTTCCACTCTGTCAATCCGTACACCGCCCGCTTTAAATACGCAGCCGGCGCCGCCTCACGCCCGTACCATCGCTCGTATACCGCTCCATCCTTCAAGCGAAAATCTCCCGACAAATCAATCACTTTCACTCCGCGGTCAACAAGCGCTGGCGCCCACTCTCCCGATACTCCGGGCGGCGTAGCGAAAAAAACCGCGTCATACTTGGCAAGCGCTTCGATATCAAGTTTATGCAATACCGCCCCGTCAACCGCCCCGACGTGCGGGAAGCTTTCCGATAAATGCACCCCATCTTGTGACGACGAGTAGACGTCACAGCGATCAACGTGCGGGTGAGCTTGCAACAGGCGGAACAGCTCTGCACCGCTGTATCCTGTCGCCCCAATAATCGCCACCTTCATCCCGTCCACCTACCTGTATGCTTCATGTAGTTCTCATTATAATACTGCATAAAAATAAAATCAAATGTATATTTAATAATTTTTGAAGATTTTTTCTCTCCTTTGTTCGCTAAACGGTGAAACAATGAAAACAGAAGCAATCGCGAAATCACACTTTTCCATCTATGCTCTTTCTCCGCTCAGACGCCCAATTTGTCACAAACGGTTCCGAGAATGTTCAACAATTTTTCAATCTTTCCACTGTCCTTATATTGACTTCCCTTTTTCTTACTGTAAAATTTTTTATAACGGTATATGATATAGAAGGTTGTGATGGGATGGAACATGTATCTGTAGAACTGCGGGAGTTACTTTCGGCGATTTACCGCACGATTCCGGTCAAAAAAGGAATGTACTTGTTCCAAGAAGGGGAAAAAGCAGATGAGCTTTACTATATTCAATCAGGCAAAATTCAAATTAGCAAAACGAACATGGATGGACAGGAGCTGACGTTGCGCATTTGCAGCCAAGGGGATTTGATCGGCGAACTGACGCTCTTTTGTCCCGGCGCCCGCTATATGCTGACGGCGAAAGCGCTCGAAGACAGCGTCGTTTCCGCTATTCCGCGCGAGGTGATTGAAAAAGAGCTCTCTGACAATCCGAAGTTGGCGATCGAGTTTATGAAATGGATGAGCCTCCACTTCCGCAAAACACAGACGAAATTCCGCGATCTCATTTTGCACGGCAAAAAAGGAGCGCTTTATTCGACGCTCATCCGTTTGTGCAACAGCTATGGCGTCATGAAGGAAGATGGCATTTTGATCGACATTCCGCTCACCAACCAAGAGCTCGCCAACTTTTGCGGCACCGCCCGCGAGGTTGTCAACCGCATGCTCGGTGACTTGCGGAAAAAAGGCGTCATCTCCGTGCAAAAAGGAAAAATTCGTGTCCACAACTTGCAATACTTGCGCGATGAAATTGCCTGCGAAGGCTGTCCACCCGAACTGTGCAGCATCGACTGATGAGCAGGAGACAGCTAACAATCAAGGACTGGCTCAAGAGAACATCTCCCCCCTAACAAAACGTGACTAGAGAATCGCGAAGTCGTTCGTAGTGAGAAAGGGTGTCTCATCGCTTTTGAGACACCCTCTTTATCATGCATTTATTTCATGATGTTTGATTTTTTCCTAATCGAACAATCCTTTGAACAAACGCCCATCGTACCGCCTCAATTGCTCATGTTTTGAATGACTTCTAAGATTTTTCCCGATGCCCTTTTTTCATATATATCCAACTCAACTCTATCATCCTCTTTGATCCATTCGTATCTTCTTACCTGTTCTTTTACTGAAAAAATGATTGTTCTCACCCAATCAATGACCAGACAAGACAAAGCGTGCTGAGAGTTGCGTCTCTTAACGAAAAGAAAAACCTCCAAATGGTCGTTGCTGTCTCTCATTTGGGGAGCTCACTCAAGAATAGAGAACGATCATCGCGATGAAAAAGTATGCCGCGTTGGCGATTTCCAAGATTCCTAGTTTCATGATCGGCAGCGCTTTGCCGTATAAGTATACAGCACGGACGACGCTCGGCGCGTAAGCCAAAACGGCAAACGTCTCGCCGGTGGCGATCAAACCGGCAACCAACAAGGCGTGATAGCCCCATGACAGCCATTTGTACCGCTCGTTTTTCTTTTCACGAATCATCGTTTTGACATAGAACGTGCTGCCGATGAAAAAGAGGAAGGAAAACACAGCCAATTCGAACGCTTCTAACGTCAACTCCCCACGCCCAACATAAAAGGCACCTAGGCCACCGATACAAAACGCCCCGATGGCCGCGACATCATTCCAGAAAGCGCGTTCGTTCTTTTTCCGGCTATAATAGGTGTTTACTAGGAAAAACGGGATCATCGCCAATCCGAAGAAAACAAGGGACGGCCGTTGCCAAAGGGAAACGGCAAGCGCCGGCGCCGCGATGGCGCCATAGCGGATGGCAGCGGGTACGTACGGCTCTTTTCGTTTCGTTTTGACTGCCATCAACAGCGGGTATGTCGCCAAATAGAGCGCAAGCCAAGCAATAAACAACGGCACGTGAATCCACGAAACCCCACCGGCGTAGGCGCCGAGCCAAAACGGGATGATGAGCATCGCCCAAGCGCCATGTTGCTTTGGCATCACCCATTTGCTTTTGTTCGCCATCGCTCTCACCCCCCGCTCACTGGTGGAATAAAGGCAACTGTGTCGCCCGTTTGAAGCGGTGCATCATCGTGCGCATACTCCTCATTGACCGCTGTCATGACACGCTCAAGCGATAAGCTGTAACGCGCTTCCACTTCTTCTTTCAGCTTCCCTACCGTTTCTGGGACGTGCGGCCATGTTACTTGCCGCTCGCCCACTTGTTCACCCAAATGGGCAAAAAACAAGAGACGGATCATGGTTCATTCACCTCCGGTTTTCCGGACGGATATGCTTTTGTTTCCAGTTGATCGCCAATCCATGCGCTGCCATCTTCCCATTGTTCTTTTTTCCAAATCGGCACAATTTGTTTGATCCGTTCGATGGCGTAGCGGTTCGCTTCATACGCTTCCGCACGATGCGGCGAGGAAACCGCGATGACGACGGCGATATCGCCGATCTCGAGGCGTCCGATCCGGTGGGTAATCGCTGTTTTCGCTCCTGGCCATTTTTCCGCGATTTCCGCCCCGATTTGCGCCAGCATTTTCTCTGCCATCGACACGTACGCTTCATATTGTAAAAAGAGCGTCCGCTTGCCGTTCGTCCATTCGCGCACCGTGCCGGCAAACACAGCAACAGCTCCCGCTTCCGGACGCATCACTTTTTTCATCACAGCCTCGACCGAAATCGGCTCGGACGTGATAGAAAATAACGATTCGGTCATGTCCGCATTCTCACCTCATTCATTAACCATGGGATATATCGGGCATCATCAGCCATCGAAAACACCGGGTGCGGCAACGGTCGAGAGAGCGGTTCCCAAGCGATGACGGCGCGGATGTTGGCGAGGTGCTGAAGCGACGCCCAATCTTCCTCGGAGCGCACAAGCACCACTTTCGGATGCGGCGCCTGCTTATATCCTTCGACCAGCACGAGGTCCAGCCGAAGCGGAGCATAAAGCGCCAAAACATCATCCAACCGCCACAACGGTCGGCGGAGGTGCAGCTGCAACAGCCCGTCCCCTTCCACCGCTGTCGCCACCGCCCCAGCCCGCTCATGACGGACGGAATCGACGCCTTCCGGCCGTGCAGGCTCGCCGCCATGGCCATGATGCTTCACCGTCCCGACGCGCCATCCTTCCCGGACAGCGGCCGCCACCCATTTTTCGACGAGCGTTGTCTTGCCCGTATGTTTATAGCCGACAACTTGCCAGACATTCATTCGCTCGATCCCTCGTCATCATCGAGCAGCCATACGTCCACTTCGTCATCCTTAGCGAACCCTCTCGTCCCGCCTGGCAGCACCATCAAGGCGTTGGCCGCCGCGAGCGAGGTGACGATGTTCGACTTATCCATGCCGACCGGTTTGACGATGAGTCGCCCATCGATCGCTTCGACGCGGCTGCGCACGAAGCGGGTGAACGGATTCGGCTTTGGAAAATCGGCGCCAAGCGTCGCTTTCACTTTCTTCAAATACGGCTTGGTAGAAAACAAGCGCGTCCGCACGACCGGGCGGACAAACAGTTCATAGCCGACATAGCATGCCGATGGGTTGCCAGATAGCCCAAACAGCAGCTTGCCATTCCACTCGGCGACGGTCGTCACGCTTCCCGGGCGCATGGCGATTTTGTTAAACAAAACGTTCGCCTGAAGCCGCTCGTAAATGGCGGGCAAATAGTCGTAATCGCCGACCGAGACGCCCCCGGTCGTAATGAGCATGTCCACTTGGTCGAGCGCCTCGCGCACGGCGTGAAAGCATGCGTCAAGGTCATCGGCCAGCTGGCCAAAATAGATCAGCTCAGCGCCGCTTTTTAGTGCCTGTGCCTCAATCATGTAGGCGTTGCTGTTACGGATTTTCCCTGGAACGAGCGGTTCAGAGACATCAAGCAGCTCGCTGCCGGTCGCAAACAATCCGATCCGCGGTTTTTTCGCCACCTTCACTTCGGCATAGCCGAACGTCGCCAACAGCGCCGCCACTCCCGGATTGATGCGCGTTCCTTTTTTGACAAGCGGCGTCCCTTTTTTTGCGTCCTCCCCTTGAAACGAGATGTTGTCTCCTGGGCGGAACGGGCGCTTAATCGACATATACGTTTTTCCATCCCGTTCATACTGTTTGGTCAGCTCCAACATGACGACCGCATCGCATCCATTCGGAATTTGTGCCCCAGTCATTAGACGCACCGCTTGAAACGGACCGACCGTCTTGGTGGCGACTTGTCCGGCGCCGATTGCCTCAATCACCTCAAACTCTACTGGATGGTTCAGCCCCGCCTCTTGCGAATCAGCGGCGCGAATGGCAAATCCGTCATACGGGGAGCGGTCAAACGGTGGCACGTCATGGTCGGCGCACAAATCTTCCGCCAAATAGCGGCCATACGACTGCCGAAGCGGCACCGTTTCCTCTTCCCCCACCCCGGCATAGCACATCACCCGATTGATCGCTTCCGCTACGGGAATCGGGGTTCGTCTTTCGACCATGTCTCTCTCTCCTTTCGATCCTACGGCTGGCGGCAACGATATCATTCTTTTAACGTTGTTGCCATTGTTGCAGCTGTTTGATGCCTTCTGCCAACTTTTCATCAACGACACTCGCATCGGCAATATGTCGCAAAATCATCTCCCGCGTTTCGCTGAACAAAGAGGCCGATTGTTCGAGCTCTTGCATCACTTCATCCGCATAGCGGTATTGTTCTTGAATATAGTTTAGCACGTCCTTGGCCCGATTTTCGACTTGATCGATCAGCTCCCTCATCGCCGACCATTTGCGAGCTGTATGGATGCTCATTTGGACAACCGTTTCGATCAGAGACGAAATAGCTTCCGTCTGCTCTAGCGACCGCTCAATTTCCTGCTGCACGGCATCGGTTAACTGATGAATCGTTTCCGTGCTGTCCGCCGTATGCTCAGCCAACTTTCTCACTTCAGCAGCGACGACGGAAAACCCTTTTCCATGCTCCCCGGCACGGGCGGCTTCGATCGAGGCATTTAATGCAATCAAATTTGTCTGTCCAGCGATTTCTTTAATCACTTTCACAATTTGTTCAATCTCTTGCGAACGGCCGCGCAACCGATACATTGCGGCCGACGTCGCCTCCATCTCGCTGCCGAGCTGCCCCATCGCCTTCTCCATTTCCCCTGACATGCGGATGCCTTCTTTTGCTGCCGCGACCATCTGGCCAGCTGTCTCCGCCAATGAGTTTCCTTGTTCGCACAGACGGTCGGAGATCGCGTATGATGACTTGCTGAGCATACTGACATTATCGACTTTTTCTTTCGTTCGGTCAACGAGTCGGCCTAATTCATGATGTTGTCCGTTGACCACCTCATGTTGATGAACGATTTCCTGCAACTCCCCGAGCAAGCCGGCCACCGTCTCGTGAATCGATTCCTTCTGTCTAGTGAGCTGGTCTTTCATCTCGGCGATTTGCTGCTCTAGTTTTGCTTTTTCCTCCTCCCACTGCCGTCCTTTCACCAACGGCCACATACCCGTCTCCCCTTTTTCTGTTTATGGAACTCATTCTTTTGTCAAAATGTTGTATGTTACCTACTGAGCATGTATTCTTTCGATTATGAAGCGGACACTTCCTTCCATAAGCAGTCAGCAAAAGTCCGCTTTTCTTTATTGTACGATAAAGAAGAAGAAGGCTGTTGTGATGTTTATCACACGCATCACTGTCCACTTTTTTTCGTATATGTGAGATCCATCACAACACCTTAGCGGCAAACACGTTATGCTGAAACTGTAACGATTTGATCAATGGAGGGATCCGAAATGGAACAGCGTTTTACCGAACAATCGTTGATTGGTGATATTGTTACGCAATTTCCGAAAGCAGCCGACTTATTTAAAGCACGACGCATTGATTTTTGCTGCGGCGGACAGCGCCCGTTAAAAGAAGCCATTGAAGAGCGCGGACTTGATGGCGAAGCGCTCCTTCGCGAGCTGAACGCCCTTTATGCAGAGGCACAAAACAAGCCGACTGGAAACTGGGGCGAAGCGCCGCTGACCGACTTGGTCGATCATATCGTCAGCACACACCACCGCTATTTGAACGAAGAACTGCCGCAGCTCAGCCCATATGTCACAAAAGTATTGCGCGTACACGGCATGCACCACCCGCACCTTTCTCGCGTGCATAAACTGTTCCATGAGTTAAAAATGGAGCTTGAGCAACACTTGATTAAAGAAGAAACAGGAGCTTTTCCGCTCATTTTACAATTTGCCGACAACCCATCGCCGGAAAACCGAGAGGCGGTCGAGCGGGCCGTTCGCGAACTCGTCAATGAACATGACGCGGCCGGCGATTTGATCAAAGAAATTCGCGAAATCACAAACGACTTCACCCCGCCGGAAGACGCGTGCGGCACATATCGGCTCGTTTACAGCCGACTCGCGGCACTCGAAGAAGATTTGTTTACCCACATCCATTTAGAAAACAACGTCCTCTTCCCGCGCGTGTTGGCAGCGGTGAAGGCGTAAGCAAGCCAAACCATTCCCCCATTTCTAAGGTAAAGGCAGGCGCGTCGAGCGATAAAAAGCAGGGCTGCTTCTTCGATGGAAAGAGCAGCCCCGCTTCTTTGTTACCCCCCAATATACGACATTTCAATTTTCACCCGTTGTTTCGCCGTTTCTTCCGTCCGTTCTTCTGAATAGCGGTCTGTCCGCTGGTTCCAAACCGCGGTGATTAACGACTTCAGTTCCTCTTTCGTTGCCCCAGCGCGCAGTTTGTCTTTCAACGACACGCCTTTCGAGGCAAACAAACACGTATACAGCTTCCCGTCTGCAGAAATGCGCGCTCTTGTGCAGCTTCGACAAAACGTTTCCGTCACTGAGGCGATGAAACCGACTTCCACCTCCGTGCCGACGTAGCGGTAGCGGCTCGCCACCTCGCCGAAATACGCTTTTTCGATCGGTTCGAGCGGATGCATGGCGTTGATTTGCTCATACATCTCTTTTTTCGTCACGACATGGGAGTAATCCCAGCCGTTGGTCGTGCCGACGTCCATAAATTCAATCAAGCGGAGCGGAATGCCTAAGTCTTTAAAATACGACGCCATCGGCACGATTTGCGAGTCGTTCCACCCTTTTTTGACGACCATGTTCACTTTGACGCCGAGTCCCGCCGCCCGGGCGGCTTCAATGCCTTTTAACACAGGAGCGACGCCGACGCCGATGCCGTTCATTTTGCGGAAAATATCATCATCTAACGCATCCAAGCTGACGTTGACGCGCTTCAACCCGGCTTCTTTCAACCGCTGCGCCCATTTCACTAAATGAACACCGTTGGTCGTCAAGCCGATATCGCGCAGGCCGGGAATCGCAGACAGCCGGGCAACAAGCGCGTCCAAATCGCGCCTTAAGAGCGGTTCGCCCCCTGTCAGGCGGATTTTTTCGACGCCAAGCTCAACAAAACATTCCGATAGAAGCGCCATTTCCTCGACCGTCAACAGCTCGCCTTCCGCCAAAAAGCGAAAATTCGGCCCGAACACTTCGGCCGGCATGCAATAGATGCAGCGAAAGTTGCATTGGTCGATCACCGATAACCGCAAATCGCGAAGCGGGCGAGACAGGCGATCCATGACGTCCGTCCGGTTGCGCTCGCTCATCGCGCTCCCTCCTTTCTGTTTCGTTCGCCGCACGATGTTGTCAGGCGGCTTTTTTTATTCCCGTAAACGACCAAGTTTCGTCGCAAAGACCAATAAACTAAATGACAATCCAATCGTGACCGCTACCCATGCCCATGCTAACTCCATCCTTCCCGATTCCATGGCCATGTAGACGGCAGTCGGGATCGTTTGCGTTTTTCCCGGAATATTGCCAGCAAACATGAGCGTTGCGCCAAACTCCCCAAGGCTGCGTGCAAACGACAGCACCGCCCCGGATAATAACGCGTGTCTGGCAAGCGGCAGCGAAATATGCCAAAAGACTTGGCGCTCATTCGCCCCATCGATGCGCGCCGCCCCTTCAATGGTTGGATCGACCGCTTCAAGCCCGGTTTTGGCCGCCTGATACATGAGCGGGAATGACACAACCACGGCGGCCATCACCGCCGCGCCGGGCGTAAACAGTATAGTGGTGTGAAACGACGATTCTATCCATTGGCCAATGGGGCTATGTCGGCCAAACAAGACGACGAGCAAAAAACCGACGACCGACGGCGGCAGCACCAACGGCAGCATAAATACCGTCTCCACCACTGTCTTGCCGCGAAACCGACGGCGCGCCATCCATCTCGCTGCCGCTGTCCCTAAGACCGCGACAATCAAGCCGGCGAGAAGCGATACTTTTATCGATAACCAAACTGGTGACCAAAACGCTGTCATGAATCAACCTCTCTTTGCCACATCCCCATCTACTATACGGAAACAAGCAGACAAACGCTGTGACACTACTCACAATGATTGTATCATAGGAGTGGGAAAATCCGGTTTAGAAAAATTTGTGACAACCTGCACAAAAAAAGTGGCAAAGGGTGATTTTTTTCACTCTGTCTCTGCTGTGATTTTTTTTACAATAGAATTAGCCGAACAAATGGAGGTGTCAATCATGGAACGGCAAAGCCGCACAGCGGCGAACCGCGATTTTTCCCTCTTGCGCTCATGGCTGCAATCGTCGAAAAAAGTGATCCCGCTTCGCAAACATTCGTTTTTATTTCAAGAAGGGATGCCCGCCAATGAGCTGTATTTGATTCTGTCCGGCAAGGTGCAAGTAAGCAAAATTTGTCCGGACGGAAAAGAAATGTGTTTCCGCATTTGTGGAAGCGGGGAAATTGTCGGCGAACTGACGCTGTTTACGGACGATCCACGTTATTTATTGACCGCCAAAGTGATTGAACCGGGTGAAGCAGCGGTAATGAATAAAAATGAATTAGAAGAGCAGTTGCTGATCAATCCCACCCTTACCCTTGAATATATGCGCTGGATCAGCAAGCATGCCCGACGGACGCAAACAAAGTTTCGTGACTTGATTATGAACGGCAAAAAAGGGGCGCTCTATTCAACACTTATTCGCTTATGCAACAGTTATGGCGTCCCGCTTGAAGACGGAAGCATCTTCATTGATTTAACGTTAAAAAACCAAGACTTGGCCAACTTTTGCGGCACGACGCGTGAAAGCGTCAATCGGATGCTCAATGCATTAAAGCAAGACGGAATTATTTCGATGAAGCGAGGGAAAATTACTGTTCACGACTTGAACTATTTAAAAACGGAAATCCAATGTGAAGACTGCCCGCCAGACATTTGTTGCATTGAATAAAATGAACAAAACTTAGAGGGCTGTCCTAAAAGAGTTACCCCCCTTTATGGACAGCCCTGCTTTTTCCCTAAATTTTTTTCGCCCGCATCCGGCGATAGACGACGTAATGCCGGTTTAAATATGTCAGCGGGATACTCCACACATGCACGAGACGGGTAAACGGCCAAATGCCAAATAACAGCAAGGCGGAGAGAATATGAATTTGAAATCCAATCGGCGCATCACTGACAAGCTGCGGCAGCGGCCGAAACGTTAAAAGACCGCGAAACCAAGGGCCAATCGTATCTCGATAATCGAACGTTCCCCCGGTCGCTGTATATCCGACCGTATTTGTAAACCCTGTCAAAATGACAATCGTTAGGAGCAGCAATACAACGAGATCGCTTTTGCTGCTATGGCGGAGAAGGCGGCGAACGCTAAACCGGCGCCATAAAAGCAATACTACCCCAATTACAGTCGCAACCCCGGCAGCGCCGCCAAACCAGACCGCCCCAAAATGATACATCTCCTCGGTAATCCCGATTGATTCATAAAACGTCTTCGGCACTAAAATGCCGGCGACATGGCCGAAAAACACAAAGAGAATGCCCCAGTGAAAAAGAACGCTTCCCCAACGCAACCGTCGTTTCTCAAGAAACTCACTTGACTTGGCCGACCAGCCAAATTGATCAGTATTGTAACGGTAAATGTGGCCAGCGACAAATAACGTCAACATGATATACGGATAGATCACCCAAAGAAACTGATCAAGCAGTGTCATGTGGCCTCCTCCGCTCTCATTGGAATATCCACCCCTCTTGTTTCCTCAAAGAAAGCAGCCATGCCGGCAAGGCAGCCGTCCAAAACAAAGAAATACGGGTGGTCGACCTCCTGCAACCTGTCCGCCAGCCCCTTGATGGCTTTCTGGTGGGCGAGAAGGACGTTTTTCGCATCGTTGACTGGGGCGACAGCGGCAAACTCAAGCATGAGCGGCAAATAATCTGGCAGCTCATCCCCTGTCAGTTCCAAACCAGCGCGCCGAAATGCTTCTTTTAGTTTTAACAGCGCTTGGCCGCGCTCTTTTTGATCGCCAAACAAGTAGTACGTGATATACATCGTCGTTCGATCGCTCAAATCAAACGTTCTCACATAGAGCTCACATAGCTCGTCAATCTCTTTTGTTTTCGCGTAGTCAAGAAACTGTAAAAACCGTTTGCGAGCGGTATGGTTGGCGAGCTGAGAAATTTCATAAAACAGCCGGTCGTCTTCGAGCCATTCTCGTTCCGGATATTGCAACAAAATGGAAGCAAGCTTAAATAGTTTCTGATGCTCTTCCATCCTCATCCCCCCAATAAAATTGGTAAAAACTTTCCGCATCATATCCAGAGCAGCCGGAACAAGACTCCATAAACGCATAGCCCGCTGTCCCTTGACTGTAAAACGCATTGCCGGCTTTCTCCCGATGGGAAGATGGAATGACATAGCGGTCGGAATATTTCGCGACAGCCGAAAGCTTATACATTTCCTTGACCGTATGTTCATCCATTCCGACTTTCTCGAGAATACTCCGGTCCGGTTCTTTTCCTAAGTTCACCGCCCGCATATAGCTGCGCATGGCCACCATTTTTTTCAACACCGTGCGGATGACCTCAGTGTCGCCGGCAGCCAACAAATTAGCCAAATACTCAATCGGGATGCGCATTTGGTCAATCGCCGGGAAAATCACATGCGGATGAATGTCGTCCAGTCCACCGTCAAACGCCCCCATGATCGGGCTAAGCGGTGGAATATACCAAACCATCGGCAACGTCCGGTATTCCGGATGAAGCGGGAGCGCGATCTTTTGCTCGACGGCAAGCTTATAAACCGGTGAGCGTTGCGCTGCTTCAATCCAATCGTCCGTATACCCCGCTTCACGTGCCGCTTCAATCACGTCCGGATCATACGGATTTAAAAAGATGCGCAAATGGGCGTGGTACAGCTCCTTTTCATCTTGGACCGAAGCGGCCGCCTCAACTTGATCCAAATCGTAAAACACAATGCCGATGTAACGGAGACGGCCGACGCACGTTTCTGAACAAACCGTCGGCAATCCTGCTTCAATACGCGGAAAACAAAATGTACATTTCTCTGCCTTATGCGTTTTCCAATTAAAGTACACTTTTTTATATGGACAGCCGGTCACACAAAACCGCCAACTCCGGCACGCATCATGATCAACGAGCACAATGCCGTCCTCATCTCGCTTATAAATCGCCCCTGATGGACAAGAAGAGACGCAAGGCGGGTTTAAACAATGTTCGCAAATGCGCGGCAAATACATCATAAATGTTTGTTCGAACTCAAATTTCACTTTCTCTTCAATGCCTCTTACGTTCGGGTCGCGTTTTCCTGTTTCATATACCCCGGCCAAATCGTCTTCCCAGTTCGGCCCCCACGTGATGTCCATGTATTCGCCAGTCAGCTGCGACTTAGGCCGGGCGACAGGCTGGTGCTCCCCTTCCGGGCGGTTGATCAGCTGTTCATAATCGTATGTCCAAGGCTCATAGTAATCGTCGATCACCGTCATATCGGGGTTGTAAAAAATGTTTAACAGTTTATTCACCCGGCCGCCAGCGCGTAGCTCGAGCTTCCCGTCTTTGAGCACCCAGCCTCCTTTATGCGCATCTTGGTTTTCCCATTCTTTCGGATAGCCGATGCCCGGTTTCGTTTCCACGTTGTTCCACCACATATATTCCGCCCCGGGACGATTCGTCCATGTATTGTTGCATGTAATGCTACACGTGTGGCAACCGATGCACTTGTCCAAATTCATGACCATCCCAAACTGCGCTCTAACTCTCAAGCCAATCCACTTCCCTTTTTTCAAGTTTGCGGATCATCACTTGCTCGTCCCGCTGGTTTCCTGTCGGCCCATAATAATTGAAGCCGTAGCTTAATTGCGCATAGCCTCCAATCATTTGCGTCGGTTTAACATGGATGCGGGTCGGACTGTTAAATGTGCCGCCGCGCAGTTTGCTAATTGGCGAGCCGGGCACGTTAATATGGCGTTCCTGCACGTGATACATAAACGCGACTCCACGCGGCAGGCGATGGCTGACGACTGCCCGGGCGATGACCACCCCATTGCGGTTGTACATTTCAATCCAGTCGTTGTCAGCAATGCCGGCTTCTGCGGCATCTTCTTTGTTCATCCAGACAGTCGGCCCGCCGCGGAACATCGTCAACATCGGCAGCGTATCCCAATATGTGCTGTGGTACGACCATTTAAAGTGCGGCGTCAAATAACGAAGTGTGATTTCTTTGCCACTGACACGCGGACGCCGGTCATGGTCGTAAAAAGCAAGCTTTCGAAGCGGCGCTTTAAACGTCGGCAATTCTTCCCCAAACTCAAACATAATTTCATGGTCTAAGTAGAAATGCTGCCTACCTGTCAACGTCCGCCAAGGAATCAATCGTTCGACGTTCGTCGTAAACGGAGAGTAGCGACGATTTCCGGTTTCGCTTCCGCTAAAGACAGGGGTCGTCAACACTTGCCGCGGTTGAGCAGTGATAGCCTGAAAGGTAATATGTTCCTCGGCTCGTTCAACGACTAAATCTTTTAACGGCTGCATCGTCTTTTTCTCCATTTCTCCCCACGCTTTGAGGGCCAAGGAACCGTTCGTTGTGCTTGAAAGAGCCAAAATGGCTTCTGCGGCATCCCGGTCTGTCAACAAACTCGGACAGTCTTGATACGGGCCTTCTAGCGCTGAAGAACCGAGCGTATCAAGCAGCCATTTGTATTCTTCCTTGGCATCCCAACTGAGCCCTTTCGCCCCGATTTGTTCACGGACGATCGGGCCAAGCGCCACAAACTTGTTGTATATTTCCTTATAATCCCGCTCTACAATATGCAGGCGCGGAAAATTCACTCCCGGAACCGGCTCTGTCGTTCCATCTTTCCAATCGTTTACCACCCCAAACGGCTGCGCGATCTCATCGCGTGTATCATGCAACAGCGGGGTAGCGACGACATCTGACACCGGCTTCGAAAAATAGTGGGCTGCCAGCTCAGAAAATGTTTTGGCCAAGCCTTTAAAAAAGTCCCAATCCGATTTTGCTTCCCACGGTGGGGCAATGGCGGGATTGAACGGATGGACAAACGGGTGCATATCCGTGCTGCTGACATCATATTTCTCATACCACGTCGCCGCTGGAAGAACGATGTCCGAATATAGCCCGGTTCCGGCCATACGGAAATCAATGTTGACCATTAAATCCAGTTTGCCTTCCGGCGCGTTCTCATCCCAAACGATCTCGCTCGTTTTCAGGTCATCATTTTGTTCGCTTAAATTGGCATGATGGGTTCCGAGCAAATGTTTCAAAAAGTATTCGTGTCCTTTTGCTGAACTGCCGATGAGGTTTCCGCGCCAGACAAACATCACGCGTGGAAAATTGACCGGATCGGACGGATTTTCAATGGCAAACTTGATGTTCCCTTTTTTAATTTGCTCAACAACATACTGAACAGCTTCTTCATTCGTCTTCGCATTTGCCTGTTCCACTAGCGCAATACTATTGGCATTAAACTGCGGATAAGATGGAAGCCAGCCTAGCCGGGCAGCCAAATAGTTGTAATCACCACCATGTTCGTAACGCGGCTTGTCGACGAGCGGGGAGACGTGTTCATCCATGCTTTGATCTTCATACTTCCACTGTTCGGTGACAAAGTAGAAAAACGACGTCCCGTTTTGCAGTCGCGGCGGGCCTCCCCAGTCGCGAGCCATGGCAATCGTCTGCCAACCCTCGAGCGGGCGTACTTTTTCTTGGCCGACATAATGAGCCCAACCGCCCCCGTTGACTCCTTGTGATCCGGTTAACAAGACAAGGTTTAAAATCGCCCGGTAGATGGTATCGGAGTGATACCAATGATTAATGCCGGATCCCATGACGATCATGGAACGGCCTTTTGAATCGAGAGCGTTTTGGGCAAACTCGCGGGCGATTTGCGCCGCCGTCTTTCGATCAATGCCAGTAATCGCTTCCTGCCATGCCGGCGTGTATGGCTTCATGTCATCGTAGTCATTCGGATAATCACCAGGCAGCCCACGGTTGACGCCCATTTTGGCAAGCAATAAGTCAAATACTGTCGTGACGTACACCGTCTCTCCGTTTTGCTCGATCGCTTTGACCGGCACCCCTCGTTCGAGCACTGTTTTGTTTCCTGCTTCAAAGTGTGGAAACTGCACGATGACAGTATCGTCTTGCTGGCCAAGGAACGTCAAAGCCGGCTGAATTCCCATTCGTTTATTGTCTATATCGTTTAGTTGCAAATTCCAGTTCCCGTTGTTCTCCCAACGATGGCCAATCGTCCCATTAGGAACAGCAAACGTCTGTGATTGCTCATCCCAAACGATCGTTTTCCACTCTGCATACTGAAGCGGCATGCCAAGATCGCTCGCCCGCAAAAAGCGACCGGCCGCATAACGATCCCCGTGCTTTTTCAGCATGACTAAAAACGGCAAATCGGTGTACTTTTTAACATAGTCAGTAAAATAATCAGCCGATTGATTGACATAAAACTCTTTCAAAATCACATGGGTCATCGCCATCGCCAGCGCTCCGTCCATCCCCGGCTGCACCGGCAGCCAGTTATCGGCGAACTTCACAAATTCGGCATAGTCAGGGCTAATAGCGACGACTTTTGTCCCCCGGTAGCGCACCTCAACGTAAAAATGGGCATCTGGGGTGCGTGTTTGCGGCAAGTTGGATCCCCAGACAATCATGTAGCTCGAGTTAAACCAGTCCGAACTTTCCGGGACGTCCGTCTGTTCCCCCCATATTTGCGGAGAAGCCGGCGGCAAATCGGCATACCAGTCATAAAAACTGAGCAATGCTCCGCCGATCAAATTCAAAAACCGCGCCCCGGCCGCGTAGCTGACCATCGACATCGCCGGAATCGGTGAAAACCCGAAAATGCGATCCGGCCCGTATTTTTGAATCGTATAAATAAGCGATGCGGCGATCATCGTATAAACATCATCCCATTTCGCCCGTACGAATCCTCCTTTTCCACGGGCGCGTTTGTACCGTTTCGCTTTTTCCGGGTCCTCGACAATCGACTTCCACGCAGCCACAGGGTCTCCTTCTTGTTGCAGCGCTTCTTTCCAAAGCCTCAACAGCGCCCCGCGCACATACGGATAGCGGACGCGAAGCGGACTGTATATATACCAGGAAAAACTCGCTCCCCTCGGACAGCCGCGCGGCTCATATTCCGGCATATCGGGTCCTGTTGTCGGATAGTCGGTTTGCTGCGTTTCCCATGCGATAATGCCGTCTTTTACATGCACTTTCCAACTGCATGAGCCTGTGCAGTTGACCCCATGGGTTGTGCGAACCACTTTATCATGCTGCCAGCGGCGGCGGTATGTTTTCTCTGCGTCCCGTCCGTATGGCGACAACTCGGCATGGCTAGCGATTTTTTCCGACCGCCCGAAGTATTTCAGTTTGCGCAAAAGCGGGGCAGGTTTTTCGTTCATTTTGGTTTACCTCTCCTTTCTTTCCCTTGAACTAAAAGAGCAATGCCTCTTCATCAGCGCTATGGATGCGGTTAATGTGAAGCAATGCGTGAAAGCGGGTCAACACCTCGCGGTCAATCTGTTCTGACAACCGCTGCCTAATTTCAGCAATCAACGTTCTCATCATGTCATGGTCACGTTTGAGCTGCGCGATCGTTTCGGACAACTCCTTTCTCTCCTCTGCTTTTTCGCGGTAAAAGCCCTCTTCTTCCGCTTCAGCGTGGGCGATGATCCGTTTCTCCCAATGCTCCGCAAGGGCATCAGCCACTTCAGCCGCATGCTCGTAACGCCCATCCGTATACAACGTTTCCAGCAATTCGGTCAGACGCTTCGCTTCGACAAAGGCGCCATGATGAATAGAACGGTGCGCTTCCAATTTCCGTAGTGACGGCCCACTCATTTCATCATCTCACTTCCTTATTTGCACCGATTTTCTCTTCTCACCTATATTTTCCAAACGCCTAATCACTTATGCAAAAACAGAAAAAGATATCCCTTATACCCTAATGTGATGATATTCACATACAGTGCTCACATCCGTTGTTTAAAATGTAAGAAAATTAAAAAAGGAAGTGGAAACATGGTTCATCTTCCCACACGTCTCGGGGCTGATGTACTTGTTGAATCGTTAGCCGTTCAAGGAATCGCCCATATGTTTGGCTGCTGCCATGAAAGCATGCTGCCTGTACGCCATGTGCTAAACCACCATCCAGGCCTGTCATATATCGAAATGAAACACGAACAGGCGGCTGTTCATGCCGCTGATGGCTATGCCCGCGCTTCAGGGAAGCTCGGCGTGGCAATCATCGGGGCAGGAGTCACAAACGGCATTACCGGAATCACCACCGCATTAAGCGATTCTATACCGCTGCTTGCCATTATTGGACGGCCTTCACCGGAAGAGCATTTATACGCTCCCGATCTCGACATGTTGAGTCTTTGTACGCCAGTGACGAAATACCATTTGCAAGTAAGCAAGATCAATGATATTCCATCCACTATTCAGCGCGCTTACGAAATCGCGCTCGATGGCAGGCCGGGACCGGTGACGGTGGAAATTCCCACCCATCTCCTCCACCAGGAAACGGCGGAGGCGTACCCGATGCAAAAAGCCGTACTTCCGAAGCCGAAAAACATTCGGAGAAAATCGCTCGAAGCGGCCATCACCGCCATTGAAAACGCCAAAAAGCCAGTCTTGTTTATCGGCGGTGGGGTCATTCATTCCGGCGCTTCGGAGTGGGTGCGCGAGGTGGCCACGCAAAGCCAAATCCCTGTCGTCAGTTCCCTGATGGGAATCGGTGCCTTCGATAAAACGAACCCGCTCTACTTAGGAATGGTGGGGATGCACGGAACATACGCGGCCAACAAGGCGGTTCATCAATGTGATGTATTGATTTGTGTCGGCGTGCGCTTCAGCGATCGGGTAACGGGGAAAATTAGCGGGTTTTCACCGAAGTCGAAAAAAATTCACGTCGATATTGACGCTGCGGAAATCAATAAAAATATCCATGTTGATGTTCCGATTGTCGGGGATGCAACACAATTTTTCCGCTCTTTAGCCGGTCGGCTTCGTTACCCGCTCGTTCGGGAACATACGAAAGACTGGGTGGCAGAGGTAACAAAATGGCAGCGGACAGTGCCCCGTTTCGATACATCGACGAGCCGCTTAAAGCCTCAAAACGTAATTCGCCTGCTCTCAGCTTTGACGGAAGAAGACGCCATTGTCGTTACCGATGTCGGGCAACACCAAATATGGACGGCCCACCACTATACATTTACAAAACCACGGACATTTTTAACGTCAGGTGGGCTCGGAACGATGGGGTATGGACTTCCGGCAGCCATTGGCGCCGCTGTCGCCTCTCCGGGCAAGAAGGTGATTTGTATCAGCGGGGATGGCAGCTTTCAAATGAATGTACAAGAGATGATGACCGCCGTCGCCTACAAACTTCCAATTAAAATCGCCGTTTTGAATAATGGCTACTTAGGAATGGTGCGTCAATGGCAGGAACTGTTTTACCAAAAGCGTTATTCAGCAGTGAAGATTACATCCCCCCATTTTGCTAAGCTTGCCGAAGCATACGGAGCCATAGGATATGCGGTCGATTCAGAAGAGGAAGCGGAAGATATCATAAAAAAAGCGTTAAAACATGATGGGCCAGTCTTGCTTGATTTCAATATTGCCGAGGAAGAAAACGTCTATCCGATCGTCCCTCCAGGGCAAAGCAACGAGCAAGCCATTTTGTCCCATTGACTTATCTGCATTGAAAAAGCGTCCGACAACTAGCTTGCGGACGCTTTTTTGACTGAAAGTGACGCATGTCACTTCATTTTCTCTTAACCATTTTATAATATAGGAAATATAAGGCTTTGGGCGGCATCCATCCTGTTTGGGAACGGGATCAATTAATGTCCGCTCGTTTCTGTGCCGTCGTCTTCGCCGGTTTCGGTTACCTTCAGCATGGCGACGGCTCCTTTTTGTGCATGATTAAACTGATGAGTAACGATCGGATACGTTCCCGGTCGAGTGACAGTAAATTCGACAACGGCACCGCCGCTCGCCGGAAGCATCACCGTCTGCATCCCTTGCAAATGATTGTTCGGGTTGCCATCAAGGTACACATCATCGAATACTGTACCAACAACATGGAATGAGCTTACTTCGTTCGGACCGACATTGTTGATATACAAGCGGATTTTCTCGCCGACTTTCGCCAATAATGGCTTTTCTTTAAGGGTAAATGTATCCCCGTTCGTATTTGGATCACCAGGTTTGAGCGCTTTGGACGAGAAGACGACATAGCTTGGCACACCGTTTTGGAAATCGTTCATATCGTTGTATTTATACCATTCATTTTGGATGAGCACATATTCACGATCTACTTCCTTGTCGGTCGGATAACCGTTTTTTGGCTTGACAATGATCACGCCGTGCATGCCGTTGGCGATATGCTGCAAGACTGGCTTCGTACCGCAATGGTACATAAACACACCTGGTTTATTTGCCGGATAGGTGAACGTTCCCGATTTGTTCGGCATCACATCAATAAAATCTTTTGACGGTGAAGCGTGAACGGCGTGAAAATCCATGCTGTGCGGGACGACCGGGTCCATATTTTTCAACGTAAAATGGATCGTATCCCCTTCATTGACAACGACGAGCGGTCCGGGAGCTTGACCGTTAAATGTCCATGCTTTGTAAATTTTCCCTTTGTCAATTTCAATGTCGGTGATTTGCGCTGTCATTTCGATGTGGACATCATGAGGGCCGACCCGCTCCATTTTTAACGGCACCGGCGCTTGATTCACCCCTTTGTGCGCCGCTATAACATTCGGCTCCGACTGTTGCGTGGCTGCCGTTTTGTTCTTGCTTTCTGCCTTCACCTGTTCCCCCCCGCTGTTGCACGCCGCTAAAAGTGAGGCGGCTAACACGGTCGACAACACTGCATATACATTTCGGTTCATCGTTCTTCCCCCCTCTAGCGAAATTCGTTTACACCTTGAGCGTACGCCATTTTCGCTTTCCCCCTAGTGATTTTTATCACCAATGAACACGCATATTTGAAGGGTTTGTGAAACAGTGAGCAATATGTTTTATCACTACTGTGAAAACGATAATGGGCGTTCTCACGTTGGCTAACGGAAAACCCTCCTTCGCCTCTTGATCATCTCCGCCTCCGTCACTTGTCTTTCTTTCGTTAAATCCGTCGTCTTCCCAAATGAAAAAGAGGCCAAAAGCACATGCTTTTGACCTCTTTAAGGTGTTACGATGCGTACCGATTTGCCGGTTCGCCTGCTTTTTTGCCAAAGACGATTCGATTCAATAAGAAGCAGATCAACGTAAATAAGCTAAGAAGCATAAACCCGAGCACGTAAGAACCAGTGACGTCTTTGATGATCCCCATTAAAATCGGCGGGAAAAAGCCGCCCAGTCCGCCCCAAGCGCCGACAAGACCAGTAACAGCCCCCGTTTCTGCCGGAAACAACTGTGGCACGAGTTTGAAGACCGCACCGTTTCCTAAGCCAGACATCACCGCTAACAACAGGCAGGCTGCCGTCATCACCCAAATGTTTTCCATCCAAAACGCGATCACTAACGCGCCGATTGTCATTCCAGCGTAGACGAACGTCAACACCCGCTCGGCGCCAATTTTATCGCCGAGGTTGCCGCCAACTGGTCGCGCAAGCGTAGCGAGTACGGTAAATCCAGCGGCACGCATCCCTGCATCGACCGGTGTCAACCCATACAAGTCAACGAGGAGCGACGGCAAGTAAATACCAAAAGCGACAAATGCTCCGAATGTGACAAAGTAAAACAGCGACAACGTCCACGTATGTTTATATTTCAGCACGGACAGCGATTCGCGCATCGTTTTTTGTTGCTTTGGTTTCGGCATATCCGGTGTGAAAAACCAAACGAGAATAAGCATGATGACGATCGGGATGATCATTCCCCAAAACGCCCACGAAACACCGAAAGTAGCAGCAATTGACGGAATGGAAAAGCTGGCCACTGCTGTGCCGAAGTTGCCCATCGCGTTAATCCCTAGCGCCGTCCCTTGCTTTTCCGGTGGAGTCAAGCGCGACACGAACGTTACCGAGATCGCGAACGATGTCCCGGCCATGCCGATGAAAAACGCCCAAAACATTAACATCGCATATGAATCCGCAAACCCCGCGCCAATGAGTGGCACGATTAAAAACAACAACAACAGCGAAAACAGCCTACGCCCGCCAATCCGGTCCGTCCAAATGCCAAGCGGCAGACGCATGATTGAACCAAGCAGCACCGGAATGGCGACTAAAATACTTTTTTGTGTCGATGTCAACCCGTACATTTCTTGGAACGTGCTCGCCAGCGGGGAAAAGACGGCCCAAACAGCGAACGAAAACGTCATGGCTAATGTCGTAATCGGCAACAATGCTTTTTGTTTATTCATGAAAAGCCCTCCTTTTTCCTCCTGGACTCTACTTCCAAACGCTAGGCATCGTTTGTAGTTTCATCATACGTGACCGAGGGCGGAAAGTTTGTGATGTTTATCACATTTTTTATTGATGTCATGGTTTTGTCAAAATTGGCTTCCTAACTTTATTTTTGTGCTACACATACACTGTATGTATGAGAAAAACTAACAAATGGAATGTCCTAAAAGGCCATCTATCCTTAAGATCAACAAAAATATACATATTTTTATCCTAGTATAGAGGAAAAAAGTGCCCCATCCTTCGAGGGCATCCGACTAGTGAAAGGCTTTTTTGAACTGCTTCAAGGACATTCCATTTTACTGTAAATATCACGTTGGCTATGGAATCGCCATCACCTCTGCTCGCTCATTTGTGCGTCTTTCTTGCCTCATAAACAGCAGATAGGCGCTGCAAAGCAAATAAAGGTAACAGCCCAATAAGGGGACGGTTGCCTGCGGCCAAATGATCAAGTAAAACAAGGGGAAAAACAGTTATTATCCGTTCATCGCATCATCTTGGCGTTGGATAACGCATGCATTTATTATGCAAACATGGTCAAAGCGTTTTGGGGAGAGGAAGAATAATTTTTTCATCTTATTTATCTTCCACGTATTCGACGCAATTCACCCCGATTGAATGTTTGTGGAAATGACTAAAGAATGCGGTTAGGGCGAATGTATTTCATCAGGCTCAACATGATATACAACATTTGATCACTCGATTTGGAGATTACATCTCTGAACATCTCAAGAGATTCTACAACGCTTTGGGCATAGCGTGAGGAAAATGTTACCTTTCAAAGTCTGATATAAAAAAGAAACCTTGAAAGAGTTTTGACTCATTCAAGGCCCTTAATCATTTACTATTCTATTTTGTTTTTACAGCTTCCCTTAATTGTTCTACTACACTTTTTAGCCATTGGATTGGAGTCACTCCAAGGGCAGGAAAATATACCCCGTCTGCACAGTGTTGTATGTATTCATTCTTTTCATCATCTGAATACTCGCTATTAATGAATTCCGTTAAAAATGCAATCGCAGACTCAAGATATTCCTTACTTTCTTCTGTTAACAATTCTTGTAATGCTTCCTCAGGCGAATCAATGTCTTGATGAAACGTTCCAGCTAGAAACTGAAAAACTGGATCTCCCGGATTATTTTTGATCAGCAAGCATCTTACCCTCCATTCCGTTATTTAGTTGGATAACCAGTTAAAATAAAATTCCCTGCCCCATCTTTCTTTAATACTATCTTAGCATTTGTCATATTTTCAACTGTCGTCGAACCTCTTTGTACCCCGCGGCCAATAATTTCTGTACCTTGATAAGGCAGAACCAAAGTCGATTTCGCTTTTGGATTGCTTAACCATTCTTGGATCATTTTCTGGTTATTTGGATCGTTTAAAACTTCGCTGGCTACTCTTTCAGCCGTAGCTCGATCTTTGAAAGTCGATGCCCCTTTTATTTTAGGATTATCTTTTAAGCGTTGTAATAACTCTTCATCTGTCTTCCCAACATGTCTGGCAATTAGATGCCCGCCCCGAGCCTCATGTGCAGCTAATCCTCCTCCAGGAGCTAGAGGACTAAAATCTTTAGGTTTAACATTAGTCGTCCCCTTCTCAATCACATTATCGACTTTCTGAATCATATGGCGAGATACATCTTTCGCCTCATTCATCAACATCCGAGGCGCTGAACCCACTCCGGCATATACCGGCTGCATTGAAATGGAAGCGATGCTCTGCACTAATTGGTCCCATTGCGTCTTGAACAGGCGAGCGGTTTCCACCAATGGCGCTTTGATGACTTGATGGTAGATCCTTTGGAAGAACACTTTCACTTTATCATAACGCACGACATGCTTCACTTTCGACAGGGTAGAGGCGGTGTCGATCGCTTTCGCTCCCTTGGTCGCCGCTTTTCCTGCCATGCCGACTCCTTTTGCGGGAGGAGCAATCGACGCAATCAACATTCCTCCTGCCAACAGCCGATCACCAAACGATAGGCGCTCTCCAGTGACTGGGTCGTACTCCCCGAACACGCGTTGCAAGTCGTACCAACCAATCAGTTCTAATCCGAATTCCTTCATGTTGTCGGCCAGCGTTTGGTCGGCTTGACGCATCGCTGCGGCGGTGCGATACAACAGCTCTTCGGCTTCATTAAGCTTTTCTTCATAACGCTGCAGCCAATGAACGAGTTCATCCCTCAGCTCTTCGATTGCGGGCGTGCTGACGCCGGGGAGATTCATCGCAAGGGAAGAGAGCTCCCACGATAACGTCATCCGCGCCCGCTGACACGCATCTTCCGCATCGGGAATATGTCCAGCGACTGTTTCTAGCTCATCTGGCTTTACATGAATCATTGCCCGCACTGCACCCTTTCATAATCATGATCCAACACGCTTGACATGTAAGACATTCTTTCTTCACTCTCCGCTTATGCTTTGTATAAATGGTAACATAAGCTAATATAGTGTAAATTATGATTTTATTACCATTTTTTACAACGTGTCTAGTGATTATTTATACCTAACCTGTAGTGCTAATCGAGTGTCAGCGCTCAACCAGCCCAAGTGTGACCATGACAATTCGTTCATTCTTGGATAATGAATGTCTTTCTTTGTCAAGCGCAAAATCAAACATAAACAAAGCGGGTGCTCCCTTCGAAAAGAGAAAGACAACCTAACATCCAAATGTGATGTTGATCAATCGTTGGCCTAGCAACAATTTGTTCCTTTGTTTCGCAGCGCCTTCGGAATATAGATGCAGTACGGTTCGCTTTCCAAATAATCGCCTGTTACAGCATAAGCACGCGAACGTGAGCCGCCGCACACATGGCGGAATTCGCAGACACCGCATTTTCCTTTGTATTTATCTGGGTTTCGCAAGTCTTGGAAAATCGGCGAATTTCGGTAAATGTCAGCGAGCGGCGTTTCCCGGACGTTCCCGGCTTTGACCGGCAACAGCCCGCTCGGATAAACGTCGCCAATATGGGAAATAAAGACGAAGCCGTTGCCATCATTCACCCCTCTTGGCGCCCGGCCGAGCCCATCGACTTGCCCGGTTAATCCTTTATTCAAGACATCTTCGTAGTGAATGCCATCTTTCGCCGTTTTCCCTTCGCGCATTTTCGACTGCAACACAACGCGACGGTAATGTTGGCCGGCCGTCGTTTTTATGTCAAACGGAACGCGTTTGCTCGTTTCATACAGCCAGCGGAACACCCGTTCATGCTCGACGGGGGAAATCATATCCGACTCTTTCCCTCTCCCTGTTGGGACGAGGAAAAAGACACTCCAAAGAACACATTTCAACTTCTCAACCAATTCCACCATCTCATCAAGCACATGAACGTTGTACCGTGAAATGACGGTGTTGATTTGCACAGGAATGTCAAGCTCATGCAAGTATTGAATCGCGCGAATCGTCAAATCAAACGAGCCGCTCGTACCGCGGAAATGGTCGTGAATCTCGGCGTTCGGTCCGTCAAGACTGAACGCCCAACGCGCCAAGCCAACTTCTTTCGCTTTGCGGATCGCCTCCTTCGTCACGTTAGGCGTCGCGCTTGGCGTCATCGACACGCGCAATCCTTTATCAATCGCATATTTTGCCAAATCGTACACATCCGGCCGCATGAGCGGGTCGCCGCCGGTAAAAACAAGCATCGGCTCATCCATATCATAAATCTCGTCAATGAGCTTTTTGCCTTCTTCAAACGTCAACTCGCGCGGGTCGCGGTGGTATTGCGCCTCAGCGCGGCAATGAAGGCATTTCAATTGGCACGCTCGCGTCAATTCCCAAATCACGATAAACGGATTTTCATTGAAGTCGCGCATACAGTTCCCTCCTTGGCCTCCATTGTAACGCAATGACTGGGCGCATTATGTGATTTTCATCACATAATGAATGAGACGAATAAACTTGTTCAACCGACGGGATAGATGCCATCGAGGAAACCATGTAAAAGGGCAAACGGCTCATTCCAAAAAAGACGATAAAACGGCTCCTCATTCCGCTCATTCGCCCCCGCTTTGACCGGTAAACGATCAGCGAAAAAACGGATCGATGACGAACGGGAACAGCTGTACACCATCACCAACGTTCTGGCGGCCACCGACATGTTCATCCATCAACAACTGCCGAAAAGGGAAAGAAGTGGAGCAAAACGAACAAAGAGTTCTGCCTGTTCGTCGAAGAGCTCGAGCAACAACGAGAAGACATGTTGAAAAAGGAGATGAAAAAAGAGGAAGCAGACCACAAGATCATACATGAAAAAAGCAAGCAACCAAACAAGCCGAAAAACAAAAGCAATGGAAATCGCCGAAAACTTGCTCGATGCGCCGTCCATCCATGAAGTGGCAAAACGAACGAAGCTGATCATTGCGAAAGTGCTGAGTGGGCGAAGGAAATGAACAAAAACGACTCATCCTCAATAAATTAAACAATAAATTCTTTTTTGTCGATTTAAGTCTCAGCTTCCCCTCTTTCTTGCCGATTTGATGTAGTAGAAAGTTTTTCTTCGTCAATCGTTAGGTTGTATATCTACACAAAAGGCGCATCCATTCAATCGTGAGACACGAAAATTCATTCGCTCATTCATCCATTCCCCTCGGAAGCTGGTGACTTAGCAGACCATGAAGCGCAATGACAACACCTACCTAGGCGACGTTCCTTTCCGCTAATGCGGCAGCTCCGATCAGCTTTCGTATTCTTGTTGTGTATTCACATTGCGCCACACTTTTTGTTCTTGGGCAAGGTCATTCGTATCGACATAACGGACACGAACACGGTCAAGAAGCGCCGTCATCCGCCGTTCACCGGCATCAAGCAGTTCGGCGATCACCGAACCAAGCCGCTGGTGGTATAAGGCAACGAGGGGCTCCGTGCGGTCGCCATGAAGCGGAACGATGGCGTCAAACGCCGAGTCGGCGTACGCAGCGAGCCGCTCCGTCACTTCTTTCCGCATATACGGCATGTCACACGGCAGGACGAACACCCAGTCGGATTGACTCCATTCCATAGCCGTATAAATCCCGGCAAGAGGCCCACAGCCACGGTATCGCTCCATATCCAACAACACCGGGATGTCCGTTTGCCGGCGAAACTCATCAACAAGCGACGGATGGCTGATGATATACAATTCATCAACGATCGGAGCGAGCGCTGCAACGGACAAGGTGAAAAACGGAGCGCCTTGATGCAATGCAAACGCCTTCGGCCGCCCAAAGCGGCGCGACTGGCCACCGGCGAGCACCGCTCCAGCAATGGTTCGTTTCATCGCGATTCCCCTTCCGAACATCGTCTACTCCTACCGTACCATAACGAACGGATGAAAAAAAGATTTCCGCCTGCAGACGGAAATCCTAACGGGGGGGGGTTGATTTATTTTTTGCCGATGGCCACACGCCAGACATCTGGCCCTTCTTCTAAATACTCCCACGTAAACTGATCTGGACGCTCCATCATAAATTGATATTGCAACGGACGCGGGTCATGGTCATTGGTGAGCTCCATCACTTCTCCTGGTTTCAAGCTATCAAACAATCGAAAAATCGCCGGATGGCGGTCGCGCGGCGGATAATCCGGTGCATGGATTTTTGCAGCAAATTGGCTCATAACGTTGGCCTCCTTTGTAGTATAATGAATTATATACTTATCATAGTTGCTTTCGCCTAAGACAGTAGTGACGAACATCACAGTCGGCTGGTGAACATTTTCAATCCCCGTGAAAGGAGAAATGGCGATTGGGAGAGCTTGTTGGCTTTTGCGCGCAATGCGGCAAGCCGATCCATTGCTTGCATGGGTTTTTAAACGGCGTCATCAGCGAAGGAAAAGAAACGTTGTACTGTTTTCCTTGCCATGAAAAGCAAAAGGAAAAAGAAGGCGTACAGCCAGACAAATGCCACAGATAAATGAAAACGCTCACAAACAAAAATCATCGCAATAAAAAGCACAGCGGAATTCCGCTGTGCCCTTTTGTTATTCTTCCTCTGCCAAGTTCGCCACCGGCAACTCTTCCCCTTCACCGTGCGTCGGCTTGCGCAAATGGAACAACGCTTTGATGGCAAAGACAAGCAAAGCGACGACACCGATCAAAAAGATCGTATCCGGAACGGCGCGAACAAGGAGTAAGTTTTGTACGACGTCTTGTTGCAGGAACGAAGGCGAACGCGACGCCCAGTAACCGTGGATGAACGCCTCTTTCATTTGCAAAATCCCAACCGGAAGGAGTGTGATGACAACCATGCCGGCGAGGCCGATGTTTAACATCCAGCAAGAGAATTTCAGCCATTTGTCGTTCCACGCTTCTGGTTTGACGATGTTGCGCAGCGAGTAAAGAAGCACGGCGATCGCAAACATGCCGTATACGCCCATCATCGCCGCATGACCGTGAGCCGGTGTTAAGAATTGACCGTGCTCAAAGTAGCTGACCGCCGGCAAGTTGATCAAGAAACCAAACACACCCGCGCCGACTAGGTTCCAGATCGCTGTGGAAATCAAGAACCAGAATGTCGCTTTATACGGGAAGTTGGCTCCACCGTCGCGCATCATTTTGTACTGCTCATACGCTTCTAAAATAAGGAGCGTGAGCGGAATAACTTCGAGCGCCGAGAACACCGCGCCAAGGGCGATCCATACTTCCGGCGACCCGTTGTAATAATAGTGGTGACCGATGCCGATGACCCCGCTGCCTAATAAAATCGTAAATTGGAAGTAAAGCGCCCGAACCGTCGATTTTTTCGTTACGAGTCGCAATTGAACGAGCAAGAACCCGATGACAACAACGGCGAACACTTCGAAAATCCCTTCCACCCATAAGTGGATGATCCACCAGCGCCAAAAGTCAGCCATCGTAAAGTTCGTATCCGGCTGAATAAAGAACGCAAAGATATAAAAGAACGGAACGGCAATGGCTGAATAAAACAGCAAGTGAATGAGCCCGCCTTTGTCGCTTTCCCGCTTCAGCCCGCGTTTGACGCCACGGAAGACGATGAACAGCCAAAGGAGCATGCCGACGACTAAAATAATTTGCCAAATGCGGCCCAACTCAATGTATTCCCAACCTTGATGGCCCAAGAGGAACCATTCGTTTCCTAAATAGCCGTTGACGCCAAGCCATTGACCGATCATGCTGCCGCCGACAAGGACAACAAGCGCCCAGAAGAGCAGATCGACAAGCAATCCTTGCTTTTTCGGTTCTTGTCCGCCGACAAGTGGGGCAATGAAAATCCCCATGCCAAGCCATGCGGTCGCAATCCAGAAAATCGCCAGCTGCAAGTGATACCCTTTGGCAATGTTAAACGGCAATATGTCGTAGATCCAGTTGATGCCAAAGAAACTGTCCGGTTCCGTATAGTAGTGAGCAAGCAATGCCCCGAACATTGTTTGGACGAAAAAGAGCGCCGATACGACGACGAAGTATTTGCCCGCTTTCACTTGTGACGGAGTCAGCGGCTGCCGCCGTAAATCGATGACCGGAAACTTCCCTTCCGCATACGCCTCTTGCATGCTTAATTGGTAGCGATAGAACACGTACAAAATAATCCCGATAAACAAAATCAAAATCGTAACACTAGCACCGCTCCACCATACCGCGGAAAACGACATCGTATTGCCAGCATCCTCATAGTACGGCCAGTTGTTTGTATACGTAATCTCGTCGCCAATTCTTAGCGTGCTCGACAGCCAAGCCGTCCAGAAGAAAAAGTCGGCAATTTGTTGGATTTGATCGCTATCGGCAACCCAAGCACGATTCGCTTTTGGCATGTCGCTTTCTTTAATCAATCCTTTTTTCAATCCCCAGCCGTCGCCATTGGTGAAGACATCGCGGTAATAATCCCGCACTTTTTCCAACCCGTATACTTGCGCATCTGTCAAGACGAGAACATCAGTAACCGGATTGTAGCGGTTTTTCCGCATTTCTTTAATGACTTGTTCACGGATGATCGACTTCTCATCATCCGTTAAATCAGCAAACGGTTTGTTATACCGTTCTTTCGCTTTGTAATCTTGCATGCCTTCCGTATACACTTTTAGCGCTTCCGCTGTATAGTCCGGCCCCATATACGACCCATGGCCAAGCACTGTGCCATAATCCATCAATCCGTATTTTTGGAAGACGGCTTGCCCACCGATGATCGTTTCTTTTGTCATCAACACTTCGCCGCTTTCACTGCGCACCTCCTTCGGCCTTGGCGCCATTTCTTTAAAAATCCAATACCCGCCGACAAGCAGGACAGTAAAACTAATTAAAATGGTAAAAATGAGAATGGATTTAAGAAAACTGTTAGTCGTTTTCCGCCCCGTTTGGATATTGGGGCGGACCGTTCGATTCACTTCCATATGAAGCAACCTCCTTCTCTTGACTTCGCCCTCATTGTAGCGTTCTAGAGCTCAGCGGTTTGTGAGCCGAGACAAATGTCAACTATGATTTATATCACATCGTTAAAGTGTGAGAGTTTATACAATGAAGACAGAAAAGGTGAAACGGCGCGGATTTCCAAAAGCCGCTGCCACCTGTTCCAACTAACAGCTGTCACATTTTTTTCATATTTTTAAAGGAGAGAACGCCATGGCGAACCATTGGATGAAAGATCGTTTAAAAACGGTTCCGTTGTTTCGCGAACTGTCCGATTACGAACTCGAATCGCTTGTCTCCATTTCCCATGTGCGCGTCTACAAGCCGCGGACATTTGTCTTTATGCAGGGCGATCCGTTAGAACGTGTCTATTTCATTCATTCTGGAACTGTAAAAATTTACAAAACTGATTTAAGCGGAAAAGAACAAATCGTCTCGATTTTGCAGACAGGGGAAATGTTTCCGCACGCCGGCTTCTTCTTAAAAGGCACGTACCCAGCCCATGCTGAAGTGGTGGAAGAAGCGACATTGATCGCCATTCCGATCCATGATTTTGAACAAGTGCTGATGGCCAGTCCTGAGTTATGCATGAAACTGTTTCGCGTTATGGGCGAGAAAATCGTTGACTTGCAAAACCGGCTCGAAGCACAAGTGCTTCATAATACGTACGAACAAATCGTGCTGCTTTTGTTGCGATTGACGCGGACAAATGCTGTCAAACAAGGGAAATGGTATCGCCTCACTACCCATGTGACGAACCGTGAACTGGCCAACATGATCGGTACCGCCCGCGAAACAGTCAGCCGAACGTTGAGCCAACTGAAGCGGAAAGGGTTGATCAATGTCGATGAACACGGCTTTTATTTGATCGACCAGGAAGCGCTTGAAAAAGAAATCTTTTTCTAATTCCCCGTATGTCTAAAAGAGTGGCGATTTCATCAAAACCGCTGCACAAAAAGGCGCTTCTCTAATAGATACACCTTGATGTTTAGCGCTCTCCAAAACCATTGATGTCAAGCACTGATCTTCTGAGAGACTTTGGATTTCACAACAAATGCGGCTCAGCAGGAAACTTGGATAAATGTGGCTTTTCCTTTCACTTGAGAGCCATCGAGAGAGAAAATGATTGTTCGTTTAGAAACATCACTCATTCAGAGGAAAACATCACTCTTTTTCAAACTAGCGGCAAAAACAACGTTTTCTGACCGCATGGTTGTGAGCTATATCACAACATCCAGCAATGAAAATGATTATCATAATAGCAAAAAGGGGAGAATATGCATGGGTGTAACGATTGAACTCGATGTACGCGAAGATTTGCGGCAAAAACGAGAACCGTTTGAAAAAATTATGAACGCCATTAAACCGCTGCAGCCGGGCGATACGTTCATTTTGCATGCTCCGTTCAAGCCACTGCCGTTGTTTCCAATTATGAAAGCGAAAGGATTTACGTACGAAGCGGAACAAATCGAAAAAAAGCATTGGAAAGTGACGTTCATCAAGCAGGGGGGAGACCAATGATCCTCGATAACCGCGGGCTCGAGCCGCCGCAGCCGATGATGCGGACGCTCGCTGCCCTTGCTAAGATGAATCCTGGTGAGACATTGACGATCATTAACGACCGCCGACCGATGTTTTTGTACGAGCAGCTTGATGAGCTCGGCTACCGGCACGAGACAATTGCACGTGAAGACGGCAGCTTTGAAATTCGGATTACGAAAGGATGAGCACTATGTTTCCGACCCGCACCGGAACGGAAACGGACATTCGCCTTCCGTTTTCCTTTATCATTTTTGCCGTGTTGGCGCTTGCCGTATCGCAGCTTGTGCTGCTAGCGGCTGTTCCTGCACTGAGCGGCGGTACGTTTCGGCTGCCGCTCGTATGGTCGGCGGCCCATTTGGCCTTGCTCGGCTTCGCCCTAATGGCGGCGATGGGGGCGATGTACCAGCTCGTTCCGGTTGCCTTTTTGACACCGATTTGGAGCGAGCGGCTCGGTTTCTGGCAGTTTGCCGTCACCGCTGTCGGCATCGTCACGCTTACCGCTAACTTAGCGTTTATGCCAAACCAAGCGTTTTTCCCTGGGTTACTTCTATTTTTTGGCATTGTGCTGTTTGTTTGGCAAATGGCAATGACATTGAAACAACAAGGAAACAAAACCGTCATGACGCTGTTTGTCGCGACTTCCTTGCTGTTTTTGTTGCTGACGGCCGCCGCCGGAGCATTGCTTACGTTTCACTTTTTCGCCGCCACTGGCGCCAACAGCCATGAAATGGTGTTCGGCCTGCACGTGCTGTTCGGGCTGTGCGGCTGGTTTACGCTGCTCATTATGGGCTTTTCGTATAAAATGGCGCCGATGTTTTCGCTCGCTCACGGTTTTTCGATGCAGCCGGCACGCTATGTGTACGCGTTATACACGAGCGGAATCGCAGTGGCGCTAATAGGGCTCTTCTTGCCGGGCCGAGCATTGTTGACCATCGGTGCCGCTTTGCTAACAGCCGGATTCGCTCTTTTCGCTTGGCATGTGTACACCATTTTGCAAAAGCGGATGAAAAAAGTGCTCGACCGTCCATTTCAGTTTTCGTTATTCGCCATCGCCATCGGCCTTGGATTGCACGTTGCGGCCTTGGTCGCCGTCGTTGTCGGCAGTGGACGGCTGCTTGGCATCATCGTCTATCTATTCATTTTTGGCTGGATCATCTTTAGCATTGTCGGCTATTTGTTCAAAATCGTGCCGTTTTTATGGTGGACGCACCGCTACAGTGAAAAAGTCGGCCAAGAAAACGTGCCGACGTTAAAACAAATGATGAATGAACGGTCGATTACCATCCAGTGTCTTCTATTCACTGTCGCTTTGGTGTTGGCTGCGGTGGCGCTTTTGTTCGCCAACGTTCCGCTATTTGCCGTTGCCCAGGCGCTATTCGCCGGATTAAGCGTCTTGTTTGCCGGAACAATTTTAGCCGTCTTCCGGAAATAACGAAATCCGTTGGTGGCTCGTTGGCGACGTCGAGGATGGTGACGCTCGGCCATGCCATTTTTCCATTTGAGAAACCATACGATAGCATTTCTTTTTCATCAAGCATAAGAGATGAACCCCCCCTGGCCTTCTTGGCCTTTCGGGAATCACGATCAAGGAGGAAATGAACGATGGATGTTCGTGAACTTGCCGTTCAACAGCTGAAAACCGTCATTGATCCGGAGCTTGGCATTAACGTAGTCGACTTAGGGTTGATTTACGATTTGCAAATTCAAGATGGCCATATCGATGTGCTCATGACGCTCACGACCCCCGGCTGCCCGCTTCATGATTCGATTGCCGGCGGCGTCAAACGGGCGCTTGAACAAATCGACGGCATCCGCGACGTGCGCGTCCAAGTGACGTGGAACCCGCCGTGGACGCCGGATCGAATGAGCGAAGAAGCGTTGCGGCAGCTTGGCTACTTTGCCTAAACGACCTCACCGTTCTTTGGCTGTCCCTCCATATTAGGTGGGCAGCCTTTTTCATCTCTCCTTTGGTCACTCACCGCTTTCCAGACATTTCTCTTCATCCGATTCAACTGGACGCTCGTTTCTATTTTTAGTTCGTATATACTCATCCTCATCGATGCCAATGGAAACGGACGGACCGCTCGCCTGATGATGAACTTCAGTTTGATGCAGCCACAGCTACCCGCTCCCCCTTGTCAAAATGAATCTTGCATAGGAGCCATCTCCCCTTTTCTTTCGATTGATCAGCCGAATGTCGAAGAGAGCTTCCACCATGGTGTTAGGCGTAAAACCCTAACTAACGACAGACAAAAAGACACGGGATGCAATTTCACCCCGTGTCTTTTTCTTGCTTCACTCCATCAAGTCGACCGCTTCTGCTACTCAAGCAAAACATGTAACCTGAAACTGTGTGCTGACAGCCCCCTTCTTACTCCTTCACCCGCAGCAGGCGCATGCTGTTTAATGTCACCAACAGCGTTGCCCCCATATCTGCGAACACCGCAAGCCAAAGGGTGAGCCAGCCCGGCACAGCAGCAATGAGCGCCAACACTTTTAACCCTAATGCAAAGGCAATGTTTTGCTTGATGATCGCAAGCGTCCGGCTGCCGAGACGGATGGTGTATGGAAGCTGACGCAAATCGTCAGCCATCAGCACAACATCAGCCGTTTCCAAAGCGGTGTCCGTTCCCGCTCCGCCCATCGCCACACCGACATCGGCTGCGGCCAAGGCAGGGGCATCATTCACCCCGTCGCCGACCATGGCCGTCATGCCATAACGTTGTTTCAGCTCACGGATCGCTGCTAACTTCTGTTCAGGAAGCAGTCCAGCACGAATGTCCGATACGCCCGCTTGACGGCCGATGGCTTGAGCGGTTTGCTCGTGGTCGCCTGTGACCATAGCCACTTCCTTAACCCCGAGGCGCCGCATCGCTTTGATCGTATCTGGCGCAGATGACCGCAGTTGATCAGCCGCAGCGATCAGCCCCAAAAGCCGACTGGCAGTGCCTATTGCCATCACGGTTTTTCCTTCTTGACGGAAGGCGGCGATTCGTTGTTCCACTTCATCCGGCAAACGGCCGAGCATGTCGACAAACAAGGACGGACTGCCAATGTAGTACGTTTCGTTTCCAACGACAGCCTTCACCCCTTGACCTGTTAACGACTGAAATTCATCAACCGGCACGTCAAGAAACGAAACACCCTCCTCTTTCGCCTGACGAACGACAGCGGAAGCAAGCGGGTGCTGTGACCGTTTTTCGATGGCAGCAGCCACTGCCAGCAGTCGTTCACGCTTCCCTTCATACACGATGATATCGGTTACGGCCGGTTTCCCTTTCGTTAACGTCCCGGTTTTATCAAAGGCAACCGCTCGCAGCCGGCCGATTTGTTCAAGATACACGCCTCCTTTGATGAGCACGCCGCGCCGGGCTGCATTTCCGATAGCGGTGACAATCGCCACCGGTGTCGAGATGACGAGCGCGCACGGGCAGCCGATGACTAGAACAGCAAGACCGCGGTACACCCAATCAAGCCAAGCGCCCCCCATCCAAAGCGGGGGCACGATGGCAATAAATAGCGCAAAGATAATAATAAACGGGGTATAGTAACGGGCAAACCGATCGATGAACGCTTGTGACGGAGCTCGTTCTGCTTGCGCTTCTTCGATGAGATCGATCATTTTCGCCAACGTCGTTTCATCCGTCCGCTTCGTCACTTTCACTTCGAGAAACCCTTCTCCGTTCAACGTCCCGGCGAACACCGAATCACCCACTGTTTTTTCCGACGGCATGCTTTCACCGGTAATCGCCGCCTCATTAACTGTGGATGCCCCGTTGACGACAACGCCGTCCAAGGCGATTTTCCCTCCCGGTCTAACGATCATCACATCCCCGACGCGAACGTCCTCGACCGGAACCGTCATTTCCTCTGCACCGCGCCGGATTATCGCTTCAGCGGGCGCCATTTCCATCAACGACGCGATCGACCGCCGCGCTTGATCCATCGAGTAGCGCTCGAGCGCTTCACTAATGGCGAACAAAATGACGACAACCGCTCCCTCCTGCCATTCGCCGATCGCCGCTGCGCCGAGAATGGCGATCGTCATTAACGTGTTCATGTCAAACTGCAAGCGGGCTAAATTCCGCAGCCCCGTCGAAAACAGGGAATAACCGCCGATCACAATCACCGCCAAATACATAGCGACCGCCAAAATACCACCGTCCGCCGCATCGGCCGCAATCCCAATCAGAAGCAATACGGCGGAGGCAAGGATGTTCCAGTTTTCTTTCTTCTTCCAAAACGGCTCCCGGCGGGTTATGCGCTCGCGTTCTTCACGAATTTTCAACCGCTCAAACGCCCCCGCTTGCTCGAGCTCCTCGATGGTCGCCTCCCCCCATACGGTCAGCTTGGCGGCGCCGAAATTCACTTTCGCTTCTTTGACGCCGGGCAAAGCTTTGACATTTTGCTCAAACTTGGCGGCACAGTTTGTACACGTTAACCCTTGCACTCGATACGTTTTTGTTTCGAGTTGCTCCAACGCCTGTTCATTCGCCACGGCCATCCCCCTCTTTCCGATGAGCAAGCGCCACAAGTAACAACTCGCGAATATGTTCGTCATCAAGCGAGTAAAAGGCGAGTTTTCCCTCTTTTCGATACTTCACGATTCCTTGTTTGTACAAAATGCGCAAATGATGCGATGTCGTCGCCACCGTCGCCCCGATCACATTCGCTAAATCACAGACGCACAGTTCTTCCTCTCCGCAAAGCGCATATACAATTTTCGCTCGGTTTTCATCAGCCAGCGCCTTGAAAAACGGCACAATGGCGGCAATGTTTTCATCATGCAGCCGGCGCTGAACACGGTCGACCTTTTCTTCATCATAACAGTAGACGTCGCACACATCCGGGCGATGCATGTCTTTTCTCCTCCCGCCGATATTCAAACATCCATTTGAATATAGCGTATCATATCTCTTTTTTATATTCAAATATTCATTTGAATGAAAAAAGGTGCCTAAACGAAAAAATCCGCCTTTCTTTGCATTGAAAGGCGGATTTCGTTCATAAAATCCTTCTTCATTTTCCACGGCGACGGGCTCACTGCCGACTTTGCTTACACATACTCGCAAAACCAACGCACCGTCTCTAAAAACGCTTCTCGTGTCACTTTATGACCCGCGTGCGGATCGGTAATAAATTTCAGCCGATCTTCGTTTCCTTCATAAAGTGGTTTAATTTGTTCGTAAAACTCATATGTATAAGCATACGGGACAACTCCATCACATTTCCCGTGCCAAATGAACAGTGGCCGTCCGGCGAGTTTTTCCGGTTGTTTCGATAAATCATAGCGGGCAAGCTTTTCTTTTTCGAGCGCAAGCAACGCCGGCGGCATCGGAATGTCAATTTGGCGCCGTTTCCCTTCTTCAATCATCGCATCAAAAAAGGCGCTATAGTTCGGACAACCCATCAACGCCACTGCCGCCTTCACCCATGGATACACAGCGAGCGCTCCAAACGTGACGATCCCACCCATCGATGTTCCGGCGACTCCGATCCGTTCCGGATCAGCAAGGCCGCGCTGGACAAGATCATTCTTAATCTCATTTATTTCCGTGATCGTCCGTACGACAATGTCCCAAAACGACAGCTGCAACCTCCGTTCGCTTAACCCTTCGTCCCGCTCGCCATGGAATAACGCGTCCGGCAGCACGACACGATAGCCCGCCTCCGCGAGCAAGTAGCCGAAATGCAAATTATGTTCCTTGGCGCTCGTAAAACCATGAATAAAGAAAATAAGAGGCAGCTGTTCCAGCTTCTTTTCCGGCTTAACGACATGAAGAACCGGCACCTCGGCCAACTGTTCATTTTCGATCATGACCATTGTTATACAAACCCCTTTTCCTTTTCATCATGGTATATTGTACCATGTAGACAATTATTTCGAAAAAGAGTTACACTATGTACTAGGAAAAAAATGGCCAAAAGCAAAGGAGAGCGTAATGAAACAATATTTAATCGCCTTAGATCTTGATGGGACGTTGTTGAAAGAAGATAAGACGATTTCCCCATTTACAAAGGATGTGATTCGCCGCGCGATCGACGCTGGCCATTTGGTCGTTATCGCCACCGGCCGGCCGTATCGGGCGAGCCGCATGTATTACGAGGAACTGAACCTCACCACACCGATTGTCAATTTCAACGGTGCGTTTGTTCACCACCCGCGCCAACCGTCATGGGGAATGCGCCATTTTCCGTTGCCATTGCCTGTCGTTAAAGACATTGTCGAACTCGGGGAAACGTATCGAATCAAAAACATTTTGGCAGAAGTGATGGACGACGTCTATTCTCACGAACATGACGACGTCTTGCTCGACATCATCCGTCTCGGTAACCCAACCGTGGAAATCGGCGATTTGCGCCGCTCGCTCGGCAAAGACCCGACGAGCGTGCTCGTTTATACAGACCGTGAGCATATCGAACAAATCCGATCCCATTTATCCAATGTATATGCCAATGTGTTGCACCATCGGCGTTGGAATGAACCTTGGCACGTCATTGAAATCATCCGCCACGGCGTCCATAAAGCCGCCGGCTTAAAACAAGTCGCCGATTACTTCGGCATCCCGAGGGAACGCGTCATTGCTTTTGGTGATGAAGACAATGATTTAGAAATGATTGATTGGGCTGGGCTTGGCGTCGCCATGGGCAACGCCATCGAACCATTGAAAACAGTGGCTGACGATGTGACAACAACGAATGAAGAAGATGGCATCGGTGTATATTTGCAAGACGTTCTAGGCCTATAGCTATTCCATCCATCTCACCACGGGAGGTTTCACAAGCCTCCCTACTGCTTTCTTTCTGCTTCTCACCGACTGTGGACCTTCCTGACGCACAAAGCCGTTTGACAGTGACCAACGGCTGTTTGTAATGAATTTCCTTACTACTGTTCCCTGTCCGCGGTTACACTATACGTGACGCAACGTGCGTCTTCATTTTTTAAAGGGGGAATCCGTCATGGGCAAACGGAACAAATCAAAGCGTTTTATCCAGCAAAGTGTCGACGCAGTCGAACGACATGACAAACGAATCCCTTACCATTTGACGTACGCCGAAGCGGAAGCGCGGAAAGCGGAACAAGCGGTAGAAACGTCGCTTGGGGGCGCATAGCGATGGGTAACCGTTTATTTCAAGAGGCGCGTAAAGCCGTTGCGCAAGCGAAACAAGCAGCCAACGGCGAGATCGATATGAGCGTCGACCGCGCCATCGCCATCGCCAAAAACGCCTTGTCTTCAGCTTACGCGCATTCCAATACGGCTGAAAAAGCGCAGTTGCGTCAATTTCAAGCTGAGCTTGACGAGCTCACTCAATAACGGCTGCGGGATTCCCGCAGCTCTTTTTTGTTCGTGGCCGATTTTCCATTGTATTCCGGGCTCAAAACCGCTACACTGAACATAGAGACATCAATCGTTGTTCCCCTGCGAAAACCGCTCGTTCATCCGATGCGGACGCACGGAACACGGAAGGAGAAAAGAGGAGGACAAACAATGTCCATTCAAATCATTACCGACAGCGGTGCAGATTTGCCGCAATCTTATCTTCACGAGCATCAAATCGCCTTTTTGCCGCTTGTCGTCCATTGGGACGGCCAAGACTACGAAGACGGTGTGACGATCGAACCGAAACAAGTGTACGACGCCATGCGCCAAGGCCATGCAATGAAAACGTCACAGCCGAGTCCACTGGCAATGAAGGAGCTGTTTTTGCCATACGCCAAAGAAAACCGGCCATGCCTGTACATCGCCTTTTCATCGAGATTATCCGGTACATACCAGACTGCCATGGCCGTCCGCAGCGAACTCCTTGAGGAATATCCTGAGTTTCGCCTGACGGTCATCGACTCAAAATGCGCTTCGCTTGGCCAAGGGCTGGCCGTCATAAAAGCAGTCGAGCTGGCTGAAAAAAACACCCCATACAACTTGCTTTGCGAAACAATTGAGGCGTACTGCCGCCATATGGAACACATTTTCACCGTCGACAATCTCGAATACTTGGCGCGCGGCGGCCGCATCAGCAAAACCGCCGCCGCCTTTGGAGGTTTACTCAATATTAAACCGCTCCTCCATGTTGAAGACGGAGCCCTCATCCCGCTCGAAAAGCTGCGTGGGCGAAAAAAAGTGTTGAAACGAATGGTCGAACTAATGGGCGAACGCGGCGATGATTTGCAAAAACAAATGATCGGCATCAGCCATGCTGATGACGAAGAAACGGCGCTTGAGCTGAAGCGAATGATCGAAGAAACGTACGGCTGTACACGCTTTTTCCTCTCCGACATCGGCAGCGCCATCGGCGCCCACGCCGGACCGGGGACGATCGCTTTGTTTTTTCTGAATAAATCCATTGAAATCTGACGACGTTCCCGTCGAACAACACACAGGCGCCTGCACAACATGGGCGCCTGTTCTTTTCACCGCAGTTAATCTCGAGAACCTTCTAAGCTTTCCGCCGTCTAAATGACATCCAAGACGCTCTTGTGCACGAGCTTTTCCTATTCCTTCGCGCGGATGCCGACTTGGATCTCCTAAGCCTTTATGGGCAAGCACCTTACTGGCGTTTATCGCCCCCGGTTCAAGAAGGTGTGACTATTCAAATCCCTATCCCTTCATGGAAATTCTCAAGGTGCTCTTCCATAAACTCCCTTCCCCCTTTCCGTGATATTTCATGTTGACTTGCTGCATACTAATGGCACATGATCGGAATTTAAGGAGGGCTGTCCATGCCAAACACAAGCGACAACGACAAAAAAGCACGCGACAACCAAGCGAAGCGCCATGAGAAAAACATGATGCGCGAAAAAAATCGCGAAGCCGGGAAATTCGCGTATTCGAAGAAGACGGATCATTT
>Ga0310829_1000389_pt1 | contig 41320 bp, 45 predicted proteins | sample WT_ome_4_FD_202244 | JGI IMG/M metagenome (GOLD analysis project Ga0310829, IMG submission 202244) | Sorghum-adapted microbial communities enriched on wild type (WT) sorghum from Joint BioEnergy Institute, Emeryville, California, United... ...
GCCAACCATGAACACACCACAAGAAGATCACGCCGCGTAACCGCTCACTACCACCACAACAAAACCAAGAATCTCGTTGATCTCATGGGAAACCTTGCCTGCTTACACAAACTTCTTGACGCTACCGTAGGAGTGGGCGTTTGAGGGCAAATAAGGGAAAAATCTTCCGTTATTCGTCCCCCTTCCGGCGATTTCGCGCATTAAATTTCTTTTACAGACCTCACGATCAACGGGTTTCGGTGTGTTTCATCGTCTGTGCCAGTGGATATGGGATTTTGCGGTGAAAAAGAAAAATGATGATTGAACTTGAACCGTCAGGCGGATAAAATAGAATCGCAACGTTACCAGACAAAGGAATACGGTTTTCGAATAGGTAAGCAACCTTTCGCGCATCGCGTCCGATCAGGGCGGGAGACGGAAGGTTGCTTTTTTCGTCAGGGGGGAGAAACGGAAATGAACGGTGGGGCCATTTGAGCATGAGAATCAAAGTGGCAACCGGATTTCACGGACTTTATTGTTGGTCCTTCGTGCAACCGGAAACCGGATTGCAGGCGGATATCCGCGGATCGGGACCGGAGGAGGAAGGAACAGATTCTCCCGCAAGGGTGGAAGTCGGGATTTTGTTGCTCGGGATTGACGTTGTCTTTCTTCATTATATATAGTATTGAAATGGTTTGGAGGAACGGGGACGTGAAGGAAAAGGAAGTGATGTTCGGACTTCACGAGATGGGAGGCATCGGTTGGCAGACGATCGACAGGCTCAAGAGGGCGGTGGGGGATCTCGCCGTTCTTGCCGGGATGAACGGGAAGGAAATCGCTGCGCTGCAACTTTCGCCTGACGGGCGGGGGCGGTCGATGGATGCGCAGTTGGCTGATCGCATTTACAAAGCGAGCCGGGACGAATGGGTCGCCGGACGGATGGAGCGGCTTTGGCGCTGCGGTGCTTCTTTCCTGGCCGTTACTGATCCGGACTATCCGGAATGGCTGAGACACATCTACCGGCCCCCCTGGATTCTTTACGGCATCGGGGATTGGTCGATGCTGAGCCAGCCCGTGCTGGCCGTCGTGGGCACAAGGTCCCCGACGGCGTACGGTCGGCGGACGGCCTATCGTCTCGCGGCCGAATTGTCCGGCGCCGGTTGGCGGGTGGCAAGCGGCATGGCCCGCGGCATCGACGCCGATGCTCACGCCGGAGCGCTGACTGGTCCGGGCGGAACGATCGCCGTTCTGGCCACGCCGGTGGACACCCCCTATCCGCGCGAAAATGCGGGTCTGTACCGGCGTATCTGCGAGGAGGGGCTCGTTGTTTCGGAAATCCCCTTCGATACTCCGCTGACGAAGGGGTTGTTCCCCGGGCGGAACCGGATCATTTCCGGCCTGTCCCTCGGCACGGTGGTGGTCGAGGCGGATCTGCGAAGCGGTTCGCTCATCACGGCCTCCTTCGCCCTCGAACAAAACCGGGAGTTGTTTGCCGTACCCGGACCCGTCTCTTCACCGAAAAGCGCGGGCACGAACAGATTGATCCAACAGTCCCATGCCAAATTGGTCATGGAGGCGGCGGACATTATCGAGGAGTTTCCCGGATGGGTATCCGGCATGACAGCCGGATTGGGAAACGACAGGGGGTCCGAGGTGACGGATGACGTTACCGAGCGGGCAAACGAGCGGATGTCCGGAAAGACGGATGACGTTGCCGAGCGGGCAAACGAGCGTATGTCCGGAAAGACGGATGACGCTGCCGAGCGGGCAAAGGAGAAGGGATCCGGGGGAACGGCTGACGTCGCCGGACGATCAACCGGAAGCCTCTTCCGACCGCCGAACGACGTCGCCGGACTCAGCCGCGACGAGCGGTTCGTGCTCGGTTTCATCGGTGACGAGCCCGTCACCATCGACGATCTGCTTATGCTCACGCGATTTGATTTTGGACATTTGCATTCAGTTCTGCTACATTTACTAATGAAAAACTTGATCGAACAACAACCGGGCTCATCATTCATCCGATATTTTTAAATGTATGCGACAGGAGGGGCCGACAGCGTGGCCGACACACTTGTCATCGTCGAATCACCCGCAAAAGCGAAAACGATCTCCAAATATTTGGGAAGCAAATACATCGTCAAAGCATCGATGGGCCACATTCGGGATTTGCCCAAAAGCCAGACCGGAGTCGATGTGGAAAACGGTTTTCAACCCAAATACATCACCATCCGCGGCAAAGGAACCGTGCTGAAGGAATTGCGCGAAGCCAGCAAAAAAGTAAAAAAGGTGTACCTCGCCGCCGACCCCGACCGGGAAGGCGAGGCGATCGCCTGGCATCTGGCGAAATATTTGGAAGTGGACGATTCGGAAGCGTGCCGCGTCGTGTTCAATGAAATCACCAAAGATGCGGTCCGGGACGCCTTCAAGCATCCGCGCCGCATCAACATGGACCTGGTGAACGCCCAACAGGCGCGCCGCATTCTTGACCGGCTGGTCGGCTACAAAATCAGTCCCTTGTTCTGGAAGAAGGTCAAAAAGGGGCTGTCCGCCGGCCGCGTGCAGTCGGTGGCGGTCAAACTGATCATCGACCGGGAAAACGAAATCAACGCGTTCATTCCGGAAGAATACTGGACGATCACCGCCAATCTGTCCATTCGGGGCCGTTCGTTCGAAGCGAAATTTTTCGGAGACGGCAAAGACAAAATCGAATTGAAGAACGAAGCGGAAGCCAAACGGATTTTGGACGCCGTCCGCCAGTCGGCGTTCACCGTGACCGACGTCAAGCCGAAGGAACGGCTGCGCCACCCGGCCGCACCGTTCATCACCAGCTCCCTGCAGCAGGAAGCCGCCCGCAAGCTCAATTTCCGTGCAGCCAAAACGATGCAGATCGCCCAGCAGCTTTACGAGGGCGTCGATCTTGGCAAGGAAGGTTCCGTCGGCCTGATCACGTACATGCGCACGGACTCCACCCGGCTTTCGCCGGTCGCCGTGGAGGAAACCCGCAACTATATCGCGGAAACGTTCGGCGCTTCCTACGTGCCGAAGGAACCCCGCGATTACAGCAAAAAGAATGCCCAGGGCGCGCAGGACGCCCACGAGGCCATCCGGCCGACATCCGTGCTGCGCCACCCCGACGCGGTGAAACCGTATTTGACGCGCGACCAGCACCGGCTCTACAAGCTGATCTGGGACCGCACCGTCGCCAGCCAGATGGCTTCCGCCGTCCTGGATACCGTGACGGTGGAACTCGTTGCCGGCGGATACACGTTCCGGGCGAACGGATCGACGATCAAATTCCCCGGATTCATGAAGGTGTACATCGAAGGCAGCGACGAATCAAGCGGCAACGACGAGGAAAAAATGTTGCCGACGCTGAAGCAGGGCGACCGGCCTGATCTCGTCAAGCTGGATCCGAAACAGCATTTCACCCAGCCGCCGCCGCGCTACACGGAAGCGCGCCTCGTGAAAACGATGGAGGAACTCGGCATCGGCCGGCCCAGCACGTACGCCCCGACGCTGGAAACGATCCAGAAGCGGGGGTACGTGGCCATTGAAGACAAGAAATTCGTGCCGACGGAACTCGGCGTGCTCGTCACCCAGTTGATGGAAGAGTTTTTCCCGGAAATATTGAACGTCCACTTTACCGCCGAAATGGAAGCCGACCTCGACCGCGTGGAAGAGGGGATGAAAGACTGGGTGGCGCTGCTCGATGAATTTTACCGGACGTTCCAGGAACGGCTGTCCGTCGCGGAAGAAGAAATGAAACAGGTGGAAATCAAGGACGAAGTGTCCGACGAAACGTGCGACGCGTGCGGCCGTCCGATGGTGTACAAAATGGGGCGGTACGGCAAGTTTTTGGCCTGCTCCGGATTTCCGGAATGCCGCAACACGAAACCGATCGTCAAGGATGTCGGCGTCGTCTGTCCGAAATGCCGGAAGGGCCGCATCGTGGAACGCCGCAGCAAAAAAGGCCGCATTTTTTACGGTTGCAACGCGTATCCCGAATGCGATTTCGTCTCCTGGGACAAACCGGCATCCAAGCCGTGCCCGGCATGCGGCTCCATGATGGTGGAGAAAAACAGCCGCGGCAGGGTCACGCTGCGTTGCACGACGTGCAACCATACGGAAGAGGTGCAGGACGAATGACCGAACCCCGCAAAGTAACCGTCATCGGCGCCGGTCTTGCCGGCAGCGAAGCCGCCTGGCAAATCGCCAGCCGCGGCGTTCCGGTCGTGCTGTACGAGATGCGTCCGGTGCGGATGACGCCCGCCCACCAGACGGAACGATTCGCCGAACTCGTCTGCAGTAATTCGTTCCGCGCCAGCAGCCTGACCAACGCGGTCGGGGTGCTGAAGGAAGAGATGCGGAGGCTCGGCTCGCTGATCATGCGGGAGGCGGACAAGAGCGCGGTGCCGGCGGGCGGCGCCCTGGCCGTGGACCGGGAATCGTTCACCGGCGGTGTCACCCAGGCGCTCGAAGCGCATCCGCTCATCGAAGTGAGGCGGGAAGAAATCACCGACCTTCCCGAAGGCATCGTCATCACCGCCACCGGCCCCCTGACGTCGCCCGGACTGTCCGAACGGCTCAAGGCGTTGTTCGGCGAGGAGTATTTGTATTTTTATGACGCCGCCGCGCCGATCGTCGAGAAAGATTCCATCGACATGGACAAAGTGTTTGCCGCTTCCCGGTACGGCAAAGGGGAAGCGGCCTACCTGAACTGTCCGATGGACGAGGCGCAGTTCAACGCGTTCTACGAAGCGCTCGTCACGGCCGAACGTGCGCCGCTGAAGGAATTCGAAAAGGAAATTTACTTTGAAGGCTGCATGCCGATCGAAGTGTTGGCCGCCCGGGGCAGGGAAACGTTGCTGTTCGGCCCGCTGAAACCGGTCGGACTGACGGATCCCCGCACCGGCAAACGGCCGTATGCCGTCGTGCAACTCCGCCAGGACAACGCGGCGGGCACGCTGTACAACCTGGTAGGCTTTCAGACTCATCTGAAGTGGGGCGAGCAGAAACGGGTGCTGTCCCTCATCCCCGGTTTGGAACATGCGGAAATCGTTCGCTACGGGGTCATGCACCGCAACACGTTCATCAATTCTCCGCGCCTGCTCAAGGCAACCTACCAGCTCAAAGGGCATGAAACCCTGTTTATCGCCGGGCAAATGACCGGAGTGGAAGGCTACGTGGAATCCGCCGCATCCGGCCTCGCGGCCGGCATCAACGCCGCCCGCATGGCCCTCGGCCAGCCTTTGCTCGCGTTTCCGCCGGAAACGGTCATCGGCGGCATGGCCCGCTACATCACCACGGCGGAAACGGGAAGTTTCCAGCCGATGAACGCCAATTTCGGCCTGTTGCCGCCGCTCTCGGAACGGATCCGGGGCAAGAAAGAAAGGAACGAACGGCTGGCCGAGCGGGCCTTGGCCATGCTCGGGGCGTTCTGCAAAGAACACCGCGTGTGCTGATGCTTATCCGGAGGAGGGGGACGGGATGTGGGACGATCTGATCGACGACTACATGCGCGTACTCACGGATGAACGGGGCAGTTCGCCCCATACGATCCGCAACTACGGGGATGATTTGCGCCAATTTGCCGCCTGGATGAAGGAAAACGGCATCAGCGATCCTGCCGGCGTCACGCATCTGCACGTCCGGGGCTATCTTGCCGATCTGCAAACAAAGGAATACGCCAAACGAAGCGTCTCTCGGAAACTGTCGGCGCTTCGTTCCTTTTTTCGCCACCTCGTCCGCGAAGGCCGGCTGGAGGCGAGCCCGCTGCAATTCATCCGCACGCCGAAGCAGGACAAACGATTGCCGAAATTCCTTTATGTGGACGAGATGGAGGAACTGCTCCGCCTTCCCGATGCGTCGAACCCCCTTGGTTTGCGGGACTGTGCGATCCTGGAGACGTTGTACGCTTCCGGCATGCGGGTGTCGGAACTGGTCGGGCTGGACGTGTCCCGCGTTGACTTGTCCCTTGGCGTCGCCCTCGTGTTCGGGAAAGGGTCGAAGGAACGGTACGTCCCCATCGGCGAACATGCCGTCCATGCTTTGCAACGCTATTTGCAGGATTCCCGGCCCAGGCTGGATGCGGGAAAGGCGGGAGACGCCCTGTTTCTCAACGCCAGAGGCACCCGGCTCACCGACCGCGGCGTCCGCCGTGTCGTGGATCGGTACGTCGACCAGTTGTCCGAAACGCGAAACATCAGCCCCCATGTGCTTCGCCATTCCTTCGCGACGCATATGCTGGAAGCGGGGGCGGACCTTCGCACCGTGCAGGAGCTGCTCGGCCACGTGAACCTGTCCACCACGCAAATTTACACCCACATGACGAGGGACCACCTGCAGACGATTTACAATCGCGCCCATCCTCGGGCGTAAACATCAAACCGAAAGCGAGGAACCTGCATGAACGGAAATCCCGGCTTCCATGCCACCACCATTTGTGCCGTCCGCCACAACGGCAGGGGCGCCATCGCCGGAGACGGCCAGGTGACGATGGGCAACAGCGTCGTCATGAAGCATACGGCGAAGAAAGTTCGCCGCCTGTACCAGGGGAAAGTCATCGCCGGATTCGCCGGTTCGGTGGCGGATGCGTTCACGCTGTTCGAACGGCTCGAAAGCAAATTGGAGCAATACGGCGGCAATCTGCTGCGCGCCGCCGTGGAAATGGCCAAAGACTGGCGGCAGGATCGCGTTCTGCGCAGGCTGGAGGCGCTCATGATCGTCATGGACAAGGACGTCATGCTGCTCATTTCCGGCACGGGTGAAGTGATCGAACCCGACGACGGCATTCTCGCCATCGGCTCCGGCGGCAATTTTGCCCTGGCGGCGGCGCGGGCGTTGAAACGCCACGCTCCGGACATGTCCGCCCGGGACATGGCCCAGACTTCCCTGAAAATTGCTGCGGAAATATGTGTCTATACGAACGATAACATCGTTGTCGAAGAACTCGAATCGTAACCGGCACGCCGGATGACCAAGCGGGAACCTTGCCGGGCAACCGGCCGACCCGCTCGCGACAATTAGGATGGAGGGATTGCCATGCCGAACGCGGCGCTCACACCGCGGCAAATCGTCAAGGAACTGGATCGCTACATCATCGGGCAGAAAAAAGCGAAAAGGGCCGTCGCCGTCGCCCTGCGGAACCGCTACAGGCGGAGCCTGCTGCCCGAGGAGTTGCGCGATGAAATCATGCCGAAAAACATCCTGATGATCGGACCGACCGGCGTCGGCAAAACGGAAATTGCCCGCCGCCTGGCCAAACTCGTCCAGGCCCCGTTCATCAAGGTGGAAGCGACCAAATTCACCGAAGTCGGTTACGTCGGCCGGGACGTCGAATCGATGGTGCGCGACCTGGTGGAAACGGCGATCCGGATGGTCAAAAACGAGGAAATGGAGAAGGTGAAGGACCGGGCCGAACGGCTGGCGGAGGAACGGATCGTGCACATCATCGTGCCTTCGCCGAAGAAGGCAAAGCCGGCCCGCAACCCGTTGGAAATGTTGTTCGGCACGGGCAATCCGCCGGCGGGTGAATCCGAAGACCAGGCGGAAGGGGAACTGCGGGAAGAGCGTGCCCGAGTCCGCGCGCGCCTCGCGAAGGGCGAGTTGGAAGACGAAATCATCGAAATCGAAGTGGAGGACACAAGTCCCGGCATGTTCGACCTGCTGGCCGGCCAGGGAATGGACACCCTCGGCATGAACATGCAGGAGATGCTGGGCAGCCTGATGCCGCGCCGGACGAAACGGCGCAAGCTGCCCGTCCGCGAAGCCCGCGGCGTGCTCGTCCACCAGGAGGCGCAAAAGCTGCTGGACATGGATGCCGTCATCCAGCAGGCCATTCGACGGGCGGAACAGGACGGCATCATTTTCATCGATGAAATTGACAAAATTGCGAGCCCGGGCGCCAACCATTCGGGTCCCGACGTGTCCCGGGAAGGGGTGCAGCGGGACATTCTGCCCATCGTGGAAGGGTCCACGGTCATGACCAAATACGGTCCCGTCAAGACGGATTTCATGTTGTTCATCGCGGCGGGCGCCTTTCATGTCGCCAAGCCGAGCGACCTGATTCCCGAGTTGCAGGGACGTTTCCCGATTCGCGTGGAATTGTCGGACTTGACCAAGGAGGATTTCGTCTCCATCCTGACAGAACCGCACAACGCGCTGACGAAACAGTACACCGCTCTGCTGGAAACCGAAAACATCCGCATCGCGTTCTCGCCTGAAGCGGTGGAAACGATCGCGGAACTGGCCGCGGAAGTAAACCGGAACATGGAAAACATCGGCGCCCGGCGGCTGCACACGATGCTCGAAATCCTGCTGGAAGATTTGAGCTTCGAAGCGCCCGATCTTGGACTCGAATCGTTCGTCATCACGCCGGAATATGTTCGCGAGAAACTTTCAGACATTGTCAAAAATCGCGATTTGAGTCAATATATTTTGTAAAATGTGATTTGATGTTCAAGATTCATTTTTTGCCACGCAAATGGAGGAGACGAGACGCATGAACCGTTTGATTGCCAACCTGCGGCAACTGAACGCCCTTCTGCAGAGAACGGCCGGCCAGGCGGTCAGCTTCCGGGAAGTGGCCGCAGAGCTGGGCTCGATGCTGGAAGCGAACATCTGGGTGTTCAGCCAAAAGGGCAAATTGCTCGGCTTCGGCCAAAACGCGCCCGACAGCCTGCTCGCCCGGCTGGCTGACAACCGGTTGCCGGGGGAATTGAACCGGCTGCTTCTGGAGGTGCGGAAAACGGAACCCGACCTGTCCTCCGGCCACGCATCCGCCTATGCGATGCTTTCGCCGCATGTCCGCGGCAAAGAACGGATGATTGTGCCGATCATCGGAAGAAAAGACCGGGTAGGCACCCTGCTCGTCTCCCGTGATGGACAGGCCTTCGGCGAAGGGGATGTCGTGCTGGCGGAATACGGGGCGACCATCATCGGCATGGAAATCATCCGCGGCCAGGTGGACGAACAGGAGTCGGAAGCCCGTACGCGGGCGGCCGCCCAAAGCGCCGTCGCTTCCCTGAGCTTCAGCGAACTGGAGGCCGTGGAGCAAATTTTGCAGGAGCTGGAGAGCCTGGAAGGGCTGCTCGTGGCGTCAAAGATTGCCGATCGGGCGGGCATCACCCGTTCCGTCATCGTCAACGCTCTGCGCAAGCTGGAGTGCGCCGGCATCCTGGAAGCCCGCTCCCTCGGCATGAAAGGAACCTATATCAAAGTGATCAATGACAAGATCTTCGCGGAGATCGGAAACACGAAAATTAGAACCGGGGTATGACACCGCGTGAATGCAATAGGCCCACCGCTTTAGTGCGCGTGGGCTTTTTCCGTCTGATTGCCCATTTTGCAAATATGTTGTCGAGAAAAGGAGGAAAAACGGACATGGTTGTTGAAAGATTAGTCATTGTTGCTGACCAATCAGACATTCCATTTTGCAAATACCGACACAAAAAAACACGTCGAACAAAGGTGGTGGTCATCGGACATGTTGATCAATACGTCCTCGATTGACCTGATCGGCCGTGCCCTTGAAGCGAGCAACCTGCGCCAGGAAGTGATCGCCAACAACATCGCCAATTCGGATGTGCCGGGCTTCAAACGCTCCTATGTCCGTTTTGAGGATGTGTTGCGCGAACAACTGGCGGAAAGAAGCTCAACCTTCACAGGCGTGCGGACGGACCCTCGCCATCTGTACATCGGAAAAAGGTCTTCCGCGCTTTCCGTGCGTCCGGAGATTGTCCAGGACAAGGTTACGGTCATGAACAACAATGGCAACAACGTGGATCTCGACTATGAAATGTCACTGATGGCAAAGAACCAAATCTATTACAATACGCTTGTGCAAATGGTCAACGGTAAGTTCAAGAAGATTCGCACGGCCATTGACGGGAGGGCTTGAGCATGTTGAACCTGGGCTCGTTTGACATCAGCGCGTCGGCGCTGACCGCCCAACGGGTGCGCATGGATGTCGCGGCGGCCAACATCGCCAATGCGGATGTGACCCGGGGTCGGCTGGTGAACGGCGAATGGGTGCCCTATCAGCGCAAGATGGTGGTGCTGGAAAGCCGGAGCACATCCGGCTTCGACAAGGCGTTGAAATCCGCCCTCGGCCAATCGTCGCCGGCCGGGCGGGGGGTCAAGGTCGCCGGCATCGTCGAAGACCGCACGCCGTTCAAGCGCGTGTACGATCCGACGCACCCGGATGCGAACGAGGAAGGATACGTCCTCATGCCGAACGTGGACGTTTTGAAGGAAATGGTCGATTTCATGTCCGCCACGCGTTCCTATGAAGCCAACGTAACGGCCATCAACGCTTCCAAGGCGATGTACATGAAGGCGTTGGAAATCGGAAAATGACGGATGGACCCGATGGAGGTGTAGAGCGTGATTGAACGGATTTCGATGCCCTCAGGCGGGCTTGCCCCGACCGCATCTTCCGCCTCGAAAATCGAAAGCGGCACCGATCTGGGCCGCCGGTTCAGCGAACTGCTGAACCATGCGATTTCGCAAATTGAAGCCGACGAACGGCAGCTGGATGAACTAAACAAGAACGTGTTGGCCGGCGACTTGACGGCCATTGACCAAATGCTCATCGCCGGCGAAAAGGCATCGCTTAATCTTGAACTGACCGTCCAAATCCGCAACAAAGTCATCGAGGCATACCAAGAAATCATGCGCATGCAAATTTAACCATTATCGACTAACGTTTGATGCAGAACCGGGTGGGGTGGCTTTGTGAAGGAAAAATTGCTGCAAATGAGAGCCAAAGTGACTCAACTATGGAACCCGATGAGCAATATCCAGCGAATCGGCCTCATTTCCGGCGCCGCCTTGTTGGTGCTTGTTCTCATATTTACGCTGTACAACCTGACCAAGACAGAGTATTCCTACGCATTTACGGATCTTGACTCTGCCGACGCGGCGGCCATCACGGCCTATTTGCAGGAACAGGGCATCGAGTACAAGTTGAGTTCGGACGGCCGCAGCATCGGCGTCCCGTCGACCGTGGCAACCCAGGTGAAAATTGACGTGGAGTCCCAGGGGCTGATCCAGAACGGGTCGCTCGGATTCGGCATTTTTCGCGAAAACATGTCCAGCCTGGGCATGACGGACAACGAATTTCAGGTGCTGAAAACCGATGCGCTCGCCGGGGAGATCCAGCGGCTGATCCAGGGGCTCGACGGCGTCCAGAAGGCAAAAGTGATTATCCATGTACCCGAAGAGAGAGTCTTTCTGCGGTCGACGGACGAACCTTCGAAGGCTTCCGCACTGGTCACCTTCAAAGCCGGCTATCGGCCCGACCAGAACATGATCGACACGATCTACAACCTGGTGGCGCACAGCCTGCCCAACATCAGCCTGGAGAACATTTACGTGTCCGACCAGCGCGGCGAACTGTTGCCATCCTCAAAATTGAGAGGATCCGGAAACGGCACCAGCGACATTTCCGAACAGTTTGCCATCAAGCGGCAATTCGAAAACGACATCGAACGCAACGTGCAAAGCATGCTCGGGCGGGTGTTTCCGTCTGACAAAATTGCCGTCAGCGTGGTCGCGACGCTCAATTTCGACAAGAAAAACAGCGTCGAACAGTTGGTGCTCCCCGTCGACGAAGACAACGCCAAGGGCATCGAAATCAGCGTGGAAAAAATTCAGGAAACCTACTCCGGCACCGATGGCAATTTGGGCGTCGTCGGCACCGGAGAGACGGACATTCCGGGTTATGCGGCAACCGGCACCGGCGGCACCGCCGAGTCGGAAAGTTTGACCGAACGCATCAATTATGACGTCAACCGGATCACGAGCGAAATCATCAGCGCGCCCTATCAAGTGAAGGATTTGACGATCAACGTGGCGGTGGAACCGCCGGTCAAGGACGATCCCGCTTCCCTGACGGAAGATGCGATGGAAGCGATCCAGACGATCCTGACCAACATCGTCGCCACGTCGCTGGCTGATTCCGGCCGCACCTATACGGACGAAGAGTTGGCCAAAAAAGTTTTCGTATTTGCCCATTCGTTTGACGGGATGGATGAAACGGACAGCCCATCGATCGTCTCCGCCTGGTATTTGTACGCCCTGGCCGGTTTTGTCGTCGGGCTCATCATCGTCGGCGGCGTTCTCATGTTCCGCCGTCGCAGGAAGACGGAAGAAGTCGAAGAATTGCCGCTTGAGCCCGTCAATGCGCCGGAACCGGTCCTCGATCTCGACAAGATGCAGAACGAACATCAGGTACGCAGGCAACTGGAAAATCTGGCCAAGAGAAAGCCGGAGGAATTCGTCAACCTGCTCAGAACGTGGCTTGTCGATGAATGACGGACGAAGACTGACCGGACAGTTTCTTTGATGGAGGGACGATCTTTTGGCACGATTACAGCAGCAAACGCTGACAGGACGACAGAAAGCCGCCATCTTGCTGGTCTCGCTCGGACCGGACATATCGGCTGAAATTTTCAAGCACTTGCGCGAGGAAGAAATTGAACAACTGACCCTGGAGATCGCCAACATTCGCCGAGTCGACGCGGAGGAGAAGGAAGAGATCCTGGCCGAGTTCCATCAAATTTGCGTGGCGCAGGAATACATTTCCCAAGGCGGCATCACGTATGCGAAGGAAATCCTTGAACGCGCCCTCGGCACGCAGAAAGCGATGGACATCCTGAACAAACTGACCGCCACCTTGCAGGTTCGTCCTTTTGACTTTGCCCGCAAGGCGGATCCGGGGCAAATCCTGAACTTCCTCCAGAACGAGAACTCGCAGACGATCGCGCTGGTGTTGTCCTATTTGCAGCCGGACCAGGCATCCGCGATTCTGTCTTCGTTGCCGCAGGAAAAACAGGCCGACGTGGCCAAACGGATCGCCCTGATGGACAGCACGTCGCCGGAAGTCATCAGCCAAGTGGAACGCATCCTGGAGCAAAAACTGTCTTCCACGGCGACGCAGGATTACACGAACGCCGGCGGCATCGAGTCCATCGTGCAAATCCTGAACGGGGTAGACCGGGGAACGGAGCGCACGATTCTCGACGCCCTGGAAATTCAGGATCCGGAACTGGCGGAAGAAATCAAAAAGCGGATGTTCGTGTTCGAAGACATCGTCAACCTGGACAACCGGTCCATTCAGCGCATCATCCGCGACGTCGACAACAACGATCTGCAGCTTGCCCTCAAGGTGGCGAGCGAAGAAGTGCGGGATGCGATTTTCCGCAACATGTCCAAACGGATGGCCGAAACGTTTCGGGAGGAAATGGAATACATGGGGCCGGTGCGCCTGAGGGACGTGGAAGAGGCGCAAACACGCATCGTAGCCACCATCCGGCGGCTTGAGGAAGTAGGCGAAATCATCATCGCCCGCGGCGGAGGGGATGACATCATTGTCTAACCTGATCAAGTCCACGGCTTATGTGCCGTTGAGCGCGGTCAAACAACTGGAATCATCCGCCCTCGTCGGTAACGAGGAACTTGACGGCGCCCGGAACGACGCCGTCAAGGAACTGGACCGGATGAAGCGGATTGTGCTGGAGAAAGCCCGGAAAGACGCGGAAGAACTCATGGCCGGCGCGCGGAGAGAAGCCGCCCTCCTGCTGGAACAAGCCCGCAGGGAGGCGGACGAGTGGTGGGAGCAACGACGCGGCGAAGACGAGCGCTGTCGCGCCGAAATCCGGGACGCGGCCTATGCGGAAGGATTGGAACAGGGCCGCAGGGAAGCCGAGCGGCAGGTGCGGGACCAGTACGCGGCTCTTATCGCCGAAGGCCGGTCCGTCCTGGAACAGGCCCATGAAGCGGCCAGGCGGATCGTCGCGGAAAGCGAACCGTTTCTGGTGGAACTGGCCTGTGCCATCGCGGGCAAGATCGTCGGCCGCAAGCTCGGGGAAAATCCGGAATGGACGGCGGATCTCGTGCGCGACGCCCTGAAACGGTGTTCGGGCAAGGACAAGATCGTGCTGTGCGTGGCGCCGTCGCAGTTCGCCTACATCCAGAGCGTGCGCGATGACCTGGCATCCGTCATCGATTCGCAAGCCGAGCTGATGATCGTGCCGGACCATTCGGTGCAGGATCAAGGATGCGTCATCAAGACGGCATTCGGTTCGGTGGATGCCCGGGTGGAAACCCAATTGACGGAAATCAGGCAAGCGCTTCTGGATCTTTGTTTGCGGGAGGAACCCCATGAGCCGTGAACCGGTTATCACCGCGGACAAATACATCGACGCGCTTTCCGGGATCGACCCGATCCGGATGAATGGCAGGGTCACCCAGGTGATCGGCTTGACCGTGGAATCCGAAGGCCCTCAGGTCAGCGTGGGGGAAGTGTGCCATATTTTCCCGCAGAAGGGGACGACGCCGATCAAGGCGGAGGTGGTCGGTTTTCGCGAGAACCGGGTCATTTTGATGCCCCTCGGCGAACTGACCGCCATCGGACCCGGCTGCGAGGTGGCGGCCACCGGCAAACCGCTGTCCGTCAAAGTCGGCTTCGAACTGCTCGGCAAAGTGCTGAACGGACTCGGCGAACCGCTGGACGGCAGCAAACTTCCTTCCCGCATGCCGGAATACTCCACCTTCCAGACGCCGGGCAATCCGCTCAAACGACCGCGGGTTGCGGAGCCGCTCAGCGTCGGCATCCGTTCGATCGACGGGCTCCTAACCGTCGGCAAAGGGCAGCGGATCGGCATTTTTGCCGGTTCGGGGGTGGGCAAGAGCACCCTGCTCGGCATGGTGGCCCGCAACACGGCCGCGGATGTCAACGTCATCGGCCTGATCGGCGAGCGGGGCAGGGAAGTGCTGGAGTTCATCGAACGGGATCTCGGCCCGGAAGGGCTTGCCCGCTCCGTCGTCGTGGTCGCCACCGGCGACCAGCCGGCGCTGATCCGGATCAAGGGCGCGCTCATCGCAACGACGATCGCCGAATTTTTCCGTGATCGCGGTCTCAACGTCATGTTGATGATGGATTCCGTAACCCGTTATGCGATGGCGATGCGCGAAGTCGGCTTGGCCGTCGGCGAACCGCCGGCAACGCGGGGGTACACGCCTTCCGTTTTCGCCAATTTGCCGAAATTGCTGGAACGGGCGGGCACTTCGAACAAAGGGTCCATTACCGCGTTCTATACCGTTCTTGTGGACGGGGACGACATGAACGAGCCGATTGCCGACGCCGTGCGGGGCATTTTGGACGGCCATATCGTCCTGGACCGCGGCCTGGCCAACAAAGGCCATTATCCGGCCATCGATGTGCTGGCCAGCGTCAGCCGGGTGATGAACGACATCATCGGCGAAGAACACCGGCTGGCCGCCGAAACGCTCAAACGCCATTTGGCCGTATACCGCCAGTCGGAAGATTTGATCAACATCGGAGCCTACCAGCGGGGATCGAACCCGGAAATCGACGAAGCGCTCACCCATATCCAGAACATCTGGGATTTTACCAGGCAGCGCACAACGGAAAAAATCGTTTTCCCCGATGTCGTCGATACCTTGATCCGTATGTTCCCTTAAAAGGATGGGGTTTGTGATGAGGTTTCGCTTTTCGCTGCAAAAAGTGGTCGATTTGAAATCGAATCAGAAATCCCAGGCGGAGTGGATGCTGGCCAAAGCATTGGCCAGGAAGCAGGTAGAAGAGCAGATGCTGGACAGACTGGAACAGGAACGGCGGAAGCTCCGCGAGCGGCTGGACCATTCGGCGCAAGCGCCGATCCCTGCCGGAGAACTCGCCGAGCTCGGCCGTTACATCGATCATTTGGACGGCATGATCGACCGGAAACGGGCCGACGTGGACCGGGCCCGGAAAGCGGTGGACGACTCCCGGCAACATCTCCTGGACCGCTCCGTCGACGAGAAAGTGTGGCTGAAGGCCAGGGAGAAAGCCTTTGAACGCCATCGGGCGTTCGTCCTGAAGATGGAACAGCAAGACATCGACGAGATGGCCGCCATGCGGGCGGATTCGCACTAAAAAAGGCGGGAGGGAGCAAGGTCCCGATGGCAAAAACAGACGCAGAAAAACAAGAATACAGCGCATTGGAACGGTTCCTGTACATCATCCTGCTTCCGGTTCTGTTCGCCCTGGTGCTCCTCGGCGTGCTGCTGACCTTGTTCGATTACGACGTCAAAGGCGCCCTGACCAACATCGGCAGAAACATTCCCGTCGTCAAATCATTCATTCCCGACAACGAACCGGAACAACCGTTCGTCAATCCCGTCAACGCCGCTTTGGCACAGGACGAACGGCTCACCGAACTCGAGTCGGAACTGGCGGAGAAAACCGCCGAAATCGCGCGGTTGCAAAGCGACTTGGCGGCCAGGGAGCAGGCGTACGCGTCGCTGGAAGACAACGTCGAACAGCTGGTGCTGGGCCGGGAACGGGAAGAAGAAGACCGGCAGGCATACCGGGCCAGACTTAAGTCGCTGGCCAACATGTATGCCGGCATGTCTGCCCGCAAGGCGGCTTCCATCCTGGAGCAAATGACGTTGCCGGAGATGGTGCTCATCCTGTATGAAATGGGCGCGGATGAACGGGGCAACATCCTCGCGCGGATGGAGCCGGAAACCGCCGCCGCGGCGTCTCTCCAGCTGAAGGATTTGTCGGAAGACAACTGGGCGGAATTTGAACGCCGCGCCGGCGACGCCGGGACAGACTCCGGCGCGGATTCAGCGAGCCGGTTGACCATCGCGCAGCTGGCCGACACGTTCGCCGCCATGGAGCCCGAAAGCGCGGCAAAGATCCTCCTGGAATTGAGAAAGCAAAACAGCACCAAAGCCATTGACGTGCTCGCGGCGATGACGGAGCAAGCCCGCTCCCGGGTGCTTGCGGGAATCGCCGAAACTTCTCCGGCGGATGCCGCCGCCTTCGCCGACCAGCTCGGCGGGCGGTGATATCCATAAACGCAATGGTCTTTGGAAAGGAGGTGAAACGAAATGAATGCACTCGTCATGCAATTGCAGCAGCAGACGACGGCAGACGTTGCCGGACAGGCCGTTCGCCCGGCCCCGCGGATGACTGATCCGGAAAACCGCGGAACCTTCGTCCGACTGTTGCAACAGGCAGCCGGAACGGAAGGCGCCGGCCAGGGAACCGCCTTCGCACAGGCGTCCGGAGAACCCGCTTCCGCTGCCGGCATGCTGCCCGCGAATCTGCTTGCCGCTTTACTTTCCGGACAATCCGGTTCGGAGGAACTTTCGGCCCTTGTTGACCGGTTGCTCGCTGCACTGGACGCCGACGGGGAGTTGTCCGACCGGCTTCTGGGAGAGCCGCTGTTTGCCGAATGGCTTGCGGAAACGATGACCCTGTTGCCATCGTCCGCTCAGACCGATCCGGCGGCAACGGTCCCGTCTGCCGAAGCTGCGGGCGAAACGTCGGGCGGATTGATCCAGACGCTGCTGATCCGACTTGCAAACCGGCTCGCTTCGGGTGAAGCGGATGCGGCGGCCGAAGCGGCCGCGCAAAAACTGCAGGGCGTTCTCGACGTCCTTGCCGGGAAAATGCCTTTGCTTCAGGGCGTCAAGGAAAATGCGGCGCTGAAGACGACCGTACCTGCAGCGGAAACCGGGACGGCCGAGATTCGGCCCGGGCAGGCGCAGCAGCAGGCGGATGTGAAGCCGCAGCCGGCGGAAGGAAACGTTCAGACGGTGTTCCGGGTCATCGAAACGACGGTCAAGACGGACGATGCGGCAAGCCGTCAACTGCTCGACCGGTTGGCCCACATGAACCCGAACGTCGCTTACAGGGTCGCTGAAACGACCGGCGGAACCGACGCCGCAGCAGAAGCCGGACAGCCGCGGGAGGCGAACGTTCAAGCTCCGGCCGTGAATCCGTCGGAGGGCACTCCGTTGCCGGCCGCAGCCATCCCGGGACAGGCGGTACCCGACAGGGCAGCCGACGCTCAAGTCCGGCAACCTGCCGCACAGACCACCGTGATGAACGCACGGCAGTTTGCGGAACAAATGGCCGACTTTATGGTCAAGCAATTTACTGTCACCCGGACCGGGCTCGTGTCGGAGGCGAAAATCTCCCTCGTGCCGGAACATCTCGGCCAGCTTGACGTGAAAATTTCCGTGACGGGCGGCATCGTCACCGCCGAATTCACTGCGGAAAATGCGGGAGCAAGGGGAATGCTGGAAATGCAGCTGCCGATGTTGCGCGCCGCGCTGGAACAGCAGGGACTGCAGGTGGACCGGCTGGTCGTGTCGCAGCAGCAGGCGGGCGGTCCCGCAAACGGACACTTCCAGGACGATCGCGGAAGGCAAGCCGGAAATCAGGAGCAGCGGCAGAACGAATCGAGGGAAGCTTCCATCGAAGCCGAATCGTTCGAGTTTCTGCTTGATGCCGACGAATCCTACGGAGGGGATGCGCTCTACCGTTACGGGAGCACCTTCCATGCTACCGCCTAGGAAGGCGGGATAAACCGGCAAGCGATTTTTCGTGATCGGAGGTGAACGTTCGGATGGCGGACAATGCCATTCCCACATCGAACATATGGCCCAATTATTCGGCCATGAACAAACCCGTCGCATCGGGCGGTACGGACGGCACAATGGGGAAAAACGAATTTTTGAAAATCCTGGTCGCCCAGATCCAGAACCAGAACCCGATGGAACCGCTGCAGAATACGGAATTCATCGCCCAGATGGCGCAGTTTTCCTCGCTGGAGCAAATGATGAACATCGCGGATGCGATGAACAACTTGTCCAATTCCCTGGGGCTGTATTCGTCGATGATCGGCAAGCAAATCGGATGGCAAACGGTCAAAGACGACGGGACGGTGGAAGTGAAGACCGGCATCGTGGATGCGATCGTCGTTTCGGACGGCAAACTGCATGTCGTCTCCGGCGACCGGAAAATTCCGATCGAGGACATCATTTCCGTAACCTCGGGGAACGGCTCTTCGCCGGATGACGAAGGGGAAGGTGTAGACGAATGACGGACACGATCCGCATCGGCCATCTGCAGATGACCCCCGTCTCGCGCGGCGCAGCGCGAAACGTCCCGTCAACCGGTGAGGCGGTCCGCACGAATCAGCCGTCCTTCCGGAACGTGCTCAACGAAAAGCTGATCCGGTTCAGCCATCATGCCGAAACCCGGTTGCAGCAACGGGGCATCGACTGGGGCGAGGACAAGATGGCGAAGCTGGAGTCGGCGGTCAACAAAGCCGAATCGAAGGGTGCAAGGGAATCGCTCATCCTGTTTCCCGACGTGGCGCTCATCGTCAACGTGAAAAACCGGACCGTGGTGACGGCGCTGGACGGCAACCAGATGAAAGACAACGTCTTTACGCAAATCGACAGCGCGGTCATCGTCCAATAACGGCGGGTTTACCGGACAGAGGCTGGCCCTGTTTGGAGGCCTCCTGCCGCGGATCGACGGAAGCGGCAGCCGGACGCGAAATTGCAGCAACCATTTCGTGAGGAGGTTTCAGGGGACATGTTGAGATCGATGTATTCCGGCATATCCGGAATGAAAGGATTTCAAACGAAACTCGACGTCATCGGCAACAACATTGCCAACGTCAATACGATCGGGTTCAAGGCAAGCCGGGTCATGTTCAGCGACATTCTGAGCCAGACGATTTCCGGCGTGACGGCGCCCGCGGACGGCGTCGGCGGCATCAACCCGCAACAAGTGGGGCTCGGATCCGCCGTGCTGGCCATCGACACGGTCCATACGGCGGGCAGCGCCATGACGACCAACGTGGCGACGGACTTGCGCATCAACGGCGACGGATTTTTCGCGGTTATCGCCAACGAGGACCAGGAAGTGCCGTACCTGACCCGGGCCGGAAACTTCACGGTGGACGCCCTCGGTCAGCTGGTGAACGGCGACGGCATGCGGGTGCTCAGTTCGGACGGCGATCCGATCGTGCTGGATGAAGACATCACGGCGTTTCGGATTTCGGCCACCGGTGAAATCATTTCCATTCTGGCCGACGGCACGACGGAAAACACCGGCATTTTCATCGGGGTGGTAAAAGTGGCCAACCCGGCGGGTCTGGAGAAAATCGGGGGCAACCTATACCAGATGACGACCAACGCAAACCCGGAAGGGGAACTGGAGCTCGGACAGGCCGGCGATCCCGATCTTGGCACCGGTACGATCATCTCCGGCCAACTGGAAATGTCCAACGTGGATTTGACGACGGAATTCACCGAAATGATCGTTGCCCAACGCGGCTTCCAGGCGAATTCCCGCATCATCACCACGTCCGACGAAATATTGCAGGAAGTCGTCAACCTGAAACGGTAATCGATGACTTTCCATATGACGATTGACTGACGGCGACGGAAGGAAGGCCGGTTGACGATGCCGGCCTTCCGGCCGCGCCTGGGAGGGGGTGACCCGCTTGATCAAGGTCACCAGGCTGAACGGGGAACAGCTGTACGTCAACGCCTTGTTGATCGAAAGCATCGAGCAAAAACCGGACACGATCGTCACCCTTACCACCGGCAAGAAGATGATCGTGCGCGAGACAGCGCAGGAAGTATCCGATCTGATCAAGGCGTACATGCAAAGCATCGGATCGATCCGCCTGGCCGTCAAAGCCCAAACTGCGGAAGGACCGGAGGAATTCTAGTGTTAAAAAAGATGCTGCCTTGGGTTATTATGATATTTGTTGTCATTACCCTGATCGTGGTGGCCGCTTTTCTGATCTGGAACAATCTGTTCGCCGATCCGGGCGCCAGTCCGGGCGAACAGGCCCGTCGGCAGGTGGAAGGTGTCCAGGGAAGCAGCATGCCGCCCTCGAAAATCAGGGAGCTTACCGTCGAAATCAACGACGTGCTGACCAATCTGACAACCGGCGATTTCATCAAAGTCAGTTTCGCATTTGAGTTGAGCAACGAGAATGCCAAAGAAGAGTTCACGCTCAAGGAATTCAAGGTGCGGGCGATCATCAACCAGACGTTGGCAGACTTGTCGCCCGATGACGTCAGGGGAAGCGTCGGAATCGACAACCTCGGCACGACGCTCATGAACAAAATCAATCAGCAATTGGATGAAGGCGCAGTCCGCCAGGTGAACATTACGGCGTTGGTCATTTCCTGATGCTGCGGGGGTGAATCCTTTTGGTCGATGTACTGTCCCAAAACGAGATAGACGCGTTGCTGGCGGCCCTTTCTTCGGGCGAGATGGACGCGGAAGAGCTCAAACGGGAAGAATCCGCGAAGCGGATCCGCTCCTACGATTTCAAGCGGGCGACCCGGTTTTCCAAGGACCATATCCGCAGCCTCTCGCGGATCCACGAAAACTTCGCGCGGTTTTTGACCACCTATTTTTCCGCCCAGTTGAGAACCTTCGTGCAGATCAACGTCGTCAGCGTGGACCAGTTGCCGTACGACGAGTTCATCCGGTCGGTGCCGAAAATGACCATCCTGAACGTGTTCGAAGCGGAACCGCTGGAAGGCCGCATGGTGCTCGAAGTCCATCCGAACGTGGCGTATGCCATGCTGGACCGGTTGCTCGGCGGCGTGGGCAATTCGCCCAACAAAATCAGCGCGCTGACGGAAATCGAGACGGTGGTCATGGAGCGCATTTTCAGCCGCATGTTCGACAGCTTCCAGGAAGCATGGCGATCCGTTGCCGAACTTTCGCCGCAGCTTGTGACGCTGGAGACGAACCCGCAGTTTTTGCAGCTGGTGTCACCCAACGAGACGATCGCGCTCATCTCCATGAGCACCAAAATCGGTGAAACGACGGGCATGATCAACCTTTGCATTCCCCACGTCGTGCTGGAACCGATCATGCCGCGGCTGTCGGTGCACCATTGGTTCGTTTCCCAGAAGAAGCAGCGGGCGCCGGATGAAGTCAAGGCGCTGGAGAAACGGGTGCACGTGGCCAAACTGCCGGTGACGGTGGAACTTGGCGAATCCACGATCACGGTGAACGAGCTGTTGAACCTGTCCGTCGGCGATGTCATCGCGCTCAACAAACGGACGGAAGAAAAACTCTCCGTCAAGGTGGGCGACAAGTTGAAGTTTTTGGGCATACCCGGTTCCATGCGGGGGAAAATGGCCGTCCGGATTACCGATATTTTGCACGAAGGAGTTGAGGAAGAGGATGAGCAGCAATAGGGACTATCTGACCCAGGAAGAAATCGATGCGCTGCTGCGGCAGACATCCGAAGACATGACTGCCGAGCCCGAGCCGGTACACGCCGGGGCGGATGAACCGAACGGGCTCAGTGACATGGAGAAGGACGCCATCGGCGAAATCGGCAACATTTCCTTCGGCAGCGCCGCCACGGCCCTCAGCACGCTTCTCGGCCAAAAGGTGGAAATCACGACGCCCCAGGTGACCACCATCGCCAAAAGCGAGCTGGCCGACGAATTTCCGAAACCCCACGTGGCCATCAGCGTGAATTACATCGAAGGCTTCCAGGGCATCAACCTGCTGGTGATCAAAACCGCCGACGCGCAAGTGATCGCGGATTTGATGCTCGGCGGCGACGGCACGAACGTCGGCGGTGAATTGAGCGAAATACACCTGAGCGCCGTCCAGGAAGCGATGAACCAGATGATGGGATCCGCCGCCACGAGCATGTCGACGATTTTCAACCGGTTCGTCAACATCTCCCCTCCGGGCATCGGCATCTTCGACGTTTCGACGAACAGGGGAACGGAGCCGTTGCAAGATTACGACCACTACGTCAAAATCTCGTTCCGGCTGACCATCGGCACGTTGATCGATTCCACGATCATGCAGCTGTTGCCGATTCCGTTCGCCAAAGAGATGGTGGCCATGCTGATCGGCGGAGGTTCGGAGGTCGAACCGGAACCGCCGGCAGCCGAACAACCGGCTCCGGAACCTGTCCGGCAACCGGAACCGGCACCACAAGCCATGCACGGGACACAGGCCTACACGGCTCCGCCGCCGCAACCAGGGCCGTCCGTACCTCCGGCACCCGCGGCCAGGGCAACCGGATACGGATCCCACGGCATGCCGCCGATGCATGACGCCGGCCCGTCCAACGTCAACCGGAATGTCAACGTTCAGCCGGTGCAGTTCTCCGGTTTTTCCGAACCCGGTTACGCCCAGGGTGAACCCGGCAACCTGGACCTGTTGCTGGACATTCCGCTGAAAGTGACCGTCGAACTCGGACGCACGCAACGAACGATCAAAAGCATTCTCGAGCTTACCCAGGGCTCCATCATCGAGTTGGACAAACTGGCCGGCGAACCGGTGGATATCCTGGTAAACAACAAGCTGATCGCCAAAGGAGAAGTCGTCGTCATCGATGAAAACTTTGGCGTTCGGGTGACGGACATCGTCAGCCAATGGGATCGCATTGAAAAAATCAAATGACCCTGTACTAGGAGGACTGTGAGATGGCAAACAAAATCCTTATCGTTGACGACGCGGCATTCATGCGCATGATGATCAAGGACATCCTGATGAAGAACGGATACGAAGTCGTCGGCGAGGCAAATGATGGATTACAGGCCATCGAAAAATACAAGGAACTGAACCCGGAATTGGTGACGATGGATATCACCATGCCGGAAATGGACGGCATCACGGCGCTCCGGGAAATCAAGAAAATCGATCCGAACGCCAAGGTCATCATGTGCTCGGCCATGGGCCAGCAAGCGATGGTCATCGACGCCATCCAGGCGGGTGCCAAAGACTTTATCGTCAAACCGTTCCAGGCGGATCGGGTCATCGAAGCCATCAAGAAGACGCTGGGGTAAGCGATGTCCATGATGACGGGATTGTTGCGGCCATATCCGGCATTGACGGCGGTGGCCGCACAGGCGGAAGAATGGTCTTCGGGCAGCGGAGTCGGAAGTCTCGTGGCCGTCATTTTGACGCTGGCGCTGATCATCGTGCTGATCATCCTGCTGATCCGGTTTCTCGCCGCGCGCAACCAGTTCTGGACCCGGGCCGGCGCCATCCGGCATCTGGGCGGCATCGGCGTGGGACAGCACAAATCGGTGCAGTTGGTGCAAATCGGTGACAAGCTGTACGTCATCGGTGTTGGAAACGACATTCGCCTGCTGGACACGATCGACGATGAAGCCGAAATCCGCGAAATTGTCGATTCCTTCGCGCCGGCACCCGTATTTTCGGGCGCCAAATGGCTGTCCGCCCTGCGCGACGGATTTTCGTCGGGACAACGGCGCGGAAACGACACGACGGAAGCAGAGGAGCTGGAGCATGCCCGATTCCAGGAACTGCTCAATACCCGCATCCGGGAACTCGGCACGCGCAGCGGCAAATTGAAGGAACGGTTGGCGGAAGAAGAATCGGACGGTAAACGGCAATGAACAAGGGATTGCGATTTTCCATCACCATATTGATCGTCGTTTTGACGCTGTCGGTTTTCGGGGCAACGCCGGCATTCGCGGCGGATCTGGACCTTCCCGGCATCAATTTGTCCGATGAACCGGCGGCCGTCGGGAACACGGTGACCATCATCCTGCTCTTGACGGTGCTCAGCCTTGCTCCGGCCATCTTGATCATGATGACCTGCTTCACGCGGATCATCATTGTACTCGGTTTTGTCCGGACCGCCCTGGCTACCCAGCAGATGCCGCCCAACCAGGTGATCATCGGCCTTGCGCTGTTCATGACGATGTTCGTGATGGCGCCGACATTGTCGTCCGTGAATGAAACGGCGTTGCAACCGTTTCTTGACGGCCGGATCACCCAGCAGGAGGCGCTCAGCCAGGCGGCGATTCCGATCAAGGAATTCATGGCCAAACATACCCGGGAGAAGGATTTGCTCCTGTTTCTCGATTACGCCGGTGCCGAACGCCCGCAAAGCGTGCAGGACATTCCGCTGTCTGCCCTCGTTCCGGCTTTCGCCATCAGTGAACTCAAAACCGCGTTCCAGATGGGGTTCATGATTTTCATCCCGTTCCTGGTCATTGACATGGTGGTGGCCAGCGTGCTGATGGCCATGGGCATGATGATGTTGCCGCCGGTCATGATTTCACTGCCGTTCAAAATTTTGCTGTTCATCCTGGTGGACGGTTGGCATCTTGTCGTTAAGTCGTTGTTGCTCAGCTTTTGATCAAGCCGGTGGGAAGGAAGGAGACATCCATGAGCGCTGAGATGATCATCGGCATCGCCGGACAAGCCATATTAACGGTGCTCAAGGCAGCCGGTCCGCTTCTGCTGTCCGGCCTCGTGGTCGGGCTTGTGGTCAGCATCCTGCAGGCGACGACGCAAATTCAGGAACAAACGCTGGCCTTCGTGCCGAAAATTGTGGCCATCCTCCTTGCGGTCCTCATTTTCGGCCCCTGGATCCTGAGTACGCTCGTGAACTTCACTTCCCGCATTTTTGAAAATTTGTACCGGTTCGTCGGGTAGGGGCGGCTGGCGGCAGTGGCGATTCTGGAGCAATTGTTGCCCGTTTTTTTGCTGGTTTTTTGTCGAATGAGCTCGTTTCTTGTGGTTTCACCGGTCTTTTCCTTTCAAAACATTCCGGCTGCCCTCAAAATCGGACTTGCCTTTTTCATCAGTTTGCTCGTGTATTCCGCGTTGGGAGGATGGCAGGCGCCGGTTCCGCAGGGCAACTATGTTTATTTGATCGTGCAGGAATTGTTGGTCGGCCTGTTGCTCGGTTTTGTGGCGTACCTGTTCTTTACCGCCGTTCAGGTGGCCGGTGCGTTCATTGACCACATGATCGGCCTTGGCATGGCCAACGTGGTCGATCCGCTCACCGGCGCCCATGCCCCGATCATCGGCAACTTCAAATTTTTCATCGGCATGCTGGTGTTTCTCGGATTGAACGGCCACCATTATTTGCTGACGGCTTTGATGCACAGCTATGAATGGATTCCGCTGGACGGAGGGGTTTTTGCCCGCATCGCGGACGGTTCAGTGTCTTCGATTCTGATCGATTCTCTGGCCCGCATGTTCTACATGGCGTTCCAGATGGCCGCTCCGGTCGTCGTCTCCATGTTTCTGGTGGACGTGGCCCTTGGCATCCTCGCCAAAACGGTGCCGCAGCTGCACATTTTCGTAGTCGGTTTGCCGCTGAAAATCATTGTCGGGTTCGGCATATTGTACCTGACCGTATCCGGACTGACGGTGTTGTTCCGCAACCTGTTTTCCGAAATGTTCCGGTACATGGAGCAGCTGCTGAACATCCTGTCGGTCGGGTGAAAGGGGATGGATGGGCGATGCCGGTTACCGGTCTGCGCCTCGATCTGCAATGGTTTGCCCAGGAAAAGACGGAACCCGCAACCCCCAGAAAGCGGAATGAGGCGAGACGCAAGGGGCAGGTGGCCAAGAGCGCCGAGCTGCCCGCAGCGTTCATCCTCGTTGCCGTTCTGCTCGTGATCGTGTTGTTCGGAGGCAGCCTGAAAAACGGGCTCTACGGGTTGTTCACGGCGGCTTTCTCCGAGTACTTGCGGATGGAGATCACGTCAGAGACGGCGATGCGGATTTTCTCCGATCTGGCGCTCAGGGGAACGTTGATGCTGGCACCGATCATGCTCGCTTCCTTCCTGGTGGCGTTGGCGGTCAATTACGTGCAGGTCGGCTTTCTGTTTGCGAACGATCCGCTCATTCCGAAACTGAACAAACTGGATCCGATCAAAGGATTCAAACGCATTTTTTCGCTTCGATCGCTGGTCAATCTGGCCAAATCGATTGTCAAATTCCTCATCATCGGTTACCTCGTCTACGTCACGCTGATGGCGGAGAAAGACACCCTGTTCGCACTGGGCGGTCTGCCGGTGGAGGACCTGTTCGGCTATGCCGCGTCGGTCACGATGAATTTGGGCCTGAAAATCGGGGCGGCGCTGATCGTGCTGGCCATTCTTGATTATTTTTATCAACGGTATGAATATTTAAAGGGGTTAAGGATGTCGAAGCAGGACATCAAAGACGAGCACAAGATGACGGAAGGCGATCCGCTGATCAAAAGCCGCATCCGCGACAAGCAGCGCCGGATGGCGTTGCGCCGGATGATGCAGGAAGTGCCGAAGGCGGACGTGGTCATCACGAACCCGACCCACTACGCCGTCGCCTTGCGTTACGAAGCTTCGGACATGGACGCGCCCCAGGTCATCGCCAAGGGGGCGGACCTTGTCGCTTTGCGAATCCGGGAAATCGCCCGGGAACACGACATTGTGATCATGGAAAACAAACCGCTCGCGAGAGCGCTTTACGATAAAGTGGAAATCGGCGGTTTCGTTCCCGCCGAATTGTTTCAGGCCGTGGCCGAAGTGCTGGCTTACGTTTACCGGATCAAACGCAAGGTGTAACCTGATCCGGTCCGGCCCATCACGAAAGGGGAGGAGATCGGCGGATGAAAATCAAGGATCTGGCCGTACTCATCGGCATCATCGGCATCGTGCTGATGATGATTGTGCCCATACCGCTGAACCTGCTTGATTTTCTTCTGCTTGTCAACATATCCATATCCCTGGCCGTCATCCTCGTGTCCATGAACACGAAGGATGCACTTGAATTTTCCGTCCTGCCGACGCTGCTGCTCGTCACCACGCTGTTTCGCCTGGCGCTCAACGTATCGACGACGCGGAACATTTTGACCAAAGCGGAAGCCGGCCGCGTCGTGGAAACGTTCGGCAATTTCGTCGCCGGCGGGGAACTCGCCGTCGGTTTCGTCATCTTCCTCATTCTCGTGGTCGTCCAGTTCATCGTCATCACCAAAGGTTCGGAACGGGTGGCGGAAGTGTCGGCCCGTTTCACGCTGGACGCGATGCCCGGCAAGCAGATGAGCATCGACGGTGACCTGAACTCGGGGCTCATCACGGAAGAGGAAGCCCGCGAGCGCCGGAAAAAAATCGAGCGGGAAGCGGATTTCTACGGCGCGATGGACGGTGCCAGCAAATTCGTCAAGGGGGACGCCATCGCCGGCATTTTCATCGTGCTCATCAACATCGTCGGCGGCCTCGTCATGGGCGTCGTCATCCACGACATGTCCGTCCCTGAATCCTTGCAGCGCTATGCGATCCTGACGATCGGCGACGGACTGGTCAGCCAGATTCCGGCGCTGCTCATCTCGACGTCGATGGGCATGGTGGTGACCCGCGCCGCTTCCGACAACAATCTGGCGGACGACTTGACCGGACAGCTGCTTCGCTATCCGAAAATGCTGTACATCGTGGCCGGAACGATCGTTGCCCTCGGCCTGTTCACGCCGATCGGCCCCGTGCTCGCGCTGCCCATCGGCGGGCTGCTCGCCTACGGGGGATACCGGATCCAGAAATTGCAGCAGTCGAAAGAAGCCGAAACGCAGCAGATGGCCGAAGAATCCCAGATCGAGGAAGTGCGCAGTCCGGAAAGCGTCGTCAGCCTGCTGAACGTGGATCCGATCGAATTCGAGTTCGGCTACGGGCTCATTCCGCTGGCCGACACGAGCCAGGGCGGCGACCTGCTGGACCGGATCATCATGATCCGGCGCCAGTGCGCGCTGGAGCTCGGCATCGTCGTTCCGGTCATCCGGATTCGCGACAACATCCAGCTCAAGCCGAACGAATACGTGATCAAAATCAAAGGCAACACCGTGGCCCGCGGCGAATTGCTGCTCAACCACTATTTGGCCATGAACCCGGGCTTTGAAGACGATTCGATCACCGGTATCGAGACGGTCGAACCCGCGTTCCAGCTCCCGGCCCTCTGGATTGACGAACGGACGAAGGAAAGGGCCGAACTGGCGGGCTATACCGTCGTGGATCCGCCGAGTGTCGTAGCCACCCATCTGACCGAAGTGATCCGCCGCCACGCCCACGAGCTGCTCGGGCGGCAGGAAACGAAGGCGCTCATCGACAATCTTCGGGAACATTATCCCGCGCTGGTCGAGGAGCTTGTCCCGAACCAGCTGAACATCGGCGAAGTGCAGAAAGTGCTGGCCAAGCTGCTCAAGGAAAAGATTTCGATCCGCGACCTGGTGACGATTTTCGAGGCGCTTGCCGACTATGCCGGTTACACGAAGGATCCGGATGTGCTCACGGAATACGTGCGCCAGGCGATGTCCCGGCAAATCACCCAGCAATACGCTTCCGGAGGAGGCCCTTTGCGCGTCATCACCGTCGGCCCTACGGCGGAAAAGAAAATTACGGAAAGCGTGCAGCAAACCGATCACGGCTCCTATCTGGCGCTGGATCCCGTGTCCGCCCAGACGCTTTACCAGCGGATCAGCGAACAGCTGAACAAGCTGGCCCAGACGGGCAACCAGCCGATCATCCTCGCTTCGCCCGCCATCCGAATGTACGTGCGCCAGCTGCTGGAACGTTCCATGCACGACGTGCCGGTTCTTTCCTATAACGAATTGGAACCGAACGTTGAAATTCAAAGTGTCGGGGTGGTCAACTTATGAGGGTGAAACGCTACGTGGTGGACTCCATACCGGAAGCCCTGCAACGCATTCGCACCGACCTGGGCAAAGACGCCATCATCCTGGATACGAAACCGGTTCGTACGGGCGGCTTCCTCGGCCTGTTCGGCAAAAAGCGCATCGAAGTGATCGCCGCCAACGACGAAACGTCGAAAGCGACGTCTTCCCCCGCGGCGGTCGCGACGGCCGCGGCAAGGGAAACGATGGCGGTCTCTGCAGCCCACGTTCCGGCGGCCGCTGCCGCCGCCCGGCCGATCCATGCCTCCGCCGCGGTCCAAGCGTACCGGCAACAGCAGCCGACGGCGGTTCCGGATCCGGAAGCCGTCCGCAGCGACCTGCTCGTGCGCGAAGTGAGGCAAGTGAAGGACATGTTGGCCAGGCTGACCGTACAGGGCGCTTCGGGCGCCACCGGTCGCTGGCCGGCCGCTTTCCTGCCGATCGAAGAACGGTTGATGGAACAGGAAGTGCTGCCTGACATCATCCGCGAAGTGTTCGAGCGCGCGTTGAACGAACGGGAACCGGCGGACAACGAGTGGACGGAGCGGGAAGCTGCGGCCAAAGTGCGGCAAATCCTACTGGACAAACTGGCGCCGGACAAGCCGAGAACGATCCGGCCGGACACGAAAATCGTGCATTTTGTCGGCCCGACCGGCGTCGGCAAGACGACCACCATCGCCAAGCTGGCCGCCGAACAAGTGCTCAGGCACGGCCGCAAAATCGGCTTCATCACCGCGGACACGTACCGGATCGCGGCCGTGGAGCAGCTGCGGACGTATGCCGATATCCTCAACGTGCCGCTTGAGGTGGTGTTCTCGCCGCTGGAAATGAACAAGGCGCTCAAGGCGCTGGAAGACCGCGACCTCATCTTCATGGACACCGCCGGACGAAATTACCGGAACGAGATGCTCGTTTCCGAGTTGAATGCAATGCTTCGCACCGGCGCCAAAAGCGAAACGATTTTGGTGCTCAGCCTGTCCGCCAAATACCGCGACATGAAAACCGTCATCGACAATTTCTCGCGCATCGGGCCGGACAACGTGCTGTACACGAAGCTGGACGAAACCGACACGTACGGTACCGTCCTCAATGTGGCCCATGAATACGGGTTTCGCGGCACCTATGTGTCCGACGGCCAGAACGTGCCGGATGACATCGCCGAGCTGGACGAACGGCGAATCATCGACCTGATCATGGGAGGGGCGGGCGATGAGTGACCAGGCGCAATCGCTCCGCAACATGCTGCACGGGCGCAGACAACCCGCGGGAACGCGGATCGTCACGGTGACGAGCGGAAAGGGCGGTGTCGGAAAAAGCAATTTCACGTTGAATTTTGCCCTGTCCCTGCAGGCGCTCGGACACCGGACCCTCATTTTCGACGCCGACATCGGGTTTTCGAACATCGACGTCCTGATGGGCATGACGCCAAAATACAACCTGTATCACCTGCTCAAGCGGCAAAAAACGATCTGGGACATCATTTGCAAAGGTCAGCACGATTTGCAGTTCATCTCCGGCGGATCCGGTTTCGGCGAACTGTTCCGGCTGTCGGAAGCAGACCTGGACGAGTTCAACGGACAGATCAATGAGCTGAACGGCTATGTCGATTACATCATTTTCGACACCGGGGCAGGATTGTCGAAAGAAACGTTGAAATTTATACTAGCGGCACAGGAAACGATCGTCGTCACCACCCCGGAACCGACGTCCATCACCGACGCCTATGCGGTCATCAAGATGGTGCGCGCCATCGACGCCGACGTCCGTTTCCGGCTGGTGGTCAACCGAGTCGCGGGATGGAGCGAAGGCAAGCGCACGGCCGACAAGATCAGCCTGGTGGCCAAACAGTTTCTCGATCTGGACATTCCGTTCCTCGGGTGCATCGAAGACGATCCGAACGTGCCGAAAGCGGTCAAAAAGCAAATCCCGTTCAGCATCGCCTATCCACACAGCCCGGCCACCCGTTCCGTGAAGCGGATCGCCGCGAGTTTTGCACAGCAGGGCGGCGCCGGATCCGCTCCCGCGGAACAGGCCGGCATCAAGGGATTCCTTGCCCGCATGCTCAACCTGATTCGCTAAAGTTTCCGACAGCTTTGGAGTATTGGCATCCTGGAGGAGATCTGATGACGCGGCACAAAGTCCTGGTTGTGGATGACTCCGCCTTCATGCGCAAAATCATTACCGACCTGATCACGGAAGATCCCGCATTCGAGGTCATCGACACGGCCAGAAACGGCGAAGAGGCGGTGCGGAAAGTCAGGGAACTCGCCCCGGCTGTCGTCACGATGGACGTGGAAATGCCGCTGATGGACGGCCTCAAGGCTTTGGAAATCATCATGCGGGAACATCCGGTCCCCGTCGTCATGCTCAGCAGCCTGACGGACGCGGGCACGCGGGAAACGATCGCCGCCCTCGAATTGGGCGCCGTCGATTTCGTGCAAAAACCTTCGGGTTCCATCTCCCTTGATCTGCATAAAGTCAAACGGCAATTGCTGGACAAGCTCAAGGCGGCCGTCCGGGCCCGCGTGGCCCGGACGCCGTCCCTCGCTTCAAGCGCGAATGCTTCAACCCGGCCGCCGGATGCGAACCAACCGGCGAAGGGATGGCCGTCGCGCCGGCCGCCGGCCGGACCGATCGTGAAAGTGGCCGCGATCGGCACGTCTACCGGGGGGCCGCGGGCGCTGCAAACGGTGCTGTCCGCCTTGCCCGCCGATTTTCCGGCGCCGATCCTCGTTGTGCAGCACATGCCGCCCGTTTTCACGAAATCCCTCGCCGACCGGCTCAATTCCCTGTGCGCCATCCGGGTAAGGGAGGCGGAGAACGGGGAAGTGCCGGCGCCCGGAACCGCTTACATCGCGCCGGGCGGCCGCCACATGATGCTGCACAAGACGGCAACGGGGGATTACGTCATCCGGTTGACGGACGATCCGGCGGTGAACGGCCATCGGCCGTCGGTGGACGTGCTGTTCGACTCCCTCGTCCCGTTCACCGAGTTGACGCGGGTTGCGGTGATCATGACCGGCATGGGTGCGGACGGCGCACGGGGGCTCAGGCGGCTCAAGGACAGCGGAGCTTTGACCATCGCCGAATCCGAAGAGACGTGTGTCGTGTACGGAATGCCTAGAGCCGCGGTGGACATGCAAGCTGCCCGGCTCGTGGCCAATCTGCATGACATCCCCGGCCAAATGGCGGCCTTGTTCAACTGACGATCGCAATTTTTAAATGCCTGCAGGAGGTGCGTCTGGCATGGAAATCAACCAATATCTCACCATGTTTATCGACGAGTCGAAAGAACATCTGCAAGCCCTGAACGAGAATTTGCTGAAGCTCGAGAAAAATCCGGAGGATTTGTCCATCGTGCAGGACATTTTCCGTTCCGCCCACACGCTGAAGGGCATGTCCGCCACCATGGGGTTCTCCGACCTGTCTTCGCTCACCCACGAAATGGAAAACGTGCTGGATCGGGTGAGAAACGGGCAACTGGCGATGAGCTCCGCCATCTTTGACCTGTTGTTCAAAGGCCTCGACTCGTTGGAAAACATGGTGCAGGATATCATCGACGGCGGAACGGGACAAATGGACGTATCCGGCACCGTCGCCGAACTGCAAGCGGCAGCGAACGGGGAGGGCTCCCCGCGGGCATCGGCGGAAAACCGGGACAGGAACGCCGCGGATTTGGCGCTGGACCAATACCAGCATTCCGTTCTGCAACAGTCGCTGGACACCGGCCACTTCGTGCATGGCATCACCGTCACCCTCCGGGAAGATTGCGTGATGAAAGCAGCCCGGGCCTACATGGTGTTCGACACCCTGGAACGGCACGGGGAGATTGCCAAATCGTCACCTTCCGTGCAGGAAATCGAACAGGAGCAATTCGACCGCGTCTTTTCGCTCTATTACATAACGAAGGAGCCCGGGGACAAAATTGCCGATTTGATCCGGAGCATTTCCGAAATCGAGCGGGTCGATCTCGAAACGATCGACAAGAAAGCGCTGGATGCCCTCGTCAGCCGGCAATCCGCCGCCAAAGCCGCATCCGGTCGCGAAGCCGGGCCGCTGCAGCCATCCGGCGCCAAGGCGGACGCATCCGCGGCGGGCAAACGGCAGCAGGCGGCCCTCGGCCGAACGATCCGCGTCGATCTCGACCGGCTGGACGATCTGATGAACCTGTTCAGCGAACTGCTCATCGACCGGGTTCGCCTGGAGGAACTCGCCGGCGAAATCCGCAATGCCGCCCTGTCGGAAACCGTCGAACACATGGCGCGGGTCAGTTCGGACCTGCAAAACATCGTGCTCAAGCTTCGCATGGTGCCGGTGGAAACGGTGTTCAACCGCTTCCCCCGCATGGTGCGCGACCTGGCCAAGTCGATGAACAAAAAACTGGAACTGATCATCACCGGAGCGGATACGGAGCTGGACCGGACCGTCATCGATGAAATCGGCGATCCCCTCGTCCATTTGTTGCGCAACTCCGTGGACCATGGCATTGAATCGCCGGAAGAGCGGATCAAAACCGGCAAATCCGAAACGGGCACGATTCACCTCAGGGCCTATCACAGCGGCAACCACGTCTTCATCGAAATCCAGGACGACGGCCGCGGCATCGATCGCGGGAAAGTGTTGGACAAGGCGCTCAAAAACGGTCTCGTTTCACCGGACAAGGCGGAAACCTTGACGGACGAGGAAGTGTTCCAGTTCCTGTTCGCGTCGGGGATCAGCACGGCGGAACAGGTGTCCGACATTTCCGGCAGGGGAGTCGGGCTTGATGTCGTGAAAAACAAGATCGAGTCCCTCGGCGGCCGGGTGCAGGTGGTGTCCGCCCCCGGAACCGGCACGACGTTTTCCGTCCAGCTGCCGATGACGCTTTCCATCATCGGAGCGATGCTGATTCGGGTTGGTGCGGAGAAGTATGCGGTGCCGCTTTCGTCCATCGTGGAGACGGCCATCCTGCGCAAGGACAACATCCGCAACGTGCACGGCCAGACGATGATGGACTTCCGGAGCGGCCTCATCCCGCTGCTCGATCTGGGCGAAGTGTTGGAATGCCCCAGGGAAGAAGCGGCGGCTGCCCGCGAGGAATGCGAAGTCGTCATCGTGCACAAAGGGGACAAGCAGGTTGCCGTTACCGTCGACGAGCTGCTGGGCCAACAGGAGATCGTGCTGAAGCCGCTCGGCAAATACTTGTCCGGACTGTTCGCCATTTCGGGAGCCACGATTCTCGGCGACGGACAGGTTGCGCTCATCCTGGACACCAACGCCCTGATCAAGTGAGACGGGCGGCTGCCAATATACGAGGAGGGATTGCGAATGGGTGAAGAGCTGAAAGTGATCGTGTTCAACCTCGGTTCCGAGCAATACGGGGTGGAGGTCGACAAAGTAAAGACGATTGAACGCATGATGCCGATGACGCGGGTGCCGAAGACGCCGAAATTCGTCAAGGGCGTCATCAACCTGCGCGGCGTTGTCGTGCCGGTCATCGACCTGAGGGGCCGCTTCGGGTTGAAAGAGACCGAGTATACGAACGATACGCGGATCATCATCGTCAATGCGGAAAACCTGGAAGTCGGTCTGATCGTCGACGCGGCCAGCGACGTCATTGATTTGGATGCGGACGGCATCGTCGACCCGCCGGAAGTGGTGGGCGGGGTCAAAGCGAAATATTTGCGCGGCGTGGCCAAACTGGCGGACGACCGGCTGCTCGTCATGCTGAATCTTTCCGAGGTGCTGAACCGGAGCGAGATTGTGCAGCTGGAGCAAATCTACGAGTAAAGGAGTTTATCCGACGGTGGATCCCCTCAAAAGGATGGCCGATTTCCAACTGGACGTCTTGCGGGAAGTTGGGAACATCGGGGCCGGCAACGCGGCAACCGCATTGGCCAAACTGCTGGACAAGCAGGTGGACATGAAGGTGCCGCTCGTCAAAATCGTGCCTTTTTCGGAAGTGGCGGAAAGCCTCGGCGGGGCGGAGGAAGTGGTCGTGTCCGTTTTTCTCCGCGTGCTGGGCGATTGTCACGGCAACATGTTCTTCATGCTGTCCGTGCCCTCCGCCAAAAAGATGCTCAGCCGGCTGGTCGGCATCGAAACGGATGATCCGGAATCGTTCACGGAGATGGAAATGTCCGCCCTGCAGGAAATCGGCAACATCATGGTCAGTTCCTATTTGTCATCCCTGGGGGACCTTACCCGGATGTCGCTCATCCCCACGGTGCCGGCGCTGGCCATCGACATGACGGGAACGATCCTGAGTTTTGGCGTCATGGAATACGGCCAAACGGGGGACAAGGCGCTGCTCATTTACACCCGGTTTCTGGAAGACGAACTGGACGTGGAAGGCCACTTCACGTTCATCCCCGATCCGCAATCGTTCAGCAAGCTTTTTGCTTCATTGGGAGTTCCTTTTGATGAGCACTGAGACCGTAATCAAAGTCGGAATGGCGGATTTGAAGGCAACGGTTGGAAGAAACGGGATTTTGCGCACGACGGGACTTGGTTCCTGCATCGGCCTGACGCTTCATGACGCGCACGCCGGCGTATCCGGCATGGCCCACATCATGTTGCCCGCATCGGAAATTGCCAGGGAAAGGCCGTTCAACGTCGCCAAGTACGCGGATACCGCCGTTCCGGAACTGATCCGGATCATGAAGGAACTCGGGGCGGAAACGGGCCGTCTCGTCGCCAAAATGGCCGGCGGCGCCCAAATGTTCGCCTTCGTCGCGAGCGAGGCGATGCGGATCGGACCTCGCAACGCGGAAGCCGTCAAAAAAATGCTGGAGTTGTACCGCATTCCGCTGGTGGCGGAAGACACCGGCGAAAATTTCGGCCGAACCATCGAATTGGAGTGTGCCACCGGCATACTCGTCGTTCGCAGCGTGCATCAGGGGGTGAAACGGATTTAGGCGATGATCGGCAACTGGAAATGGAACTTATCCATCGCACTGGCATCCGGTTTGTTGACCCTTGTCCTTTCCTGGCCGAAAAACCCTGCTCTTACCACCGCGATCCGTTCCCTGGCCGCCTTTGTCATCCTCTATGCGGCGGTTTATGCCGTTCGCTGGCTGTGGGGAATCGCGCTCCGGACGGACAACCGGATGGAAAACGGGCCGGCGGCCGGTCAGAACGTCGATTTGACCACGCCTGCCGACGACAACGATTTGCTTCAGGAAATGATTGCCAACCCCAATGGGGGCGAGCCCGGAGCGGATGAATTCGTCCCGCTCCAGCCCGAAAAACTGGTGTCCAGGGACAAGCTGAACCCCGAGCAGATGACCCGGGCGGTCAGACGGATGTCCGAGGACTGAAGAAGGTGAAGTATGGCTGAGCAACATACGGTCCGCAACAAAGAGGATGACCTGTGGCTGGCCTTCAAACGGCACGGCGATCCGGAAGCGAAAAAAAGGCTCGTCGAAAAACACCTGAAGCTGATCGACTATGTGGTCAACAAGATGGCGGGCAATTTGCCCCGCAACGTGTCCCGCGACGATTTGACCAGTTTCGGCGTCCTGGGGCTGATCGACGCCATCGACAAATTCGATTACGACCGCGGGCTGCAATTCGAGACATACGCCACCTGGCGCATCCGCGGCGCCATCATCGACGGGCTCCGGCAAAACGACTGGGTGCCCCGTTCGGTGAGGGAAAAATTTCGCAAACTGGAAGAAGCGTATCAGACGCTGGAACAAACGCACATGCGAACCGTCACCGACCGGGAAGTGATGGCCTACATGCAGATGGATGAGCGCGAGTTCGGACAGCTGCAGCAAGACATCAAGCTGGCCGGCATCGTGTCCCTGGAAGACCCGCTGAAGGAAGATGATGCCGATACGAGGCTTTCCTTTCTGGTGGACGACAAGGCCAAAAACCCGGAGCGGAAAGTTCACGAGTTGTATTTGCAGCAATGTTTGGCCCAGGCCATCGAGCGCTTGACGGAACGGGAACGCACGGTGGTAACCCTTTTTTATTACGAGGAATTGACCCTGGGAGAAATCGCGGAAGTGATGTCCTTGACGCCTTCCCGCATCTCCCAGTTGCATACGAAGGCGATCATGAGGCTGCGCAACGCGCTCGCGCATGCGAAGGACCAATTGTTGCAGGAAAACTAGCAAAATTGTTGACAGCGCATCAATTTCGTTGAAGGATAGTGGTATAAGGTCTGGGGGGTGTAACCGAATGAATCAGCAAGCTCGCATGCCGCTCGATTTTTATATGAATGTGTTGATTTCGGACGACCGGATGACCGCCAAACTGCAAATCCTTCACGAAGATGCCGAATTTTCCTGTACGGTCGACGAACTGGAAATGTTTTTGCGTCAGAACGGGGTCAGATTCGGCATCCACATGGAGACCCTTGCCCAGATCGCCAGAGAGTCCCGCAAGTTCATTTTCAACCAGGTGACGGTCGCCAGCGGGTTGCCCCCCGTTGACGGTGAGGATGGATCCATTCGTTACCTTTTTGAACAGAAGAACGAAAAGAGACCGCTTGAATTGGAAGGCGGCCGCGTCGATTTCAAGGAAGTGGCCAACCTGAACAACGTCAAAAAGGGCCAGCTCATTGCCGAACGGATTCCCGCGACTTCCGGACAGGACGGGCGGACGGTAACCGGCGAACCGGTTTCGGCCAGGAAAGGCCGGGAAGCGCGCCTGAAACCCGGCAAAAACGTCGTCATCGACGCAGAGCAGATGAAGCTGTATGCCGCCATCGACGGCCTCGTCACGTTTACCGAACGGGACAAGATCAACGTGTTTCCCGTTTACGAAGTGAACGGGGATGTCGATTACAGCACCGGCAACATCGATTTCGTCGGCAACGTGGTGATTCGCGGCAACGTGCTGTCCGGCTTCCGGGTGCGGGCAGTCGGTGACATTCGGATCATCGGCGGCGTGGAAGCCGCGGAGGTGATCAGCGACGGATCCATCGAAATTACCGCCGGCATCATGGGCACGGGCAAAGGGCTCGTCAAAGCGGCCAAAAACGTCAAATGTTCGTTCATCCAGGAAGGCAACGTGGAGGCCGGCGAAAACATTACGGTGACGCAAAGCATCATGCATTCCAATATCCGTGCCGGAAAGTCGGTCGAATGCATGGGCGCCAAAGGGCTCATCGTCGGCGGGCTCATTCAGGCCGGCGAGCAAATCCGGGCCCGCATCATCGGCAATTCGACGTCGACGGCGACGGTGCTCGAAGTGGGCGTGCTGCCGGAACTGCGCAACGAGATGGCGCTGCTGCGCACCAGGCTCAGGGATGTGAGCGGCAATGCCGACAAAACGGGCAAAGCGCTCCGGCTGCTGGACCAAATGGCGGCATCCGGCCAGCTGACGCCGGACAAGGCGGCCATCCGTTCGCGACTCACCATGACGCAAACGCAACTGAACCAGGAAATGTCGGACATTCGCGAACGCATTCTGGAAATCGAAAAATCGTTGGAAGACACGAGCAACGCCAGGGTGGAAGTGACCAATACCATCTTCAGCGGCTGCAAAATCGTCATCGGCCGATACACCCGATTCGTGAAAGACACCACCTCCCGGGTCACGTTCCGCATGCTGGACGGCGAAATCGCCATGATTTCCGCCATTTGACGGGGAGGAGTGGGGCATGTCCCTGAAATCGATTGACATGCAACTTGCGATGTCCCGATCGATGGATGCCAGCCAGTTGCAAAACCAGACGGTGCAAAAAACGGCCGGCGACCAGTTCGACGCCGCCATGCAGGCGATGAAGCAGCAGGAACTGGAGCGAACGAGAAGCAACCCGACGGAAAAGCCGGCGGAAGGGAAAATCAGAAGCGACGACGGCAACAAGGGCGGTTCGGGGCAGGCGGGCGGCAGTCCGGCGGGAAACGGAAGCGAAACGGCCGACGAACAGGCCAAGCCGCGAAAGGCCAAACATCCGTTCAAAGGCAAATTCATTGATTTGTCCTTGTAAAACATTACTGCACCGACGGGAGCAAACGTTATGGAACCATGGGTTTATGTCGTCCTGCTTGGCATCGCCGTGATGGTGTTTGCCATCTTGCAGCAAAACCGGAGCGCCGACAAGGGCGGTGCGACCGTGGCCGAATTCGAGGAAGCGCTGGACCGGTTTGCCGACGTCGTGGAAGAAGACAACCGGGAACTGCTGGAAACCGTGAACGGCTGGCGGCGGGATTTGGAAGCACAAATCCACCGGCTCGGCGGACGTCTGGAAGCACTGGAAAAACAGCTTGGCCATGTTGCGCCGCCGGACACGGAAGCGGCGGCCGATTCGGAAGAACGGTCCGCGGACAACGGGGGAGAAGCGCTCCGCAACAGCCGTCAACCGGCCGCCGGCGAACGCCGGGAGGCGGGTGCCCGGGAAGAAGGGACCGCGCCCGCGCCTGCCGGGGAAGTACGGAAGACGGACGTTCCGGCCGACGCGGATGCCCCCGTCGTTCCCGGCGCGGCGGAACGCGCGCCGCATGACCCGGACGAATCGCCGGCGAAGGCGGACGGGACCGCGCACACGGGCATCCGGAATCGCTACCGCGAGCTGTTTGCCTGGCACGATGCCGGCAAATCGGTGGAATACATCGCCAAGAAAAGCGGCATGAACAAGGGTGAAGTCATGCTGATTTTGCAGCTGGCGAAACGGGAGGAACAGCACCGTGCTTAGGGACAAGCGATTTTTGATCGGTCTCGGAGCCGGGCTGATGATCGGTGCCATGTTGCTGCAACTCATGAACGAAGCCGCGGAATTCGGTTCGCCGGGCAACCGGAATGCGGCCGGATTGTTCAATTTGCCCGACCGGGCACGGCTCGAGGAGGACGCAAGCCTTCTCGGCCTGGTGCTCCACGACGCGAAGGAAACGTGGTACACGCAGGCGGAAGTGGACGCGCTGCTCCGGGAAGCCCGCAGCGAACCGGAAGCGGAGGATAACGAAACGTCCGCCGGGTGGCTGCCTTCCGGCCAATCCGCTTTCGACATCACGACGGTCGAATCCGACGTGATGCCGCGTTTCTTCCTGATTGACATTCGCGCCGGCATGTCCGGCGACGAAGTCGGACGAATGTTGCAGGCCGCCGGGCTGGTGGACGATCTGGACGCCTACCGGCAGGAGATGGAGGCGCGGGGGCTGGACGTCAAAATCCGCGCCGGAACGTACACGTTCGCCTACAAACCCGATCTTTCGGATTTGATTGACGCCATCACCCTCAAATCCGGCAGATGACCAAACCGGACTTCCATGAGTCCGGTTTTCTTGCGTCAAGGGACGAATGTTCGTCCGCGCCCGCGCCGGCGCCCGAAATCCGAATCCGGCTCCGGCTTGCACATCCGCAAGCGGATATGGTATAGTATTTGACGGTGCAAAAACGCACGCGGCTCAATTCCGGGCCGGTTGCCGGCGAATTTTGCCGGTAAGTCCGGAAAATGCGAGGCGCGGAGGACCAAACCAAATCAGGGAGGAAGAACGCACATGGCAGTCATTTCCATGAAGCAACTGCTTGAAGCCGGGGTTCATTTCGGCCACCAGACGCGCCGCTGGAATCCCAAAATGGCGAAGTACATCTTCACCGAGCGCAACGGCATCTACATCATCGACCTGCAAAAGACGGTCAAGAAAGTCGAAGAAGCGTACAACTTTGTCAAATCCCTCGCCGCGGACGGCGGCACGGTGCTGTTTGTCGGCACGAAGAAACAAGCCCAGGATTCTGTCAAGGAAGAAGCGGAACGCTGCGGCATGTTCTACATCAACCAAAGATGGCTCGGCGGCACGCTGACCAACTTCCAGACGATCCGCAAACGGATCGAGCGCCTGCATGAACTCGAGCGGATGGAAACCGACGGCACCTTCGACGTGTTGCCGAAGAAGGAAGTCATCCTGCTCAAGAAGGAGCAGGAACGTCTCGAGAAGTTCCTTGGCGGCATCAAGAACATGAAAAAACTGCCCGACGCCCTGTACGTGATCGATCCGCGCAAAGAGCGCATCGCCGTTCAGGAAGCGCGCAAACTCGGCATCCCGATCGTCGCCATCGTGGACACGAACTGCGATCCGGACGAGATCGACTACATCATTCCGGGCAACGATGATGCCATTCGCGCC